>Ga0208190_1000497_pt1 | contig 16196 bp, 10 predicted proteins | sample June2015DPH_13_1_FD_184708 | JGI IMG/M metagenome (GOLD analysis project Ga0208190, IMG submission 184708) | Peatland microbial communities from SPRUCE experiment site at the Marcell Experimental Forest, Minnesota, USA - June2015DPH_13_10... | ecosystem: Environmental > Terrestrial > Soil >... | reverse complement strand
TGCAACGACGCCAAGGCAGAGCGCGGATCGAAGCTCGACCGGCACGAGCACATCGGCGAGGGAACGATGGGCCTTGAGCCGTTTCGGCGCCTGCTGAACGACTCTCGAGTTGCGCATTGCGCTTTTATTGCGGAGACGCCCGTGGACGAAGAGGGCGACGAGGAGCGGAATGTGCGGGCGCTGAAGAGGCTGGTGAAGCAGCAGGCAAAGTGACGCGCCCATCCGTTTACACTGAAAAGTGATGGCGGACGAGAAGGAACAATTGCGCTACGATCCGGCGGCGATTGAGCAAAAATGGCAGGAGCGCTGGGCTGCCGATCCCAAGCTCTACGCGGCGGAGCCGGCCACGAGCGAGAAACCCAAGTATTACGTGCTCGAGATGCTGCCGTATCCCAGCGGCCAATTGCACATGGGCCACGTGCGCAACTACGCCATTGGCGATGCGCTGGCTCGGCAGATGTGGATGCGCGGCTACAACGTGCTGCACCCGATGGGTTGGGATGCGTTCGGGCTGCCGGCGGAAAATGCCGCGCTCAAGAACAATACGCCGCCGCGTGAATGGACGCGGTCCAACATTGCCGCGATGAAGCGGCAGTTTAATCGCTTGGGCATGGGGTTCGACTGGGCCACCGAGGTCACCACGTGCATGCCCGACTACTACCGATGGAACCAGTGGTTCTTCTTACGTATGTACGAGAAGGGCCTGGCCTATCGCAAGAAGAGCAAGGTGAATTGGTGCCCGGAATGCGCCACCGTGCTGGCCAACGAGCAGGTGGTTGAGGGCTGCTGCTGGCGGCACGAAGACACGAAGGTGGAGCAGCGCGACCTGGTGCAGTGGTTCCTGCGCATTACCGCCTACGCCCAGGAGTTGCTGGATGGCCTGGACAAGCTGGACGGATGGCCGGAAAAAGTGCGCACCATGCAGCGCAACTGGATCGGCCGCAGCGAAGGGACGGAAGTCGACTTTTTTCTTGCGGAAAAAGCCGACAAGGGACCAGGGGCCAGGGAACAGGGAACAGAAAAGACTCGCATTCGGGTATTTACTACGCGTGTGGACACGATTTTTGGTGCGACCAGCGTGCAGTTGGCGCCAGAACATCCGCTGGTGAAGGCATTCACGGCAGAAGATGCGGACCTGAAGTCCAAGGTAGACGAGTTGCTCGAACAGCAGAAGACGGCCAGGGAAGCGGGCGATCTGGGCGCGATCGACAAGCACGGCGTGGCGACGGGCCGATTCGCCATGAATCCCTATAACGGCGAGCAGGTCCCCATCTGGGTGGCGAACTACATTTTGATGGACTACGGGACAGGCGCGATTATGAGCGTGCCGGCGCATGACGGGCGCGATTTTGAGTTTGCGATGAAGTACGGGATCGAGATTCGGCGGGTGATCAAGCCGTTGACGGAAGGTGAGGGCTCGGATGCGCTGCCCTTCATTTCCGAAGACGGCGTGCTGGTGAACTCGGGCGAATATGACGGATTGACCTGCGTCCAGGCGCAGATGAAGCTTCAGGAAGTGGCGACGCGAGGGCAGTTTGGCGAGGAAAAGATCATCTTTCGCTTGAAGGATTGGGGAGTGAGCCGGCAGCGCTATTGGGGCACTCCGATTCCCATGATCCATTGCGAGCGCGATGGGCTGGTTCCGGTTCCGGACGAGCAACTTCCAGTAATCCTGCCGGAGGAGATCGAGATTACGCAGCAGGGCGGCTCGCCGCTGGCGCGCGTGCCGGAGTTTGTGAACACTACCTGCCCGAAGTGCGGCGGGCCAGCGCGCCGCGAGACCGACACGATGGACACGTTCGTCGATTCGAGCTGGTACTTCTACCGCTATACCGACGCGAAGAATTCTTCTGCTCCCTTTGGACGAGAGCGTGCGGAATATTGGTTCCCGATCGATCAGTACATCGGCGGCGTAGAGCACGCCATTCTGCACCTGATTTACTCGCGCTTCTGGACCAAGGTAATGCGCGACCTCGACCTGATCAAAAACGACGAGCCGGTGGGGAGGCTATTCACGCAGGGCATGGTGATCAAGGACGGCGCGAAGATGTCGAAGTCGAAGGGCAACGTGGTTTCGCCCGACGATATGGTGTCCCGCTATGGCGCCGACTCCGCGCGCATGTATTCCCTCTTCGCCGCGCCGCCCGACCGCGATCTTGACTGGCAGGAGGACGGCGTCGCTGGAGTGAGCCGCTTCCTGAGTCGCGTTTGGCGAATCGTGACGAAGTACGCGCCGGCGGCGCGTACGGGCGCTCCGCGCTCTGGCGTTTTGGATGTGAGCAATAGCGGTACGAACAAGGGAACTCGACTCCTGCGGAAATTGCACCAGACGATCGCCAAGATCACGCAGGATTTCGAGGGTCGCTGGCACTTCAATACGGACGTGGCGGCGATCATGGAACTCGTCAACGAGATGCAGGATGCGGATGCGCGGTTGGCCGCGGGCGAGATCCCCGCGCCGGTAGTGCACGAGCTGCTCCGCAACCTGGTGCTGCTGCTTGCGCCGTTCGCGCCATTTCTGGCCGCAGAATTGTGGGAAGTAATGGGCGAGAAGGGTGCAATCTTGCGCGCTCCATGGCCAAAGAGCGATCCCGAGCTGGCGAAGGAAGACGAGATCGAGATTCCGGTGCAAATCAATGGCAAGTTGATCGCAGTCGTGCGTGTGGCAGCAGGGGCCGATCCAAAAACAATTGAGGCTGCGGCGCTGGCCAATGAAAAAGTGCGCGAGCGGACGTCGGGCAAGAACGTCGTGAAGGTGATTGTTGTGCCGGGCAGAGCCGTCAATTTGGTCGTAAAGTGAGGGCTGGTCGTGAAATGAGGGCCGCTTCCGTGGCGAGCGTTCACGGCAACGCTCCTGTCCGCGGAACGCAGTTACTGGTCGAGCACATGGGCGAGGTGTTCCGGCGTCCTTCGCTCGTAGCCATCGAGATTGCGTGGCGATGGTTCTTCGGAATTCCGTTTCTTCTTCTAAGTTGGCAACAAGGGCAACAGATTCTCGCAGCGTTTCCGCTTGAATCGTCGGGCGCGAGCTCGCTCGACTTGCAGAATCCGTGGATCGCCGCTGTGCAACTCTGCAACCTCGCCGCGTTCTATGAGCCGCACGTGCTTGCTGTTCTGCGTTGGCTGTTGCCGGCCGGCGCGCTGGCCTGGGCGATCGTTTCGGGCCTGGGACGAAATCTCCTGCTGATGCGTATGGTGCCCCGGGTGCCGTTTCGGCCCGCCGCGATGATCGTGTTGCAGGGAGCTTGGCTGGCGCTACTGGCTCTGACACTGTGGGGCTGGCTCCGCTCAATGCAATGGGCGGCGGCTACGCACATCATCGCGGGCACGGAACCGGACCTCGTTGGCTATTTCATCTGGGCAATTTTTCTGACGCTCGGCTTTTTCACGGCATTCGCGCTGACCAGTTGGGTTTCGACGATCGCGCCGATTCTGGTTCTGCTCGAGGGGCGCTCCGCGCTTTCGGGTCTTAGACAGGCACTCAGTCTGGGGAGGGGCTTTACCAGCAAGCTCGCTGAGATCAATCTGGTGCTGGGGATCGTCAAGCTGGCGCTGCTTGTGGTGGCGATGGTTTTCTCGGCGGCGCCTCTGCCATTCAGCGACGAATTGGGTCCGGGCGCCATGCGCTTCGTGGTGGCTGCTTCCGGCGTCTTCTTCCTTGTGGCGAACGATTTTTTTCAGGTGGTCAGGCTCAAAGCGTTCGTGGAGTTTTGGAGGATTTTCCGGGGCCGCGCTGCCGCTTGATCTATTTCGCCGCGGGCTGCCCGGCCTCTTCTTTCAGGAAGGCTTCGCTAAGCGTTTTTTTATCGCGCGCGATAGGAAGCAGGGTCGGGTAAAACTGCACAAACGTGGTGTCGACGGCGGCATGATCTCGATGACATGAGTAGCACGGCGCGCCCTGCGGGATCAGCGTGCCATTGGTCGTTGGTGAGTCGAAGTCGAAAAACGCCCAACCGCCGGGAAAGCGCGCCTCATCCTTGACGTGCGCCTCGAATCCCATCACACGTGCGCCTTGGTAATGCCCACTTTGGTTGATGGAGCCTTTGCTCATCGCCTCGCGAACTTCGAGCACCATCACCGTCTTGTCCGGCCACGTTCCTGTGGCGACAAAACTGCGATAGGCCGCTGGATTGACGAAGACGTTGTCGAACATGGTCATGCCCGTCGGGTTGGGGGTGTAGCTCATGTCAATTCCGGAGGAAAGGTAGATCCATTCGCGGTAGTTCGCCACCGGAAGCATGTCGCCATTCGGCGCATAAGCGAGCGATTGCGCGGCGGCGGCGCTGGCTGCCGGGGCATTGCGAAGAAGAAAGAGAAGAGAAGCTGCGAGCAGGCAGGCGCCTGCCATAAGGATCGCTGGGGTACGCATGAGGCCTCCCTAATTGGGCTCTACGCGGCGCGGTTCGGGAAAGTTCCAACGCCCGCGTCGCACAATGCTGAAAACCCAATGTGCCTTAGAACACCTTCAACTGGATGACGAGATACTTTTTGGGGTCCTCTCGCATACTCTTGATGAGCTGCTGCGCCTGATCCGCGGTCTGGTCCAGATGATCGTAGAGCGCGCGGTTTTTCACCAACTGGCCGGCCGTGCCCTGACCCGAATTGATACCTTTTGAGATTTCGTCGAGGTTGGTCAACGTATCGTCCAGTTTCTTAGCGAATTCCGGATCCTTGACCAGCTTGCCCAGCGAGCCTTTGCCGGAGTTGATCTGTTCCGCTAGCTGGTTCAAATTGGCGGCGGCCGAGTTCAGGTTGTTATAGAGCGCCTCGTCCTTAAGGAACTTGCCCGCCGAGCCCTTGCCGGCGTCAAGATCGGCAGTAATCGCGTTCAAATGGTCAGCAGCCGAGCTCAACTTGGTGTACAGCGTGTTGTCGTTGACCAGTTCGCCAATCGATCCCTTGCCCTGGGCGATGGCGTCTGTAACGGTTTGGAGATTGTCTGCGATGGATACGATTTTCCTGGCCAGACCCGGATCATTAAGGAACTCGCCCGCCGTGCCGTGTCCCTTATTGAGAGTGTCGACGAGGGTCTCAATTTTGTGCACCAGCACGTTGACTTCCTGGATGGAGACCTGACTGGTATTAATGACCGACTGAATGGTTGGAGAACCGGACTGCATCAGCTCAGAGCCGTTGGAGGGGCGGGGCCCTATTGCGTGGGTTGAGTCGATATCGACATAGCTGTCGCCCAGAACGCCTGCCGCCTGGATGGACGCCAGCGAATCTGTGTGCAGGTCGTACAGGTACCTTTCGCCAACCTGCATGGTCACCTCGACGGGATTGGGATTCCGATCAGGCACCACGCGCAAGTGCAAAACATTACCAATTGTGACGCCTTCAAGCGTAACGACGGCGCCATCCTTCAGCCCGCCGGCATTGGGAAAGTAGCAACGCAGCACGATCCTATGGGCGAAGAGACCGCCTGAAGAGGCAGTCATGAGAAACATGAGCGCAACCAGCACAATGAGGGAGACCAGAACCAGCGCTCCCACCTTCAGTTGCGACCACTTAATCTCTTTGCGGCTTGGCACTTCACTCCTCTAACGGGACCGAGTGGGCGGACGCCTTGAGGATACCAGAATGGGCGCGCTTAGAGCGGTTCCGCAGTCGTTATAGCCGTTTCCGGCCTTGGTGCAGGGGCGAGAATGGATTCAGGAGCCGGCAGCCGCGGAACCGCCATGCCGCCCATCTTCAAGCACCACGCTGGCCACGGCAATTTGAGAGGTATGGGTCAGCGACAGGGCCGAGCTCACAATGCCCAATCGGCTCGCAATTTCCGCGGCGCGGCCATGAAATCGGAGGCTGGGCTTTCCGCTCAGCTCGCGCACTACCTCAATTTCCAGCCAGTTCACTCCGAAACTGATGCCGGTGCCAAGCGCCTTGGCCGCTGCTTCTTTGGCGGCAAAGCGGGCGGCAAAGCTCTCAGCGGCATTGCGTTTGCGCTTGCAATAAACTTGCTCCGCCTTCAAAAAGACACGGTTGAGGAAACGCTCACCGTAACGATCCATGGCCTGCTGAATGCGCCCTATCTCGACCACATCAATTCCGGAACCGGCGATCATCTTGTTTATCAAGCTACAACATTCCTACCAGCGCGTGCTTGTCTGCAGCCACCTCGGCGCTGCTCCGGCAGACTCAGTTACCACCGTCTGGCTTTACCCATTCCCGGCAGGTAAGAGTTGTGTCAAAGGCGGTCAAGCCGTTCGACTCCGCAACAGCTTTCATCCACAAGCGCCCGTCTCCGATAAACAGCACGTGAAGCTGAAGATGCCGGAACCGAATCCAAGGCAGACTCTGAGCATCCCCTGGGCGCTGCAGATGAAGGCAGTCTCCATTGAGGAGCCGTCGCGGCTGGTTCAATTGCTGACCGGCGCGATTCTTGGCTGCGGAGGATGGGTACTGAGCCGAGGCGCAAACGACAGCGGGCGAATCAACATGTTGTTCGAATTCGAGCGCCAGGCGTGCGTCGACATTTACACTGTGCTGATCGCCGCGGGCGTGGAACTGAGCCAGGCGGGACACAGCAGACTGACTGAGCTGTGCCAGTGCACGCGCAGCCAGCGAAGGGATTGCGGCGCGGAAATCGCTAGCGTCGACCTGGAGATTCAGACCTTCCCGCCGGAGATTGTCGACATAATGCAGTCCTCGGGGCCGGTATAGAGCCAGATATCATCTGAGCGCCGCGGAGCTGTCCCAGGTTCAGCCCGCCTCAACCAGCCCATATTTGCGCTGCCAGGCCTGCTTGAGTTGCGTGCGCACGCTGGCCCGCTCGGCCTCAGTCACCGCGGGTTCGGGGCCTTCGACAAAGCGCGCAGCTTCCCGCTTCGCCAGCTCCAGCAACTGGCGGTCGCGCAGCAAATCGGCCACGCGGAACTCGGGCAAACCCGCCTGCCGCGTGCCGAAAAACTCCCCAGGCCCGCGCTGCCGAAGATCCGTTTCGGCCAGCTCGAAGCCATCCTGCGTGCTCACCATCGCGCTCAAGCGTTCCTCGCCCAGGTCGGAGATCCGCTGGCCGGTCATCAGAATGCAATAGCTCTTGGCCGAGCCACGGCCCACGCGCCCGCGCAACTGGTGCAACTGCGCGAGCCCGAAGCGCTCCGCGTGCTCCACGACCATTACGCTGGCGTTGGCAACGTCCACTCCGACTTCGATGACCGTGGTCGAGACGAGCACATCGATTTCGCCGCGCTGAAAGCGGCGCATGATGACCTCTTTCTCGTCGGCGTCGAGCCGTCCGTGGAGCAACCCGACGCGCAATCCGGCGAACGGCCCCTTGCGGAGCTTTTCGTGCATTTCAACCGCGGATTTGAGCCCCGCTTTCGCACCCGGATTTGCCTCCTGTGCCGAACCAGCAAAGAGCTCCGCTGTTTTGAGTTTTGGAGCGATGTTGCGTCGAACCGTCGGCGGGCTTGCCTTGCCGGTTGGAGCTTCGTCGCGCGAGAAATCAAGCTCCGGCTGGTCGTCCTTCGATCCCTCGATGACGGGATAGACGATGTAGGCTTGCCTGCCCTTCGCGACTTGTTTGCGCACGAAGTTCCACACTTCTTCGGAGCGCTCGCCAGGCACGCGCTTGGTGACAATGGGCATGCGCCCCGGCGGCAGCTCATCGAGTGTGCTCAGGTCCAGGTCGCCGTAGAGCGAGAGCGCCAGCGTGCGCGGAATGGGCGTGGCCGTCATAACCAGGACGTCGGGCTCAGGCTGGTTGGGCTTCTTCATCAATTTGAAGCGCTGCAGCACGCCGAAGCGATGCTGCTCGTCGACGACGACGAGGCCGAGGCGGTCGAATTCGACCTTCTCTTCGATCAGCGCGTGCGTTCCGATGATCAGGTTGGCGTCGCCGCGGTTGATCAGCCCACGGTTCGTTCGCTTGCGGTCTTCATCGAGCGAGCCGGTGAGCAAAACCACACGCGGCTTGCGGCTGGAGCGCTCGAGTAGCTTGCGCGCCGCGAGAAAATGCTGCGTGGCCAGAATCTCAGTGGGCGCCATCAGTGCCGCCTGGTAGCCGTTTTCCATGGCCACCAGCATGGCCTGAAACGCGACAATCGTTTTGCCCGAGCCGACGTCGCCCTGCAGCAGCCGCCGCATGGGGCTGGGGGCGCGCATGTCGGCCACAATCTCGCCGAGGGCCCGTTTTTGCGCCCCCGTGGGATGAAAGGGAAGCACCTCGCGGATGGCCTCACGAACCTTGTCGTTGGTCGCGAACGCGATGCCCTTGCGCTCCTTCATGCGCCGTCGCTTCAGCTCCAAACCTAGCTCCAGATAGAAGAACTCCTCGAAGATAAGCCGGCGGTGAGCCGGGGTTGAGAAACTTTGCAGTTCCGCGACGGGTGTGCCTTCGGGCGGAAAGTGAACTTCGCGCAGCGCTGTCTCCCGATCGGGAAAATCGAGCCTTTGCAGCATCGATTGCGGCAGGCAATCGGGCACAGCGCCGCGCATGGATTCAAGCAAGTTGAAGATGACCTTGCGCTGCCACCGCGAGGCCAGGCGACTGCCGCCCAGCGACTCGTAGACCGGCGTGATGCGGCCGACTTCGAGCATCTGCGTCTCGGCATCGGCGCTTGCGTCAGGCAGGATCTCAAATTGCGGCTGGATCATCTTCAAGTTGCTCGTCGAGCGAGATGGCTCGACTTTGCCGTAGACTGCGACCGTTTGCCCGGCCAGAAATTTGCCGTTGAGGTACGGAGCGTTGAACCAGACGCATTTGAGCGCGTGGCGGCCCTGGCCGACGGTCAGCTCGAAAAGGGGCATGCGGCGCGTGCGCAGCAGCGCCGATCCGCGCACTTCGCCGATGACGCTGGCCACGTCGCCCGGCTTTAATTCGTCGAGGCTGACCGGATTCTGGCGATCCTCATAACGGAAAGGGAAGTGATAAAGCAGGTCTTCGGCGGTCAGGATGCCTTTTTCGGCGAGCATCCCGGCGACGGTGGGACCGACGCCGCGTACATACTGCACTTGATCGCCGAGGTTGGGCACATCTGGATGCTAAATCGCGCAGATGGCGCGCAACAAACCCGAGTGAGGGTGGCGATTCCGGCGAGACTCAACTGAACCCCAGCGCCGGGTGCGGCACGTACGGCTCTCTGAGTGCTCTGATCTCGTCGGGCAAGAGGCCGACGGAATGGACGAAATTGCGCGATTTCCCGCGCCACAGTACTTTCGTGCATTGCGCCGAAGTGAGCAAAAGTGGTTCGATTTTCATCAGTGCGAAACATGTCAGACAACTCTTCTTCCCGCGCAAGGGTCTAAACTTAAAGGTCATGGGGGAAGAGTTGTCTTTGGGGCGTTCCGTAGGCTCCGGCGCTTACGGGAAAGAGAATGGGCGCGTCTAACGAGAAGTCAGCGGGAAGAGCAGCCAGAAAGGCGCCGGGCAGATTGAGCCCCAAATTGAGCCAACGACCGGCAGTGACGGTAGAACCACAAAGGCAGCCCTCGCGTCCCTCAAGCCGGCGCGTCGAAAGACCATTGCAGCGGCATGGGTCCAATTCGCTGCGGCACTGGCCGGCGCGGATGCTGGCTGCGGCTACTGTTCCCGTTTTCGTACTCCTCGCAGGTTGCGGCGGATCGGCCTCCGGTGGTGGCGGGGGGGGTGGGGGCGCGTTATCCGTATCCCCCGGCTCGGTAACCATCGACACCAATTGCACAGGATGTAATTCGTCCACGTCTTCTGGAGTTTTTGAGCAGTTCACGGCCACGCTAGGCAGCGGTGGCGCAGCAAGCGTCACCTGGGCTGTCTCAGGCGGGGATGCGAACTCCGGCCCCGGAACGATAAGCGCCAGCGGCCAATACACACCGCCCGGCTATCTAACCGCCAACAGTGTGCAGGTGAAGGTAACAGCCACGCTGACCACAGGCACAGGCTCACCCTCGAGCGCCACTGTAACGGTGACGCCGGGATTCCTCGAGCCTCTTTCGCCCGAGAATCTTGCCCTCGGTGCCAGCGGAACCGTGACCATCACTGGCTACATTGCAGAAGCCGGCGGAACAACCGGCATCAACTATGTCGTGGCAAACAGCTCTACCGGAAGCGGCGGCGGACAAGGCTCCGTGGGCAACCCGAGCTGCACGCGCAGCACCAATGCGTTCACCTTCTGCACCGTCGCCTACACAGCGCCGACGCCAGTCTCGTCGACGGGCACGACGTACGTGGTGGCCACTATAGGCTCTTCATCCTCCAAAACGGCGACCCTGGTGCTGTTGAACACTGAGGGAATCTCCAGCAACCCCGCCACGCACCAGGCACAACTGGCGACACCGATCTTCCTGGGAAGCTCCGGCGGCAACAACAATGACCTCGACCTTCAGAACGGCCAGCCTGCCGATTGCTGCGGCGGCACGCTAGGCGCATTGATCCAGAACACCAGCGGAACGCAGTATATTCTCAGCTGCAATCACGTGCTGGCGCGCAGTGACCAGGCAAGCATGGGCGAAATGATCATTCAACCGGGATTGATCGACAATACCAGCGGGGTATGTTATCCGGTCGGCGACAAAGGCACGGAAACCCAAGTGGGTGCATTGACGACCTGGTTGCCGCTGAGCTCGAATTCGACCAATGCCGATGCGGCCATCGCGCAGGTGAACTCCGGCGCGGTCAGTTCGACCGGTGCAATTCTTGAATTGGGCCTGCCCGGGGCAGGCGGTGTGTTGGCTGCGGCGCCTCCGGGAACCTCGTGCACGATCGCGTCAGCCGGGACCACCTGCGCCGCGGGTCAAGGCGAAACGATAAACGGCACGACCTCTCTGGTAGTGGCGAAGAGCGGCCGGACCACGGGTCTGACCTGCGGGAACGCTTCGATCCTCAGCACAGACATTCAAGTGAGCTACTTCAAGAATTGCGAAGAGACAGAGCCGTACTTGACGAAGATCTACGTTAATCAAATCGGCGTCGAAGGCAACGGGTTCAGCGATGCGGGCGACTCGGGTTCGCTGGTCGTCGATGCCAGCAACGGCGAGCCGGTTGGGCTGTTCTTTGCGGGCGGTCTCGACTCGTCGGGTGTAAGCCAGGGCATTGCCAATCCCGTGACCACAGTGCTCGCCGAGCTCAACACGCTGGAAAGTACTACTTATAAGTTTGTGGGCACCACGGACCACCCGGTTAGCTGCCTGAACTACGGGAACGCGACGGCGACCGCCGCGCAGGGAACCACGCTCTCTGATGCGCAGGCCGCGCTCGCCCAGCAGGCGCTCACGCAGGCGCGCATGTTGATCAATCCCACCGCGGGCATCCTGGGCGCTGCCACTGGCAAAAGCAGCGACCATGCAGGCGAAGCGACCGTCGTTCTCTATGTCGACCAGAGCATGAATGTGACTGCGCCGCAGACGGTCAACGGAGTTCGCACCGAAGTGATTCCCACCACAGCTCAGGCTGTGGCGGCGGGTGCCGTGCCAAAAACCGCTTTGGAGTCCAACACCGTTTCGACGCTGGCGCCCGGAGTGCTGACACAAGCGATCGCGGCCAAGCAGCAGATTGAGCAAAACCTGATGAAGCAGAATCCAGCCTTCTTCGGCGTGGGAGTGGGACAGAGCCTCGACAATCCGAAGGAAGCGGCGTTGGTGATTTATGTTGACCGGCGTCAGGTGCCGGCCACGCTTGCGCCCACGATCAATGGACTGCGTGCGCGGTACGTCATCATGGATCGCCTGCACGTCACGCGCTCGTATTTGAACGGACCCGTCCGGCAGCAAAGCCACTGCATGGCTCATTCGGTCGCGCACCAAACCAGCGAGTTCGATCCGCTTCACACCCATACACTGCGCGGCTTGAAATTGTTCTAACGCGCCGTTGTTCGACGCCGGCTTGTCGACTTCAATTCTGGATGCTCGCAAGTGCCGCGACCGTGTAGTTCGTGGAACCACGAAGTCGCGGCGCTAGTTGACGGGGTGGGCTTTGCCATCCTTCAGGCTCTGATCGATGATGAAGCCGATCTTCTGCTGGTTTTCCTGAACGGTGCGGCCCAGCTCAGCGCCCATTTTGCTCATCTGCTCGTTGAACTTGCCTTCCTTCGCGTCGAACGCGCTCATATCGATCTTCAATTCCGCCTTGACTTCGGCGTCGATGACGCGGCGCTGGATCGCCTGGACCTCGCGCTGAACTTCCTGCAGTTGCTCGCGCGTGATTGTGCCGCCCAGCTTCTGCTTCAAGCTCGCCACAGACGCGTCCAGTTCCGCCGTCTCCTTTGATAGATCGGGTGCGGGAATGTCGGCTGTGGCTTTGCGTGCCTCGTCGCGCGCCTGCCGGCCCGCGTCACGGAACTGCTCGCCGAGCGCGCGCATCTGCGCGCTCAGCCCCGCCATGACCTGGTCCCCGGTTTCGATCTGGCTCACGATTGCGGGATCGTCGACGACGTAATACTTGCCATCGTGACGAAAGAGCAGGAAAGGTCCATGAGCGACGGTGCGCGCCTTCTCCACTTCGGCTTCGCCATCAGGGCCCCAGCTGCCGCAGAATCGCGTTTTGGTCCCAGGATCGCCGACGATTGCGTAGGCATCACCATTTGCGAAGCAGGAAGCATGGCCTTCAAATTCTTTCAAGAAGGGCATGGGCGGGATGGGTGGAACATGAACCTCGACATCGATGGGCGGAATGGGCGGGATGACGGGAAAGGCGGGGCCGGAATCCTGCGAACCGTCAGGCGGAGGGGGCGGCGCGGGCGCAGACTCCGGCGCTCGGTCCGAACTCGGCGCAGGAGGCGCGGGCGCTGCGTCTGGGGCTGCAGGTGCCGGCGGCGCTTGCCTGGAGTCCTCGCTGCTCACCTGAGCCGGCAGGGGATTCGATTGGCCCGTTGATGCGGATTGAGAAGGCGCCTGATCCTGCGAGAGCTTGGCCGCTTGAAGAGAATCAGACTGGTTTGGTGTTGCAGCAGCCTGCACGCGAACCAGCGACGCGGCCAGGACGAGCACCGCGGGTAAGATAAGGGCGGCAGCGAGCGCGCGGCGGCTGCCGCTGAAGGCCTGCTTGAAGCTGGATTCGTTGAGCAGACGGTCGATGCGATGCGAGAGATTGTTTGAGCGGGCCATAGCTACTCCTGTAAGGGTTGGGCGCGGCAGTGCCGCGAATTCAAGAAGCAACTGAGCGTAAGCAGAGCTGCTGGCAGATTCCTCAAGACCGGCGCGGTCGCTAATGGCCTCGCTCAATTCAGAAAGCTTGTGCTTGAGCCACCACCCCAGCGGACTGAACCAGGTGATCGCGGTGTAGAAACCAGCCAGCAGTTGCAAATAAAAATCGCGTTGACGGACATGAGAACCCTCGTGGGCCAGCACGGCGCGCAACTTCTCCCTTGGCCATTCCGAGTAATCCGAAGGGAGGATGACTCCGGAACCGATGTTGACGGGCGACGAGATGCGGCTGCTTGAACGCGTGGCGAGGATTCCCAGCTCGCCGTACTCTTTGGCGGCATCTACCGGTTTCGACTGCAGCCACAATCGAATGGAAGAACTGAGACCAATGAGACCTCTGAGCAGGAGTGCAGCGCATACGGCGAGGTAAACGAGCCAGGCGACGTTGAGCAGATCAAATGGGAATCGACTCGTCTTTGCTAGCAAGAACTCCTTTGGCGTAGCGGCTGGCGTCAGCGAGATTGGCGTTCTCCCGGTTGCGGGATCGGGCAAGGTTTCAAAGCTCACGCCGGAGGCATCGGGTGGCCCATTCGTTTCCGTCGCGGCCGGACTTGACTCCGGCGCTGAAGCCGACGCCCGAGCCGGTGACGCCTCGGGGTGCATTATGTTCGCAGGTGTCTCCGCTCGAGGAACGAATCGTGACCACGAAACTGCTGATGGTAGCCGGACTTCGGCCCAGGCAGGGAACCAGTGCGAGAGCATGAGCAGCGGCATGGCTAGGCCCGCAAGTAACACCACGCTCCAGGCCGCCTTTTGCGCCCGGACATTCTTCACGCGCAGAAGGCGCAAACCGGCCCAAAGAACGCATGCCACGAAAAACGCACGCAAGGCGGCTTCAAACAAGACGGGCAGCGCGAATCGAATCACGATTATCCCTCCCTTTTGCGGGCGCCCCTGTTGGCGTCTTTGGAAGCGCCGCCACTCTCTTGAGCCGCGGCAATGCGCTCCGCCAGACGCTGCAGTTCGTCCCGGCCCAAAACCTTCGAGTCGACCATGCCGACGAGCAGGGCCTCTACGGACCCCGCGCAGAACCAGTCGACTATCCGCTTGACTGCGCGGCCGGCTACGCGCTGCCGCGATTCGGCTGGCCGATATATAAACGTGCGGTCTTCAATGGTGTGAGCCAGGTAGCCCTTTTCCTCGAGTCGCCGCAACACCGTGCGAATGGTTGAGTCCTTGAGCGGGCGGCCGAGTTCCTCGCGCACCTGTTCCGCGGTTAATGTCCCTTTGCGCCAAATAGTGAGCAGGATGCTTCGTTCGAGTTCTCCCAATTCGCTTGGGTCATGATCCGGACGAGTGTTACGTACCATAGTGTTACTGACTGTAACACATAAAATCCATCGATTGTCAACCCCGTGCAGAAAAAACTTTTGCGCCGCCTATGCGTCGTCGGGAAGCGATTGAAAAACACAGCTGCTTTGCGCGAGGAGTCCGTTGGGACAAGGCCCCCGTGAGGTTTGGGAGTACTTCCTCAGGGTCGCCGCACTGAAGGGCCGGGTTTCTGAGCTTTCCCGATCAAACCGCAGGCGCTGCCCCGTCGGGCAAGAAGATATCGAAGACAGTTCCGTGACCATCCTTGGAAGGCGGGTCCGTCAGCGCCACACTGCGGCTGCGAACGCGCACCAATCCTTGATGCTTGAGGATGATTTCCTGGCTGACCCAAAGCCCAAGGCCGGTTCCGGTCACTTCCTTCGTAGTGAAGAAGGCTTCGAATATGTGCTCCCGCACCTCCGGCTCCATGCCCGCACCGGTGTCGGCAACGGCGAACCGGATGCCGGTTTGCTCAGGATTTTTCCAATCGCGCGAGCGCCTGGCACGAACCACCAGGCGGCCTCCGTTGCTGCTGGCGTCAATGGAATTGCCCACCAGGTTGGCGAAGACCTGACGGATCTCTCCGGCAAAGCAGAACAGGGTGAGGCTCGCGTCGTAATCCCGCTCCACGCGAAGATCGAGGGCGTGAATGCGGCTCTGGTAGAGATTCAGCACCGAGTCAAGCAGCTCCTCAAGCGTGACTCGCGAAGGTTGCGTCGGCTGCCGGTAGAAGCGCAGTGTCTGCTGCGTGATTTCGCTGATGCGATGGACTTCGTGTTCCGCCATGGTCACATACTTCTTCGCTGCATCGGGAAGCTCATTGGAGTTGCGCGTAAGGAAGAGCAGGTTAGTGATGGCTTCGAGCGGATTGTTGATCTCGTGCGCGATGGAAGCGGCCAGGCGCCCGGTCACAGCAAGCTTTTCGCTGCGGCGCAACGCTTCCTCGCTGCGCTTGCGGTCGCTCGAGTCAAGCGCGATGATTCCTACCCAGCGCACCTGGCTCGGCGTCGTGCGCACCGGATAGGCGCTGATGAGCCATGTCCACGGCCGCCGCGGCTTACCGCCTTCGCCATTCAACTCGAGGTTCCGCACCGGTTCTTCGCTCGAAAAGACGCGCTTCACCGCGCCCTCGATCTCCGCGGCAACAGCCTTGGGCAGCAAATCAGCGAGCGTGCGGCCGAGATGGTGGCTGACGGAGACGCCGGTAAGGTCGGCGAAGATCTGATTGACGCGCACAACGCGGCCACTGTCGTCGACGAACGCCAGTCCGATGGGCGCGTTGGCCAGCATCGAGTCGAGAAGGGAAAGCGTGTCGTTCAATCCGGCCCGCTGCTCAGCCAGCGAGGCCACCATGCGGTTGAAGTTTTCAATCAGATCGCCAATCTCATTGCGAACGGGCACCGGCAGAGGAAAACGGCTGTTGTCTTCCGGCGATGTCATCAGGGCGTTGGCGCCGCCGTGGAGCAATGCAAGCGGCCGCGTTATGGCCCGCCCCATCAGCAATACAATCAGCGCCGAAGCCACGATCCAGATTGCGCCGAAGATGGCGGTGTCATCTAAAAGAGAACCCAACTGCTGGCGAGCCGCACTGCGATCGAACGTCACCACAGCATAGCCGCGCAGATTGTTCCCGGTATAAACCGGCCGGATTGCTTCCCATCCGCCGTTCGCTGTTTCGAAAATTCTGGACTCATCGCGTCGGGTCAGAGCAATCTGCGCGCGCTCGGCCGCGCTGAGTTCTCCCGATTTCTGCTTTATGCTCCGGAAAA
>Ga0208190_1000479_pt1 | contig 16567 bp, 13 predicted proteins | sample June2015DPH_13_1_FD_184708 | JGI IMG/M metagenome (GOLD analysis project Ga0208190, IMG submission 184708) | Peatland microbial communities from SPRUCE experiment site at the Marcell Experimental Forest, Minnesota, USA - June2015DPH_13_10... | ecosystem: Environmental > Terrestrial > Soil >... | reverse complement strand
GCGTTTTTTTGTTCTTCTGACCCGAAAGTGAAGATCGGGTACATCACCAGTGCCGACTGCACGCTGACAAAACTGCGCAGTCCCGAGTCGCCGCGCTCCAGCTCCTGCAGCACCAGTCCGTATTCAACATTCGACATGCCCGCGCAACCATAACCCTCGAGGTTAGCGCCGTAGAACCCCAGCCCGCCCATCAACGGCACGAGCTCGCGCGGAAATCGCCCCTCGCGAAAACAGCCTTCGATGATCGGGACCACGTTTGCGTCGACGAAGTCCCGCGTAGTGCGCCGGACAAGAAGTTCCTCTTCCGTCAGGCTCGAATCGAGATGGAGAAAATCGAAACCCTGAAATTTGAAAGCCATGGTCGTACCTGCCGTCTCGGCGGATCACCGGGACAGATGAGAGTACCAGCCCATGGCCCTCTTTTCAACGCGGTCGAGATTAGGCCTCAAGCGGGGCGCTGCATCGGCTTTTCGTGAATGACCATCCAATTGATGCCGAACTTGTCGCGGAACTGCCCAAAGCGGTGCGCGAAAAATTGCTCGCCCATCGGCATAAAGACCTCGCCGCCTTCGGTGAGCGCCGCGTAGATGCGCTCGGCCTCGGCATCGCTGTCGACAGAAAGGGTGAGATAAGCGCTGCGCATGGGCTCCACTTTCGGGCCATCGCTCGCCATCACAGTGGTGTCGCCAAGCGCGAGGCGTGCGTGCAGAATGCCATCCCGATCCAGGCCTGGCGGCATGTTCTGTGGAGCGCCGGCTGCGCTCATTTCAGCGAACGTCGATTTCATGAGGATCTTTGCGCCCAGATGCTTCTCGTAGAACTTCATGGCTTCCAGGCAATTGCCGGGGAAATTCAGATAGGTGTTTACCTTCATCGCTTCAGTTTTCCTTTCGGGGAATTGGATTTTGATCGCGAGCTTGATGGAAACGGATAAATCAGCGGTGGCGGCTTGGCCGCGGCGATTCTTTTTACAACGGCATCCTGCAACGTTACTTGCATTCAGTGATCTACCAATGGTAGCAATGGAGAACGGCCGCTGGTCCTCCCACTGCAGCCAATTCAACATCCAGGTGATTCTATGAGCACCTTCGCAGACTCTCCCCGTATCACGCCTTTTCTCTGGTTCGATTCGAACGCCGAGGAAGCCGCCGATTTCTACTGCAAAATCTTCCCCAACTCGCGCAAACTCGGCGAGCTCAGGAGCTCAGCGGACACTCCAAGCGGTCCGAAAGGGATGGTCCTCACCGTCTCCTTTGAGCTTGACGGCCTGAATTTCACCGCGCTCAATGGCGGCCCGGGGCACCCTTTCACCGAAGCGATCTCCTTCGTCGTGCGCTGCGACACGCAGCAGGAGATCGACAACTACTGGTCGAAGCTCACCTCCGGCGGCAAAGAGATTCAGTGCGGCTGGCTTGTGGATAAGTTTGGCGTCTCCTGGCAGGTCGTTCCGGCGCGCCTGCCGGAACTCATCAAGCATCCCAAAGCGATGCAGGCGTTGATGAAGATGAAGAAGCTCGACATCGCCGAGTTGGAGCGGGCAGCGCGCGAAGGCTGAGTCCGAGCTGCATTTTGCGCCGCCTGCTTGCGGCGGGAAACTTCCCGCAACCGGCCTCTCGTGATGAAATGGCAGAGTCACTGGAGGCCGTGGAATGAGCAGCCGACGAGAATTCGTAAAGGGATCGGCACTTGCTGCAACTGGATTTGTTTTGCCTGCGGTTGTTGCGAAGGATGTTTATGCGGCAGGCGACGCAGCCGAAGCGGCGCAACCTCAAGGCATAGCGGGCGACTGGTACAACCGGCCCATGCGTTGGGCACAGCTTGCCTTTGTCGAGGACGATCCTGGCAATTACGACCAACAGTTCTGGCTCGACTACTTTCACAGCGTTCATGCCGATGCGGCTTGCCTGAGCGCCGGCGGCGTGGTTGCGTTTTATCCCACTCAGATTCCGCTGCAGCAGCGCAGCGCGTGGCTCGGGAATCGCGACATATTCGGCGACCTTCTGCGCGGCTGCCGGGCGCTGGGCATGAATGTGGTGGCGCGGACCGACTCGCACGCGTGTTGGCAGAAGGTCTATGACGCGCACCCTGACTGGATCAGGGTAGACGCAAGCGGCCAGCCTGTTCGCCATCCCTCAGACCCGCGCTACTGGGAGACCTGCGCTCTCGGACCCTACAACTTCGAGTTCATGACCGCTGTGCATGAAGAGATCATGCGCATGTATAAGCCGGACGGCATCTTCACCAACCGCTGGGCGGGCAGCGGCATGTGCTATTGCGAACATTGCGAGCAGAATTTCCGTGCCGCATCGGGGCTGGATCTGCCGCGTACCAACGACCCGCAGGACCCGGCGCGAAAGCGATACATCCTCTGGCGGCAGCAGCGGCTCTTCGATCTCTGGCGACTTTGGAACGAAAAGATTCGTGCCATCAATTCAGGAGCGAGTTACATTGCCAACGCCGGCGGCGGTGCGTTGAGTGATCTGGATATGAAGACGGTTGGCGAGCTTGCGCCCACGCTGTTTGCCGACCGCCAAAGCCGCAAAGGTCTCATGGCTCCGTGAGCCAATGGCAAGAACGGCAAGGAATATCGCGCGACGATGGGAAACAAAGCCATCGTGGGAATATTCAGTGTGGGGATCGACGACGAGCATCGATGGAAGGACTCAGTACAGAATGGCGACGAGATTCGCATGTGGGTCGCCGATGGCATGGCCCAGGGCCTTCGTCCTTGGTTCGTCAAATTCAACGCCAAGCCGATCGACAAACGATGGATGGCGGTCGTGAAAGAGATCTTCGAATGGCATTACTCCAATGAGAAATACTTGAAAAATCTTCGGCCCTTGGCGCGGGTGGGCCTGGTTTATTCGCAACAGAGCGCATGGTTCTACGGCGGAGATGAGGCGCGCGAGAAAATCGACGAACCGGCGTTGGGATTCTACGAAGCGCTCGTCGAGGCCCGTATTCCGTTCGAGATGGTTCATGATCGCTGTCTCGATGCCGAGCATCTTGCGCCGTTCCGCACGCTGATCCTTCCGAACATTGCAGCATTATCCGGCGATCAGTGCGCCAGCATACGCGGATTTGTTGAGCGCGGAGGCGGCTTGGTCGCCACCTACGAGACTTCGCTCTACGACGAATGGGGTGTGCGCCGAAAGGACTTCGGTTTGGCTTCGCTACTTGGCGCCTCGTATGGAGGCAAGGTCGAGAACAACATCCTCAATTCCTACTTGAGTTTGGAACAGGATCCCTCGACCAACTCATTGCATCCGCTCCTTCGCGGATTTGCTGACTCAGGGCGCATCATCAATGCCGTGAACCAGGTGGATGTATCTCCGGCCGATGGCGGGCAGTTCGCGCCTCTGCGCATTGTTCCTTCCTACCCGGACTTGCCCATGGAGTCAGTGTTTACGCGGCCCGGCGCCACGCATTGCCCCGGTGTCTACATGCAGCGGGTTGGGGGCGGCCGCGTCGTGTATTTTCCCGGTGACATCGATCGCACTTTCTGGCAGGTGCTCAGCACCGACCACGGCAAGCTGCTGCGCAACGCGGTCGAGTGGGCCACAAATGAGGCTCCCCTAGTTACGGTGGAGGGCAAAGGCATTCTGGATGTGGCTGTGTGGGAGCAAGAGAACTCGATGACTCTGCACCTCGTCAATCTCACCAATCCCATGATGATGAAAGGTCCGGTGAGGGAAATCATTCCTGTCGCGGGGCAAAAGATCTCGTTGCGAATTCCGGCAGGCAAGCGCGTCAGTCGCGTTCATCTGCTCGTCGCCGCCAGAGACGTTCCGTACCGCACGGAGCGCGATACCATTTTCCTTGAAACGCCGCCGATCGGGCTTCATGAAGTGATCGCCCTGGATTTCTCAGCCTAGCCGTTAATCAACCCGAATCGACCGCGGGAATCTCACGGGGCAATGCCAAACAGACGGCAATTCAGCTCGCGCAGGTTTCGCCTCTGTTATCCTGATTGGTTTACTTGGGCAAGGAATGGAGCCACACGGACAGGTCTTCGTCCCTGTGGATGGAGGAGGGCCATGCCGGAGCACAGGGCAAGGAAACATCATCAGGACCGGGTGGCTGAGACGCTGAGGATAGAAATCGGCGCCATGATTGAAGGCGAGCTTTCCGACCCGCGTATCGATTTCTGCCACGTGAGCGAAGTGGCGCTGAATCCAGGCGGAAAATCGGCGCGCGTTTACGTGGCCATAGACAGCACGGTGAAAGATATCGCCAGGTCCGAAAAGGAAACCGTCGCCGGTCTCGAGGCGGCGAAGGGTTATATTCGACGCGAGTTAAAAGACCGAATGGGCGTGCGACATGTGCCGGAATTGAGTTTTCTCGCCGACAGGTCGGGCCGATTCCAGGCGCGCATCGAGGAATTGATGAGCCGGGGTCGCAATTCCAGTGGGTCGGGCAAGTCCGCCGGGGCCCGTCGCGCCTCGCTGCAGACGGGTTCCGTAGACGCAAATCCAACGCCGGAGAAGGAAGCACCTCTTCACTGAGCTCATGAATCGTAATTCCCGGATGTCCGGGGTTGATGCAGCGGCCAATGCGCCGATGGGTAACGGAGCCGGAGCCTCCAGCTCTTTTGACGTCGATCCGATTGCGGCGATTCTTCAGGCTCTGCGAGAGCAGACCAGAAAACGCTCCATTCTTCAGATCCTGGGTGAACTGCGCAACGCCCTTGCCGGTTTCACCGCCGCATCCGGATGACCGCCCCTCAGAATCTGTTAGCCTTGACCCTGTTGCACCATTGAAGGATCTCCGCGCCTCTGCGCAGTACGGAAGGCGAGTAGGCCCGGCCTGATTCGCCCTTCGCACTGCATGAAACCAAGGCCTTCATACTGCGCGAAGCACGCAGCATCGCGATATTTGGAGTATTGCCGGAGATGGAGAATCCCGTGGAACCGCTGGTTCCGGATCAAGCGGCACGCCGGCCGTGGCGCATGCCTCGCTGGGCCACCATCTCTGAAGCGTCCGTCTTTCTCGCATTCAGCATCTTCTTCCTCGTCTATGGCGTTACGCCCTTGCTGGGCGGTGACGGCCTCGGTCTGGTGGGTGCCGACGAACCACGCTATGCGCAGATCGCGCACGAGATGCTGGTGCGCTTCGACGCCGCGCCCACGCTCAAAGACCGGCTAAGCGCCTGTGTGACCCCCTACCTCTACGGGCACCCATGGCTGGAGAAACCTGCGCTCTATTACTGGCGCGCGATGTTCATCTTCCAGGATTTTGGCGTACACGATTGGGCGGCTCGTCTGCCCTCAGCCACCTTCGCCTTCATCATGGTGGCGCTCATCTACCTGCACATGAAGCGATTCCGGCCCGGCGGCCATCTTGACGCGGCGCTGATCACCGTGGCCTGCGCCGGCATAATGGCCTTCGCGCGCGGAGCATCTACTGATATGCAGATGGCCGCGCCACTGGCCATCGGGTTGCTCGGGTGGTATGCCTGGTACGAAACCGATTCCAAATTCTGGCTCTACGACATCTACTTCTTTACCGGACTGGCGACGCTGGCCAAGGGGCCGGTGGCGCCTTTACTCGCCTTTCTCATCATCGCCGCGTTTGCCTTTCTGCGCCGTGAGTGGCACATCCTTCGCCGCTCGTTTTGGTGGCCGGGCGTAGTTCTCTACTTTGCCATGGTGCTGCCCTGGTTCATTGCAGTGCAGCATCAAAACCCAACCTTCTTCCGGGAATTCTTCCTCGAGCACAACCTGCAACGCTTCGCCACTGACCGCTACCAGCACAATCAGCCGTTCTGGTATTACCTGGTAGTCATGGTGCTCGGCCTTATGCCGTGGACTGTGATCGCGGTTCGCGCACTCATCGACGGCATTCTCACTTCGGTGGCCGAGTGGCGCCTGCGCCGTTCTCGTGTCGGCAAGCCGTTGCCCACCCGCCCCGGCGACGCATTTCCCGAGTTTCTTGTTCTCTGGGCCCTCATTCCTGTTGTCTTCTTCTCCTTATCGCAATCCAAGCTGCCCGGCTACATCCTTCCCGCGATTCCTCCTATCACGATTCTCACTGGAGACTACCTGTATCGACGCCGGCAGCCGGGATTGAACCGATGGATTCTCCTGGGTCATGCCGTGGTATGTGGCGCCATGACCTTGGGGGCGCTTCTTCTGCCCTGGTTTGTCGTTCATGGCGCAGCCGTGCCGCCCAATCATGCGATTGCCGCGGCCTCTTTGGCTGCCCTTGGGGCAACTCTCCTCATCCTGGTTGTCACCAAAGGTTTTGGCGTGGCCCGGCTGCGGCTGGCTACATGCTGGATTCTCGTGGTGCTTGTTCTGTTTGTATATGGCGTGGGCCCGGTCTTTGGTCTCCCCGGAATCGACTCCACCAAGCGCATCATTCATCTGCTCGATCGCTCCTACTCCGCGCGGCCGCTGGCCGAGCGAATCAGCGAGCAGGTTCCTGCAAACGAGACTGTCGCTGTGTTCCGTGTACGCCGCGACGCGGAGTTCGGGCTCTCGTTCTATCGCAACCGCGAGGTGGTGAATTACGACGAGAGCGGCGTGCCCGATGAACAGCACATTCTCGTGGCGCGCATCCAGGGCCGCCATGGCGTCGATCTGGACACCCAACTCGCGCTGAGCGAGCTTCTTGAAGGCCGGCAGTATGAACCGCTCTTCGCCTGGCCGGAGCAGGGTCTCGAAGTTTATCTCGTCGGCAGTAAGTAGATGCCCGTCAACTTGCGGCGGAAAGCGAACTCGTGTCAAAGTGGCCGAAAGGGTCTTTCCACGGGTGCAGTCAACTGGGTGAGGATTTACCCTACGCTTTCTTTGATCCGAGTACACCCAGCAGCGAACCGCGCATCTCACTCACGCACGGCGATGAGCCAACGCAATGGGGCTTCAGATTGAGGAGGAATGCAGACATCCGGCAGTTCGATCGAGATCCTTGACCTGCGGCACTTTGCGGCCCCGATCCTGCGGCCTGTGCTGGAGGCGGAGGGCGAGTTGTGGGCGGCTCGCCTCCACTGGGACTACCATGCCTCGGCGCGCCTGCTCATGCAGTACCTCGATAACCATATGCTTCCCGGTTACGCGGCGCTCGCGTCCGGCCAGGTGATGGGCTACGTCTTCTGCGTTTACGAAGAGACGAAGGCCGTCATCGGCGATGTCTTCGCATTGCCATGCGAACCGAAGGTCGCAGGTGGAGCGCCGGGATCAACTCCGGCCATCGAAGAAACGTTGCTCCGCCATCTCCTCGAGTTGCTGCTCAACTCTCCGCACGTCGAACGCATCGAAGCACAACTGCTTCTGCATCCCTCCGGCACCTTCGGCGAGATCTTCGGCAACGCCGGATTCGAAATCTTCCGCAGGCTCTTTCTGGTGCAACCGTTGCAGCGGCATTCGAAACCGCCTCAGACAATTCTGCCCCCCAACCTCGAGTTTCGCCCATGGCGCGAGGCAGACCTTTCGCCGGCAGCCCGACTCATCTGCGAAGCCTATCGCGACCATCCAGACAGCTTGATCAACGACCAATACCGCTCCGTTCACGGGTCCATGCGCTTCTTGAACAACATCGTGCATTATGCCGGCTGCGGCAGTTTCTCTCAGCAGGCGTCGTACGTGGTGGTTGAGCGTACCAGCCGCGAGCTTGCCGCGCTCGTGCTTGCTTCGCGCATCAGTGGGCAGTGCGGGCACCTCACCCAGGTTTGCGTCCATCCCGCCTTCCGCCGCCGCGGCCTTGCCCGGATGCTGCTCGCGCAGGCCGCCCACAGCTTCACTCGCCTTGGCGCCACGGAAATCTCTCTTACCGTGACCGAGGCCAACGCCGAAGCCATCCAGTTATACACGGACGAAGGTTATACGTGTGCGCACAGCTTCGACGCGGCCGTGTGGCGGCGGGACGCAACAACCTGACCTTACTGCGCCAGCAAAATCCCGTACCCCTCATCAGGAAACCATAAAGTTGATTTCACAAGCGCTGTTGCTCCTGGCGCCCTGCCAGCGGATCACTGGCGCTGTTTGAGGATGCGGCGGATGTGCCTTTTTCCGTGCAGGACGGCGATGATTTCGAGCGGCGACGTTTCGGGCCGGTAAGCGATGGAGTAGTTTGGATACCGGGTCAGCGTCCAGAAACGCACGGGGCGGGTGGTAAGATCGGGCCGCGCATGGCCGATGAGCGGATTCTTCACTACGAACGAGCAGGCGTCAAAGATCGCGCCTTCTACGCGGCTCGCGGCGTCTTCGTTGTTCTCGGCGATGTAGCGCCAAATTTCGAAAACATCTGATTTTGCGCGTGGAGTGAGAACAAAAGAACTCGTTGTATCAGGCATTTGAATCCCTCAGAAATGAGCTACGCGACCGCAAGAGTCCGTGCGCGCCGTCTCTTTTCGATTGGGATTCGTGGGTAGCTGGGGCGCGTCGAGAGCAGTGCGCGACGCACAGCATTAATTTGTAGACCGGCCTTCCCAGTCACGAATCTAACCGCCGTTACTCCGGGCGGAGGAGGTTAAAACCGAAGCTCATCTCTTGCGCGTGAGCCACACCATTATTATATTGCGGGCTTGCATGGCGTCAGGCGCGGTCGTTTGTGCAAATCGAGGAAGGAATCGCATTCGGAAACCCGCGCGTGGCTGCCTATTCGATCAATGCGTTGCTAAGGCCGGCCGAGACGCCAATCCTCTTTCATGGCTTCGATCTGACTTCGTGCCTCAGAGGCGCCAATCAGTTCTCCGCGTTCTGCCTGCAGGAAGCCTTCCTCGATATGGGCCGACAACGCCTGTCGTTCCTCATCGGTCCAGCTTTCCTCGGCGTCCTGTGCCTCGAGGGCGCGGCGGAGCACTTCTTCAGCGTTCGCATACGCACCGCTGGAGAGCCGCTTATGGATGAGCGATTCGAGGTCAGGGGGTACAGTCAATTGCATACAGGGCTCTCCTTTCCGGTTGTCTCCATCTTACGCTAGGCTTTCGCTGACGTCAGCGCCCCCAAATCCGCGGCCAGCTTTTCCGTGCTGAAGGCCTCCACAATGTCGCCTTCCTTCACGTCGGTGAAGTTGGCGATGCCGATGCCGCACTCCATGCCGTTGGTCACTTCGCGGGCATCGTCCTTGAAGCGCTTGAGCGAGGCGATCTTGCCCTTGAAGACCTGCACTCCGTCGCGCATAACCCTTACTTCCGCGTCGCGGCGAATCACGCCATCCTGCACGCGGCAGCCGGCGATGGTGCCCACCTTGGGAATCCGGAAGACATTGATGACTTCGGCGCGGCCCGCGTAGTTTTCCTTGAAGGCAGGTTCAAGCAATCCCAACATGGCCAGGCGAATCTCGTCCTGCAGTTCGTAAATGATGGAGTGCAGGCGAATCTGGACGTTCTCCTGTTGCGCCAGCTCGGCCGCTTTGCGTTCCGGGCGCACGTTGAAGCCGATGATGATAGCGTTCGAAGCCGTCGCCAGCAGCACGTCGCTCTCGGTGATGGACCCTACGCCGGAGTGCAGCACCTTGACGCGCACCTTCTCCGTTGACATCTTCACCAGCGAGTCGGCGAGCACTTCCACGGAGCCCGTCACGTCGCCCTTGATGATTAACGGCAAATCCTTCACGCCCGATTGGCGAACCTGCTCCGCCAATCCTTCCAGCGACACACGCGAGCTCTTGGCAAGCTGTGAGTCGCGCTCCTTCATCTTTCGGTACTGGGCAATTCCCTTGGCTTTGTCGCGGTCGGCCACCACCAGGAAGGTGTCGCCGGAATCGGGCATACTTTCAAGCCCCAGCACTTCCACTGGCGTCGACGGTCCCGCTTCCTCGAGAGGGCGGCCACGATCGTCGAACATGGCGCGAACCTTGCCGAAAGTGTTGCCCACAATGTAACTGTCGTTCAGGTGCAGCGTTCCATCCTGTACCAGGACGGTTGCCACAGCGCCGCGCCCGCGATCCAGCTTGGCCTCGAGAACGCTACCCACTGCCTTGCGACCGGGCGTCGCTTTCGGTGCCTTGATGTCGCTCACCAGGCAAATCATTTCCAGTAGCAGATCGAGGTTAATGCGCTTCTTCGCGGAAACCTCGACAAACACCGTGCCCTGCTGGCCCGCGCCGGCCCACTCTTCGGGAATCAGGCCGCGGTCAGCGAGTTGCTTCTTCACGCGGTCGGGATTGGCCTCCGGCTTGTCGATCTTGTTCACCGCGACAATGATCGGAACCTCGGCTGCCTTGGCGTGGTCGATTGCTTCAAGAGTCTGCGGCATCACACCGTCGTCGGCGGCAACAACGATCACAACGATGTCCGTTACCTTGGCGCCGCGTGCGCGCATGCGCGTGAACGCCTCGTGGCCCGGGGTGTCGAGGAAGACGATTTCGCGGCCCGAGGCAGGCGAGCCTTCCTTGGCAAACTTCACTTTGTACGCGCCGATGTGCTGCGTAATTCCGCCCGCCTCGCCCGCCGCAACGTGCGTCTCGCGAATGGCATCGAGCAGAGAAGTCTTGCCGTGGTCGACGTGGCCCATGACCGTGACCACCGGCGAACGCGGCACCTCCAGCTCATCGGAGTTCTCGGCTTCGAGCACCTCTTCGATGGCCTGGTTGGCGATCTCCTCTTCGTAGCTGATGACGGTGGCCGCGGCGCCGAATTTGGCCGCTACGTCCTTCACCATCTCGGCGTCGAGTGACTGATTCACCGTGACAAATACTCCCCCCATCAAAAGCGTCGCAATCAAATCTTTGGCGCGGACATCGAGCTTCTCGGCCAGGTCTTTTACGCTGATGCCCTCCGTGACTGTGATTTCGCGGGTGATGGGCACGGGTTCGGTGCTGTATTGCGCGCCGCCATAGCGTGGCGGCGGCACGAAGCCCTTCATCGGGCCTTCTTTGGTCTTGGGGTACTGCTGTTTGCCTCGCCCGCGGCCACGGGAACTGGCGCGCTGCGGGCGCGGGGCTTCACCGGTTGGAGGTGCGCCGCCGGGGCCTGGACGCGCTCCGAATCCTGGGCGCGCCCCGAATCCGGGACGTGCGCCGAAACCGGGACGTGCGCCGGGTGCTGCGGCGCCACCGGGCCCCGCGAATCCGGCCGACCCGGAGCGCGTCGGATGCTTGGGGCGAGGGCCTCCTGCATATTGGCCGGGGGCAGCGGCTGTTCCGCCAGGGAAGCGCTGCCCCGAACTTGGCGGTCCTGCCGCTGGTCTGCGATCGAAAATCGGTTTTCCGCGCTGCAGCCCCGTCCCTGTTGCCGGACCAGGGGTTGAAGGGACGACGGACGCCTTGTACACAGGCCGGGGCCCGGTTTGCGGCATCACCATGCGGCGTGGTACGGGCACAATGACCTTTGCGCTTTTCGCCGGAGCGGCTGTCGACTCGGCGGCGATTGCGGAGACCGCGCCCGGCGATCCACCCGTGGGGGCAAAAACTTCAGCGGTACGCGGCGCTGCGGCAGCCTGTTCCGCAACAGCTGCGGGCGCTGCCGGCGCGTCAGCACCCGGAGTAACAACGGCGGCCGGCGCCTTAATGGCGATCTTTTCCTCCCGCGCAGCCGGAGCCACGGGCGACTTCACGGCAACTCCAGCAGGGGGCGGCGCAACAACCACAACCGGGCGCGCTGCCACAGCCCCTGCGGGAGCTTTGGCGACAATCGCGCCGGCTGGAGGACGCGACGCAATGGCGGGAGTTGCCGGCGCAGGAGCAACGATCGGGGGCGCGGAGCGCGGCTGCGGAACGATCTTGCGTGGTTCCGGCCGGGCCGGCGCGGCTGCTGCGGCGGGCTTCGCGGCAACCGGAGTCGCGGCGGCCGGTTGCGCGGCTGGCGCGGCGGCCTTGGCAGGCGCTGCCGCCGCCGGCTTCGACGGCATTCGCGCGTGGCGTGCCTCTTCTTCCTCTTCCTTCTTCTTGGCCAGGAGAGCCTTCATTACATCGCCGGGCTTGGAGATGTGCGAAAGATCGATCTTGGGGACGATGGCTTCCGCGCCGTGGCGAGTGGATGTCGCGCCTGCATGCGTGGTGTGCCGCGCTTCCCGCACAAAGTGCGCACGAACCTTCTCGGCCTCATCCAGCTCCAGCGAACTGGAGTGCGTCTTGCCTGCAGAAACGCCGAGCTCCGGAAGAAGGTCGAGAATCGCCCGAGACTTTACTTCCAGCTCTTTCGCGAGATCGTTGATACGAACCTTACTCATCCGCCTCTTTTCAATGTGTGCCGCCAAAAGGCCTTAGTCGTTCATAGCTGCCTCATGGCGCTGGCCGCTTTCAAAATACGGTTGTCCTGCGCCTGCTTTCAAAAAAACGCGGCGCATTTTACGCCCCGTCCTCTTTGGCCGGCTTCTCTTCTTCAATTCCACTTTCATCGGCGTCAAGCTCCGCAACCTCTTCGGCACCGATAGATTCAATCTCATCCTGGTCGGCTTGCTCGGACTCTTCTTCAGCAACCGCGTCCCCTACGCTCGCAGCCTCTTCAATCACTTCGGCGGAGTTTTCCGCCTCGGCTTCTTCCGTAGAATTTTCCGGGGTAGGATTACCGGCCTCCAGAGGTTCAGCGGCATCCAACGATCCTTCCGCCAGCACTGCACCAGCCAGAGCCGTTTCACCCGCCGCCTGTTCTGCCTCAGCCGCTTGTTCTCCCTCGGCAACTTGCGCAGCTTCTGCTTCAGCTGCCTGAGCAGCTTCAGCCTCCTCAAAGCGGCTGAAATAGTTCCGGACGGCAACGCTGATCTTCTCCAGCGTCTTTTCACCGATGCCTGGAATCTCTTCGAGCTGCTCGGGAGTCATGTCGGCAAGGCCCTCAACCGTTGTGATTCCCGCCGTAATCAATTTCTGAATAATGCCATCACCCAGTTCCGTCACCTGCTCGATCGGCGTCGTCGGAGCGCCTGCCAGGGCCTGCATCTGCTGCTCCACCTCCTGACGCTTCTCCTCTTCGCTCTTGATGTCGATCTTCCAGCCCAGCAGCTTCGCCGCCAGGCGCACGTTCTGGCCCTTCTTGCCGATGGCCAGTGAAAGCTGCGTGTCGTCAACGATCACTTCCAACTGCTTCTCAGTCAGATCCGTGATGGAAACGCGGCTCACTTTAGCCGGCTGCAAGGCCTTCTCCGCAAAGGTCGTGATCTCATCGCTGAATTCGATGATGTCGATCTTCTCGCCCCGCAACTCGCGGATAATCGATTGCACGCGCATACCTTTCATGCCCACGCATGCACCCACTGGGTCCACGTCTTTGTCGCGGCTCTGCACTGCAATCTTGGTCCGCTCGCCGGCCTCGCGCGCAATGGCGCGAATCACCACCGTGTTGTCGTAAATCTCGGGAACCTCTGACTGGAACAGGTTCGACACCAGTTCCGGCGCGGCGCGGCTCACTATAACTTGCGGCCCCTTGGCTGCGCGATCCACCTTGATCAGCACCACGCGAATGCGCTCGCCCACGCTGAACTGCTCCAGGCGCGACTGTTCTCGCTTCGGGCAGCGTGCTTCGGCTTTGCCCAGATCGAAGATGATGTCCTGTCCCTCAAGGCGCTTCACCGTCGCATTCAGCACTTCCTTTTCGCGGTGCGCATACTCCTGGAAAACCGTATCGCGCTCGGCCTCGCGCACTTTCTGGAAGATAATTTGCTTGGCCAGTTGCGCCGCGATGCGGCCCAGCGGGCTGGTGTCGCGATAGATGCGGATCTCGCTGCCCACCTCGACGCCGGGAGCCATCTCATTGGCCTCGGCGAGCGTGATCTGGTTCACGGGATCTTCGATCTGATCCTCGTCGGCGACCACCGTCTTATAGATGTAGGCCGTAATCTCGCCGGTATCCTTGTTCAATTCCCCGCGCATGTTTTCCTGGGTCTTGTAGAACTTGCGCGTAGCCAGGGCGATGGCCTCTTCGACCGCGGCCCACAACGATGGCGGGATCGATGCCCTTCTCCTGGCTTAGGAGCTCGATACTTTGATACAAAGCGCTGGTGGCCATACTCGTTTTGAACTCTCTTCTTCGTTCCGCGCCGTCCTGCCTGAAATTCGGCCCTTTGACGGCGCTGTTGTTTTCGATTGATGGTGGGAGAGCACTGCTGTCAGCCCATCCACCCTCCAGCTAGAAGCTAAAAGCCAATAGCTCGCTGTTCAGATTTCCGGCACTAGATTCGCCTTCTCAATATTGCTCAGAGCGATCTCCACCGTGTTCACGCCTGCCTTGCGGCTCTTGCTGTTTTGCTTCACGGCCGCCAGGTCAATTGTGATCGTTCCTGAACCTGGCGCCGCTTGTGGCCCCGCCATCAATCTTCCCTGCCAGTGCCGGTTGTTGCGGATCGGCTCAAACGTCTGCACTTTCACCAGGCAACCCGCAAACCGATCGAAATCCTCTGGCCGGCTCAGCTTTCGATCCAGGCCTGGAGAACTCGCCTCCAGCGTGTACTCTCCGCCGGAAACCAGATCCTCCACGTCGAGCAAAACTCCAAAATCGCGGCTGAACGTTGCACAATCCTCGTGTGTCACGCCGGAAAGCTGCTCTACCGTGAGCGAACCTTCCAAAAGTCTCTCCGGCAGCCCTTCCGCGCCGGCCTCCGCCGCGGCCTTCAATTGCGCCCGCCCCTCGGCGTTCTTTTCGAGAGCCACTCGCAGTGTCCGGTCCTTGGCCGACCCGGCGAACTCGACATCGACCACGTCGAGACCGTGTGAGGCAGCCACCCGCTCCGCCGCCCTCCGGATTTCGTCCAAACTGACCGCCATCGATCCCCGCCGCCCCTTGGCAGCCGTTTTTCCCTCGTATCACCTTGATTTCCGGTGACTTTCGGGAAGAATTTGCCGCAAATAAAAAGTGGGCGATGAGCCCACTCCTCTCTCCGCCAGCCGGTGCGCACACGGAAAAACCTGACGGACAAATTCGTCTGCATCGCCAGAATACCGGAATTTGCCGCGAAATTCAATGGGCGCGGATTCGGGCGTAGGGTGAGAGTGCATGGCGTTTCCTCACGGCGAGGGCTCCTTCACACCAGTCACATCGAGCAAAAGCGAAGCTCTGCTTGCCGAGATCTCGGCGAGTGTCTTGAATCCTGACGCCTGCTTCTTCCTGCCGGCTCACCCAACCGGCGGATCGAGGCCAAAGTTGCAGCCAACTCGCTCGATTTGCTTTGCGTGGCGGCGAGCCAAGGCGCGACAATAGCGCAATGAAGTGGCTTCGTCTCTTTGCCCTTGCTCTTTTAGTTCTTTGCTCGGCGCTGCCTGAACTCTACGCACTTGATAAACAGCCGGCCGAGGTGTTCCACAGCCGGCGCGTCGCGCTGGCGGCCAGGCTCCAGGGCGGCGTGGCTGTGCTTTTCGCGGCGGAGGAGTCTCAACTCGATTTCATGCCCTACCGCCAGGACTCGGACTTTTACTATTTGACCGGCTGGAATGAGCCCGGCGCAGCACTCATGATCGTTAGCGACGCACCCCACGCAGCTTCGCCGCGCGCCTACAAGGAGATTTTGTTCCTGCCCACGCGCAATCTCCGCATGGAAAAGTACACCGGCGTCAAGATGGATGCGGTAACTCCAGGAGTGGAACAGGCCGCGGGCGTGGACCATGTCGAACCGATGGCTGAACTCCCCGTGGAGCTGAACCAGTTTATCGCTGCCGACCACACGCTCTACGCCAATCTCTGGTCGCAACCGGATTCACCAGAGGCGAAAGCCCTGCTTGGCTTTATCGGCGTCGCGCTGGGAACATCGGTTTTTCCGCCGTCTCACGACGTCACCAGCCAGATCATTCCGCTGCGCCAGGTCAAGGACGATGGGGAGATCGAGCTCATCAAAAAAGCATCCGCGGCGTCTGTCCTCGCGCAGCGCGTCATGATGCAATGGTGGGTCAAGCCGGGAATGACGGAGCGCGCAATCGCCGGAGCCATGACTGCCGTTTGGATGGAGAACGGCTGCGAGCGGCCAAGCTATTCACCCATCGTCGGCTCGGGCGTTGACTCCACCGTCCTTCACTACTCCGCCAACGCCCGCACCATGCAGGACGGAGACATCCTCCTCGTCGATGCGGCCTGCGAGTATTCAATGTACGCCGCCGACATCACCCGCACCGTTCCTGTGAACGGGCATTTCACCGCTCGCCAGCGCGAGATATACGACATCGTACTGGCCGCGCAACAGGCCGCCATCGACGCTTTCGTGGCCGGTAAATCCACCATCAACGACCGCGACCGCCAAGATCCGAACTCGCTCGACACCGTCGCCTACAACTACATCAACACCCACGGAAAAGACCTGCACGGCCAGTCCCTCGGCCAATATTGGCTGCACGGACTCGGCCACATGATGGGCATCGATGTGCACGATCCCGCCAATTACCCCGCGGTGCTCAAGCCGGGAATGGTCTTCACCATCGAGCCGGGTATCTACATTCCCGAGGAAAACCTTGGCGTCCGCATCGAGTGCGATTTCCTGGTGGGCGCAAACGGCAAGTTGATCGATCTCGACGCCGCGCTACCGCATACCGCCGACGAAATCGAAGCCGCGATGCGCGCAAAATGAATCGCGGAAGCGCAAAAATGAATCGCGAAAAACCCAAATGAACCGCGAAGCGAGAAAGATGAATCGCGGAACGCAGAAATAAATATGGACCCGCGCGACGCCATGCCTTCCGAGCAGCTTGAGATGCTCAGCCACGTCTT
>Ga0208190_1000472_pt1 | contig 16784 bp, 17 predicted proteins | sample June2015DPH_13_1_FD_184708 | JGI IMG/M metagenome (GOLD analysis project Ga0208190, IMG submission 184708) | Peatland microbial communities from SPRUCE experiment site at the Marcell Experimental Forest, Minnesota, USA - June2015DPH_13_10... | ecosystem: Environmental > Terrestrial > Soil >... | reverse complement strand
GATGGTAGAGGAATTGCGGCGGGCGCGACGCGGAGAACATGCGTCGAACCTGGGCGCGGTGCTGGCGCTCAAGTTTGCAACGGCGGCCGGCGTGAAGGCGTACATTGTGGACCCGGTGACGGTGGACGAGTGGCAGGAGTCTGCGAGGCTTTCCGGCTCACCGCTGGTGAAGCGGACGTTTATCGGGCACGCGCTGAACACCAAGGCGGTGGCGCGACGGTATGCGCGGGAGCAGGGGCGGCGATACGAGGCGATGCGGCTGATCGTGGTGCACATGGGCAGCGGGGTTACGGTGACGGCGCATCGCGGCGGGCGCATGATCGACAGCAATTCGATCGAAGAGGGCCCGTTCGGGCCGGATCGGACGGGATCGCTGCCGGTGCGGGAGCTGATCAGGCTGTGCTTCAGTGGGAAGATGACGGAGGGCGAACTTGATCGCCACGTCTTCGGCGACGGCGGGCTGTTTGCTTATCTCGGAACGCGCGACCTGATGGAGGTGGAGCGGAGAATGGACGCGGGCGATAGGCAGGCGGCGGCAGTCTTCGAGGCCATGGCCTATCAAATTGGAAAGGAGACAGGCGCGATGGCCGCGGTGCTACGGGGAGGGGTGAATGGGGGCAAGGTGGACGCGGTGCTGGTGACCGGCGGCATGGCGCACTCCGAGCGGCTGGTGGAGCGGCTGCGCGGCTTTGTGGAGTGGATCGCGCCGGTAGCGGTCTATCCCGGCGAGGACGAGCTGCGGGCGCTGGCTGAGGGCGTGTTCCGGGTGCTGGACGGAGAGGAAGAAGCGAAGCGGATGGGGAAAGCAGGGACCGAGGGACCAAGGGAACAAGGGAACGAGTGAAAGAGTGAATGAGTGAAGAAGTGAACTACTGCCGGCTACAAGCTGGGATCCAAAAAGCTAAAAGTTGAAAGCTGAAACCTGACAACTGAACACTGCAATAGAATTCGGTAGAGAATCAAGAGGCAGCGAGGGACAGAGTTGGCGGTTCTGGCGGTGCAGCAGATCCGGCGCATGCGGGGCGGCGCGCAGGGCCAGTTGATGCTGGGCGCGGACGGCCAGGTGTACGTGGTGAAGTTCCAAAACAACCCGCAGCACAGGCGGGTGCTGGCCAACGAGCTGCTGGCCTCGCGGCTGGCGGCGGCCGCTGGACTGACGGTGCCCGAAACCGGTCTGGTGGAGGTATCGAGCTGGCTGATCGAGAATACGCCGGAGCTGGAGATCGACATGGGGCGGACGCGGGAGCGCTGCCAGCCAGGATTGCACTTCGGGTCGCGCTTCGCCGGGGGCACGATGCCGGGCCAGGTGGTGGACTACCTGCCGGAAGAGCAGATGGCGGAGTTGAAGAATCTGAGCGAGTTCGCCGGCATCCTGGCGCTCGACAAGTGGACCGGCAATGCCAACGGGCGGCAGGCGGTCTTTGCGCGGCGTCAGCGGGAGAAGAGGTACAAGGCCGTCTTCATCGACTTCGGGTACTGCTTTCACGCCGGGGAGTGGCGCTTTGAGGATGCTCCGCTGCGCGGTGTGTATTACCGCAACGACGTCTACCGGGAGGTCACGGGTTGGGAGTCGTTTGAGCCCTGGCTGACGAGACTTGAGACCATGGCGGGGGAGACGGTGTGGGAGGCGGCCAACGAGGTTCCACCGGAGTGGTATGGCGGCGACCAGAGTGAAATGGAAGCGCTGGTGGAGAAGCTGCTTGCGCGGCAGAGCAGAATCCGGGAACTGATTGAGGCGTTTGGGAACTCGGATAGGAGGCCGTTTCCGAAATGGGGAGAGGCGGGGAGAGAAAGGGAGGAAGGGGCTTGGAGGGGGGGGCGATGGGGGGATACGATGAGGGTGAATTGAGGGAGAGGGGACAGGTGTCAGGTTTCAGGGAACAGGGAACCTTCTCTGGGTGGTTCGGGATGGATGGATTTTTTCTGACACCTGAAACCTGACACCTGACGGGTTACGGTTGAAGGCTAGGAGCTAGGAGCTAGAAGCTGGCCATGATGGGCGGAAGCGCAAGACGCGGCTGCGAGTTTCAACTGCTTCGATATGTGCCGGACGCGGTGCGGAACGAGTATGTTCACATCGGCGTGATTCTGCGCGAGAGCGCCGCGTCGGACGAATCTGGGAAGGTCGAGCCGGGGAGGGTAGAGGTGCGCTTCACGCGCGACTGGCGACGGGTGCGGTGCCTCGATCCGGACGCCGATACGGCGCTGCTGGAAGGAATGGAGAGCGAGCTGCGGCGTCGGCTGCAGGAGGGAACGGGCCTGGAGAGAGAGGATTTCGAGGCGGCTGGAGGGCGGCTGATGCGGATCCTCGAGGAATCGCTCTCGCTGAACGTGCAGATGACCGAGCCCAAGGCCTACCTGGCCGAAAGCGTTCCCGCGGGAATGGAAGAGCTGATGCGGGTCTACGTGGAGCCTCCGCCGCGGGAGCGTAGCCCAAGGCTGAGCGGACGCGCGGCGATCCAGTCGCGCATGCGGTCGGAGTTCGAACATGCCGGAGTATGGGATCTGCTGAGAAAAAAGATCGCCGCCTCGGACTACACGCGGCCGGGCGATCCTCTCCGTATCGATGTGGGTTACCGGCCCAACGGAGTAGTGCGGATGTTCCAGGCGGTGAGCCTCGATCCCGGCCTCGAGATGGCCAAGGTGCTGTCCTTTTCGGCGGCCGCGCTGCGTGCCGGGGTGGAGCGGGTGGAGAAGGCGGAGCTCGAGTTGACGGCGGTGATCGAGCCGGCGGCGCGGGTGGGTGCTACCGAGGAGGAGCCGGAGCGGCTGGAGCTTTACCGCTTCGGCGTGGAGACGATGGAGGAGCACCGGATACGCGTGCTGACCACATCGGACATGGGGCGCGTGGCCGAGACGGCGAGACGCGAGCTGCGAGTGTAATGAGACAGGTGACAGGTTTCAGGGGTCAGGTGTCAGCTTCCAGCTTCCAGCGGTTCACTCTTTCACACGTTTGTTTCTTCACTTGCTCTCTGCTTCACTCACGGCGGCCGGCCGTTCATTGCGACGAGTCAAGGGCTGGCGAGAGGCGCGGAGGCGGAAAGCAGGGGAACGAAGAACGAGTAGCGGGTGTAGATCTTCTATGTTTTGTTGGGCGTACGCGCCTCCTTCTGCCTCGCAAAAATACTTGAAATATTTTTTCTGAAGTTTGCCGATCATTTCCGGGCTTCGCGGTAGGATTAATCCTGTTGATGGTTTTCAGGGGTATCGCGGCCGTTGCCGGGAGCGATTGAGTCAGGATTGGCTCAGGATTTGTTTCGGATTTGCTTCGGGCGGGCGGCTGACGATTCACTGAACTTTCGAAAAAGGCATGGCCATAGGCCGTGCCTTTTTGTTTTTGAAGGCCCTTTAGTTTTTTGAAGGAAGGTGCGCGTGAGGGTAGGCGAGCAAATACGGGAGATGTGGCGGCAGGCCCGCCAAGGCAGGCAGGCAGGGAATGGTGAGCGGTCCCGGCAGGTAGAGCTAGAGGCGGGGGCGGAGGCGGAGCGGAAAACGCTGGCTCTGCCGGCGATTCTGAGCCCGGTGCAATTCCCGGGCAAGCATCTGCCCAAGCCGACGCCGATGAACCTGCGCCGGTTTGCGGAGACACCGGTGGTGCGGCGGGCGATCAACGTGATCAAGGATCGCATCGCGGCGATGGACTGGCAGGTGCGGGTGCGGCGCGGCGTCAGGCCCGAGGATGTGGCGTTTGCGGCGCGCAAGCTGCGAGCACTGCGACGCGCTCTGGAGGAGCCGAATCCGGCCGACAGCTTCCGCACGCTGGTAGAGCAGGCGATCGAAGATGCGCTGACGGGCGGCTTCGGAGCGATCGAGATGGAGCCGACGGGCGATCCGGAGCGGCCGGCGATGCTGTGGCCGGTGGACGGAGCGTCGATCCGCATCAATGCAGGCTGGGACGGCGACGAGGATACGCCGCGCTATGCGCAGGCCGTGCCGGGACAGCTGGAGTCGGGGGCTGTGGAGCTGCTCGACCGGCAGTTGATTTACATCCGGATGAACCCGCGCAGCTTTACCCCATTCGGGTTGGGGCCGCTCGAAGTGGCGTTCGAGACGGTGAACCAGTTCCTGAGCGCGAATCGCTTCGCCGGAAAGCTGGCGGCGAATTCGGTGGCGCAATATGCGTTGTGGCTGAACGAGGCGACGCCCGCGCAGCACGACCGCCTGATCCGCTGGTGGCAGGACGAGATCGAAGGCACGGGGCGCGTGCCGCTGATCTCGACCGAGCAGAAGCCGGAGGTTCTGCGCTTCGCACAGGGAACGGACGCGGACTTGCGGCTGGCGTGGCAGGAGTTTTTGATCCGGATGGTGGCGAACGCCTTCGGGCTGCCGCCGCTGATGCTGGGCCTGGAAGCGGACGTGAACCAGTCGACGGCCTCAGAGATGGCCGACGAGGCCTTTCGCGGAGCTATCTCGCCGCTGGCGATGCTGGTGGCCGGGCACATCACGCGCGACCTTTTTGCGAAGTGCATCGGCTGGCGGGAGTTTGAGTTTGTCTTCAACGAGCTGAGCGCGCGGGACGAAGGGACCGAGCTGCAGGTGCAGGTGCAATTGCTGCAGGCCGGCGTGCTCACGATCGACGAGGTACGGGCGATGCGGGGACTGGCTCCGCTGGGGCAGACCCCGGTGGCGTTGCTGTCGGGCGAAGCGGAAAACAGGAACTAAGGAACGCAGGGGCTGGGACCGAGTCCCTGACGGAGCGGAGCGAGCATGCGACTGGAAGCGATGGCGGTAAAGATTCCTCATGTGGACAGGCATCCCAACCGGGTGCCCTTTGAGGGCGTGTTGACAGTGGTGAACGCGGCCAGCGACAGGGCGCCGGCGGGAGCGCGCGGGCACCGCGTGATGCTGACGCGCGAGGCAGCAGAGAAGGCGCTGGCCTCGCTGGTGGGCATGGCGGTGGATTACAGGCCGGGATGGGACGGACACGATGCGCGGCGCAAGATCGGCCTGCTGACCGAGGCCGATGTAATTGGGCCGCGGCTGGTGGTGCGCGGGTACCTGTATGCGCGCGATTTTCCCGAGGTGGCGGAGGCGATCACGGCGCACGCCCCGGAATCGCTGGGCATGAGCTACGAACTGGCCGATGCGCGCGTGGAGGATATGCGGGCCGAGATATGGAAGCTGACCCGGGTGACCTTTACCGGGGCGGCGATTCTGCTGCGGGACAAGGCAGCCTACCGGGCGACAAGCTTCCGCATGGCGAGTTAGAGAAAGACAGCGGAGTTAGCGGAGCTGGCGGAGTTAGCGAAGTTAACAGAGTTAGCCAAGGATTTAAGCCGGGCGGTAAAGGGGAAGTAAGCAAGTTAGTCAATCAGTAAGCGAGAAAACGATCAAGGAGGCTCCGGAAACGGAGCCTTTTTGTTGATCAGTGAACCGCCGCAATGAGCAATTCGCAAAAAAAAGGAAAGGAAAAACATGGAACAAGGAGAAGGGAACATCGTGGAGCGGCTGGAAGCCGCAACCACCGCGCTGGAAAAGACGCTCAGTTGGCTGGAACAACGGCAGGGTGAGCTATCCGGCGAGGTGGAGAGGATCTCGGCGACGGTGGAACAAAGCCGCCGCGAAACCGAGCTGGCGGAGAAGCTTGCCGCCGTGGAGCGGGAGCTGGCCGAAGTGAAAGCGGCGTCGACGCAGAACGCACTGAACCCGGTGCGCCGCACCATGCCCGCAGCCACCGCCGAGATGCTGGCCAAGCATGGCATCGGCGATGGCCCGGTGGATGTGCGCTCGCTGGATGCGGCTTTGTCGGGCCTGAGCCTGGAGCAGCGCATCGCAGTGAAGACGCAGCTGCTGCGGTCGGGCGCAATCTCGTAAATGCAGTGATCAGTGGACAGCGGTCAGTGATCAGCAGTTTGTGCTGAGTCTGACTTCTCTCGTCCACTGTCCACTGTTCACTGACGACTGAAGCTGGGCACGTGTGCCCGGCTACCAAAGCACGGCCCCATGGAAGGGGTGGAGAGAATCTATGAACGCAACCTTTGCAGATATTCATGCGGCAGCAGACTACATCGGGCCGGGCGCCATCGAAGTTCCGCTGTACCAGACGGAGATCTTCGACATTTGCCGGCGCGCCAGCGCCTTCGGACAGCGCATCAGGCAGGTTCCGGCGACCGGGCATCCGTCGCGCTTTTTTGAAGAGACGGCAATACCCAATCCGGGGACGGCGGGATTTGTGAATCCGCGCAGCATCAATCCCACGGTGGTTAGCCCGACGCGGATCGAGCTGAGCGTGCCGCTGAAAGCGGTGGTGGCGCAGATCAACTACAACCTGTTCGACATCGAACTGGGCGACCAGCAGAAGCAATTCGCGTATCTGCAGGCCAAGGACCTGGTGGATACGGTGAGCGGCGTGATGGTGGCGCACGACGTGGCGCTGTGGAACGGCAACGACACCAGCCTGAGCGCGCCAACGACGACGCAGTACATGGGTTGTGCGGCGCAGATCGCAGCCGGTGGCAACTCGGTGACCGTTACCGCTGCAATGAAGATTGTGGACACGATCAAGACCACGGTGGCGCAGATGGTGGCCAGCAACGGCTATCATGTGCGGCCGACTGCAATCTATGGCAACCCGGTGCTTCTGGACCTGATCGACCAGGAGATGAAGTCGGAGTACAACGTGGTGCTGAATACCACGCAGATCTCGGCGGGCTTCACGGTGAAGACGCTCTCGACGCAGGCCGGCGATCTGCCGCTGATTCCCGATTGGAGCCTGCCCTATACAGGGACACCGGGAACCGGCAATGCCGTGCTTCCGGCCTACATCGTAACGGAGGACCTGATCGAGTATCACTGGCTGGGCGATCCCACGCCGCGCATCTTCCAGCTTGGGCTGCCGAGTTCGCTGAGCTCTCAATATGTGGCGGTCAAGTTCGGCGCTCCAGTGGTGAAGGGCGCAAACTTCGCTCACTATCAGGTGCTGGTCGACCGGTAGGGAAAACAGTTCATAGTTCGCAGTTCATAGTTCGCAGATCACGGCCGCCGGTAAACACCTGCTGCCGAGGGGCGCGGGCTGAGGACTGCGAACTACGAACTTAGAACTACAAAAAGCAAACCAAGAACTGCAACGGAAGGATGCGCGATGGCATATCTCGAGCCAGCGGATTACACAAACTATGGATTGCCGGTCGGGACCACGGCGGACTGGATCACGGCCGCGACGGCCTTGATCAACAGTTATTGCAGGAGGCCCGATCTGAACGTGATTCAGTACACGGAGCGCCTTCGTGTAACGGCGGGGGCGCAGACTGTGCGTCTGAGCTATCTGCCGCTGGCGCCGCTGGCGCCGGCGACGACGCCGATGGTGAGCCTGGAGGGACGGTACGCAAGGCCAAGGCGCGGGGAGATTCCGCAGGAGCCGCTCATCGAGATCGCATGGGCGTTTGCGCTGCCCGGGCAATGGACGTCGATCGATGCCACACTGGTGGACTTTGATCCCAACACCGGGGAGCTGACGCTGCCGTGGAATGTTCTGGGACTGCCGTTCAACGAAGTGCAGGCGACTTACACGGCGGGCCTGGCGACGATCGGGGACGACGTAAAGTCGGCGTGCGCGCAGATTGTGCGCAATGCGCAGGCGACGCCGGCGCTGAACGCGAGCATGAGCAGAATCGACACGATGCAAATCAAGTATTTCTCAAGTTCGCTGATCGACGAGACGGTGCAGGCGTGGCTGAATCCGTACGTTGCGAACAGGCTGGGGTGAGCGATGAGCGATACGGCGCCGCGTAACCCGAGGGGTGCGCCGCAGATGCTGGCCGACGCGCTGCTGCGCAGCGCATCGGGAACGACGGCCCTTCTGCGCGTTACAGGCACGAATACGGATACGAGCATGTCGGAGGTCGGCCTGGTGGCGACCACATTCACCGATGTTCCAGTAAGCCCGGTGCTGATGCGCAAGCTGCGACCGTCGTGGCAGGAAGGCGGCGAATCGAAGTGGGAGCTGCTGGTGTCCGCAACGAGTGTGGAGCAGCAGATCAACACGCTCGATTTGCCGTCGGCACAATCTCTGTTCGCCATGACGTTGGCGGTTACCGTGGCCGGGCAAGACTATCTGATTGAGTCGATCGCTTCCAACGAGGCGTTTGGCCAGGTGTATCTCTACCGGCTGCTTTTACGCGAGGCGCGGCAGCAAGCGGTGTAACCGCGTGAGGAGCATCCATGCAGAATGCGAAAGATTCTTTTTATATTGCGTTGCGCACACGGCTCACCGAGATTAATCCGCAGCGGACGATCCTGGTGCGTGGCACCGTAAGGCCGGGAATCCTGGTGGAGGAAGCAGAGGCTCCGTTCAGCCAGTTTCCCAGCGACGTGTTTGTACTGCGCTGGCTGTGCTTGGCTGTCGATATGAATCTCGATTCGACGATGACCGGCGAACAAGGCGAAATTGTCTACCAGACTTGCGGCACACAGAGTTTTGGCGGACTGGATCGCGGCCGAGCTTTAAGCGCGATGGACGAGGAATTGATGGCGATGATTCAACCTTTCTACACACCGAAGCTGAATTACGCCGCCACACCGCCAGCCGCCATGCTGACGCAGGTTTTCTGGGATGAGCCGGTGTTCTCGCCCAGCGTTGCCCAGCGCGACCTGCTGAGCCGCAGCGCGACAGTGTTGGTTTACAGCTACCAGGAGCAGGGGGAGTAAATGACCGCAACTTGGTTTTCCGCTCCGGCGCCGGTGGCGCGAAGGGTGCGTGCATTCTTTGCGCCGGTGAATCGCGTTGCGCAGACGCCCGTTCTTTTCGATCCGTCGGAACAGGGCCGGTTTAGTCTCGATGCTCCACCGGCACCGTGGATCAGCCTGGGATGGGTGCAGGATTTTGTGCGCAAGACGTCGAGTAAGTCGGTGCCGCTGATGACGGGAATTCCAGCAGCGCCTCTCGAACAGGTGCGCGAGACGCTCGAAGCGCAAGTAAGTCTTCAATTCCTAAGTTGGACGAAGTTGACGATGGGTCTGGCTACCGGCTCGCAACATATGAACATTCTTGCGCCGGCGATTGGCGCGGCTCCTGCAGCCGATGGAGCGCAAGCATTGCCCGCAGTCACGCCGCAAAGTGGTTCGACAAGCACATCGATTATGCTGGCGCTTACGGACGCGGCTAAATTCACACCTGGCGCGATCGTTGCTGTCGATGTGGATTACACCGGGCAAACCGGCTACGTGGGCACGCCGGTGGCGGGCGCGTACGTACGGCAGGCGCTCACGGATGTGGACTACGTGCGGCGCGTGACGTTTAATGTCGCGCTCGTGTCGCAAGTGACTGCGACCGGGCTGACTCTGTCCGAGCCATTGCCGGGCGGCGCCCCTGCAACGGGCGCAAAGGTGCAGACAGTGGCCGGATTTGTCGATCGAGAAGGCGGAAGCTTCTACCAGGAGTGGTCGGGGCTCTTTGTGCTGGAAGCGAGCCAGGGGGAACGAATCTTCTTCCACTATCCAAGACTGCAAGCTATCACCGGAGCGGAGGAGACTATTTCACCTCTCAATCCAAAAAATCAGAGCGGACATTCGCGGGTACTACTTAAGGGGCAATTCCTGGCGCTGCCGGTGACGGATCCATTGGATGGAGAACGGGTGGTATGTTACCGGAGCTTTCTCCCAGCGGCAAACGCGCTTGTGTAACGCGCACTAAAGAATCCGAGTTACCAGACAGAGAGATGCGATGAAGATACAAATCCAAGGGCAGGATTACACGGCGGCGTTCGACTCGGTGCGTCCATTGACCATCGAGCGCAAGCTGAATGCACCGTCTGTCTGCGAGTTATGGTTGAGCCTGCCGGCCGACGGCAGTCTTACAACGCCAGCGCGCTTTCAATCTGTTTCGGTGACTGGCGATGACGGGACAACTTACTTCACGGGCTATATCGCTGTGACTCCCTTGCCGGAGTATGCGGGCGTGGGCCTTGAAGGGCCACGCTACCGGCTGGCTATTCAGGCTGTGAGCGATGAGATACTGCTGGATCAAGTGCTGATGCCGCCCAGCGCCGGATTGACCGAAGAGGATGCGGGGACGTTGCTTGCTGCCCTTGTGGCTCACACTGGATCGACATCCCTTTCGGCGCGGACGGTCTCGCTGAACACACTTGTGGGGAACTTCACTCCAGAGCCAGGAGCAAGTTGGAGCAAGAGCGCCGGAGAGGCGGCTGGAATGGCCCGGGCGGCATATCGCGCACAGAGTGGCGCAATCACGCTGTCCGCGGTGCAGACAACAGTGCATCCGCTGAACGAGACCGACGGCAGCTTGAACCTTGGGAACCTGGCTCTGACGGCAAGCGTCAAGCGCGCACTGGCCAACGATGTCACCGTTTGCGGCGAGAATGAACCGGCAGCCTATGTTACGGAGTACTTTCTCGGCGACGGAGCAACAACTCAGTTTAATCTGGCAGCCGACCCATACTTTCCCGCGACTTCAAAATCCACAATCATCAGCGAGCTTTTTAACGAGCCACATATCAACGAGACGGTGTGGGAGTTTTCCGAGGGAACGGGATACCTTGCTATTGCTCCCGGCGGCCTGGCTATGAACGGCGGCAACGGGATCGATGGGCAGACGCTGCTGATGTGGATCGATCCCATCGAAATGTGTGGAACTCTGCTGCTTGAAGCTGTGGGAGTGAAACTGTCTCCGGGCAGCACGGGCATCGTGGCGGGATTTTTTACCGACCTGCTGAAGGCGGCGGATTGCACCGCGGGTTTTCAGGCCACGGCGCAACAAGACACGGGGGCCGTGACGCTGCAGCCGATTGTGGAGGGCACTGCCGCAGGAATTACTTTTGCGCTGAACCCAGCGAACCAATACACGCTACGTGTCCGCGTGCACTGTCCGGAGTGTAATCGTGCGCAAGCAATGTATTACTCCTTTGGAGATCAGGGGCTTATCGGCGCCGGCGGTGAGTGGGCCATCGCCTCTGGAAAGATCCAGATGGAAATACAAGAATTTGTCAACGGCGTGGGCGCAACTCCTATCACGCTGTATGACGGGGCAGTTACATACCTGCCTGGCTCGTGCCTGGTTGTGCCGGCCAGCAGCATCAATTTGATCGGAACGATTCGCGCCGTAAGCCTGACGAACTTAGGGTCAGGCTGGGTGGTAAGTACGCCGCCGACTGGCGGATCGTACACGCGAAGGGTTGGCACAACGGCCGAGGCCGCGGAGTGCCATCTGGAGCGGACCGGCAGAGTCACCTTCTACACCGGCTGCACTCCGGTTGCAGGTGAACAGATTGCAGTGACTTACCGAACGGTTGGGCGGGCGGTAGGCCGCGCGGTGAACTCGGCCAGCCAGCAGGCGCTAGCGCAGGCCGGCTCGCCATCAGTGGCCGCCTGGATCGGCTCAGTCACTCGTCCCCTTGCACGCAGCTCCGCGGATTGCCGCAACGCCGCGCTTGTGATGGAGCAGGCTGCGGCCAGCGTGAGCGCACTTTGGAGTGGAACGTACAGAGGGAGCCGGACGAGCTTTGCAGCGGATGTTTGGCCAGGCGACGCGCTGCTGCTTAACGCGCCTTCGACAAATCTGAATGCGGAAGTGGTGGCGCGCACAGTCAAAGTTACTTACGGCGCCAGTTACCCGGACTTAGTGGCGTACGAGATCGCCTTTGCGAATGACTGGGCAGATGATTTGGCCATCAAGACGAGCGCCACTGTGCCGGCCAACGCGTGGTTACCAGCCCCGATTGCTCCAACGGTGCTGGCCAATCTTATCGGCGTTACGGTGGCAGCGATGAACGGGAGCACGGTGACAGTGAATACGGGCGTGACTCCGCCAAGCGGCGGCGGGTTCGAAATTCGGTTGCGGGATTTTGCTTTCATGCCCGGCGAGGATCCGACGCTGGTGTTGCGCGGCTCGCAGCCGAGTCTTACGTTTTCGCGTGTTTCGGCGAGCGACCGATTCTACATTCGGATGTACGATGGTTCGACGCCGCCAAATTATTCGGAATTCTCGTCGGCGCTGTTCATCAATCTGCCGTTGAGCAGTGGACAGTGAGCAGTGAACAGTGAACGGTGGACAGTGAAAAAGTGAAGAAGTGAAGATGAATCAGATGTGGATCGTTTATAGATCATTTTTGTCGATCGAAAACTCTTCACTGGCCACTTGGAGCAGGGATGCGCATGATGAATGAATTCGAGGCCCAGGTGCTGAGCGATCTAAGCGTGCTGAAATCGCAGATGACCGGACTGATGGGCGACGGCAACGGCGGGCGGCTCGCGGAGCTGGAGCGGCGCATGGACCGCCACGAGCAGAACTGGCAGCGTGCCAAGGGGTTTCTTGCTGCTGTGAGCGTTGTCTTCGCTGCGGTCGAAGTGGCCGTTGAGGCGTGGCATCGGCACTAGAAGCGTCACCACGGATCGACCTTCGTATAATGACCCCATGAGCGAGCAACCTCTGGTGGGCGTTGTAATGGGCAGCAAGAGCGACTACGAAGTGCTCTCGGCGGCCGTAGAAATTCTGCGCGTGCTCAAGATTCCGCATGAAGCGCGGATCGTAAGCGCGCACCGCACGCCGGACTGGCTTTTCAAGTACGCAGAGACGGCTCGCGAACGCGGCCTGCGCACGATTATCGCCGGAGCCGGCGGCGCGGCGCATCTGCCCGGCATGCTGGCGGCAAAAACGCTCGTCCCCGTGCTCGGAGTTCCCGTCCCCGCCACGCAGCTCAACGGCCTCGATGCGCTGCTTTCTATCGTGCAGATGCCCAAGGGTGTGCCCGTCGGGACACTGGCCATCGGCAAAGCCGGCGCGGCCAACGCCGCACTGCTGGCCGCGGAGATTCTGGCCGCGACAGATGCGGCTCTCTATGAGCGCCTCTCCGCGTGGCGCGCTGCGCGCACCGAGGAAGTGCTCGACCAGAAGATAGGCGAGGACCAGGCCGGGTGAGCTCCGCTTTCGATTCAACAACAGAACAGATCCTTCCCGGTAGCTTGCTGGCGATTCTCGGCGGCGGTCAATTGGGACGCATGACTGCGATGGCCGCGCGCACCATGGGCTATTGCGTGCGCGTAATGGATCCCGAGGCGAAGTGCCCTGCAAGCTTTGTGGCGGATGAAACCATCGTCGGCCGCTGGGACGACGTGGATGCTGCGCGGCGACTTGCTGCGGGCGCGGACGCAGTGACGCTGGAGATCGAACAGATTGGCGTCGATGCGTTGCGTGAAGTTGCGAGCCTTGCGCCGTTGCGGCCCGGCGTGGAACCGATCCGCATTATTCAGGACAAAACGCTGCAAAAAACGTGGCTCGCAGACAACGGATTTCCCGTGGGGCCATTTCGTGTCGTCCGCAGCGAGGCAGAGCTGCATGAAGCAGTGGCTGCGCTCGGCGGGCAGGTGTTCCTGAAGATCGGACACGGGGGCTACGATGGCCGCGGACAGGCGCGGATCGGGATGGATTCGCCGGCGACGGAAGAGGCGATTGCAGCGGCGTGGAAGGCGATTGGCGCGCGGCCCGCTGTGGCCGAGCAAGCCCTCGATCTCGAATGCGAGATCAGCGTGATGGCTGCGCGGAGCCCGTCTGGCGAGGTGCGTGTGTATCCCGCCGCGCGCAATCACCACGAGAATCAGATTCTGGCTTGGAGCGTGCTGCCTGCGGGTGTGCCAGCCGCGCTTGAATCCCGCGCCGAAGAACTGGCCGCGGATCTTGTGGCGAAGCTCGGAATCGAGGGCCTGCTTTGCGCGGAGATTTTCATCACGCGGGAGGGCGAGCTATTCATCAACGAACTTGCGCCGCGGCCACACAACAGCTATCACCAAAGCGAGCGCGGGTGCGTGACGAGCCAGTTCGAGCAGCTTGTGCGCGCGGTTTGCGATCTTCCGCTGGGCTCGACGGAGCTGATCAGTCCGGCGGCGATCGTCAATTTGCTTGGCGATGTGTGGCTGAAAGGCGAGCCGAAGTTTGCCGCGGCGCTCGCGGTTCCGGGCGTGCGATTGCACCTGTACGAGAAGCACACGCCTCGAGCGGGGCGCAAAATGGGGCATTTGTCGGCGGTGGGAGCGTCGGCGGAAGAGGCGCTGGAGCGAGTGCTGGAGGCGAAGAAGAGACTCTAGCGTTTAATCCGATAGAGGACGTGGCGGCGGAGGGGATGGCCTTCCGGCAAGCCTGGATGGTCGAAGTCGTCACGAGGATCGTGTGTCATGCCGATCTTCTCCATCACGCGGCGGGAACGCAGGTTTGCTGGAACGGTGAACGAAACTACACTGTCGAGTTTCAGGTTCTCAAAGCCGTAGCGGAGTACGGCGCGTGCGCCTTCAGTCGCCAATCCTCGGCCCCAGCAGTTAAATTCGAGGCGCCAACCGATTTCTACCGCGGGCATGAATGGCGCATCGAACGTGGGAATGGAAAGGCCGATGAAGCCGGCGAAGGAATGATTTTCAAGTAGCTCGACGGCGAAGGGTCCGAAACCGTGAAGATCGAAGTGGGCCTGAGCGCGGTCGGCGAGCGCGTCGGACTCCGCGGCTGAGAGAAGTGCTGGCATGAACTCCATCACGCGCGGATCGGCGTTCATTGCTTGAAACGGAATCCGGTCGGATTCGCGCCAGCGGTGCAGGAGAAGACGGTCGGTTTGCAGGGATTCTCGCATTGGGACAACCGAGCCACTGGGGCTAAAGTCCTAATCCATTTTGCGTCGTTGTGGCACGGCTGAAAGTCATGCCCCGATACAAAACTTCTGGGTGATCGAGCTTGTTTCGCAAGCCGTGAAGTCGTGCCCTGATACAAGCACAAAAGCAACCGCTGGTCCTTCGACTTCGATCGCTGAGCGATCTTCGCTCAGGATGGCAATTCCAAGACGATGCGGCTCCGGTCGCACAGGATGACATTTCTAAGTTGGCGCAGCATCAGTCGCTCGGGATGACACGCAGCAGTTAGATTGACGCGGCTTGCTCGGTCTTTTCCCACCGCTTGGGCCGTTTGTTCTGCTGCAAAATCTTCTTGCGCAGGCGCAACGACTTGGGCGTGACTTCGACGAACTCATCGTCGGCGATGAATTCGATGGCCTGCTCGAGGTTCAGTGTCTTGTAAGGCACAAGGCGGATGGCGTCATCGGCGGTAGAGGCGCGCATGTTGGTCATTTTCTTTTCGCGGACCACGTTTACGTCGAGGTCGTTGTCGCGCGAGTGCTCGCCGACGATCATGCCTTCGTACACTTCCACGCCGGCTCCGACAAAGAGAATTCCCCGCTCCTGCAGGCCATTGAGCGAGTAGGTCGTAGTGAGTCCCAGCCGGTCCGCGATAAGCGCGCCCGTGGGCCGTTGTGGGATCTCGCCCTGGTACGGAATATAGCCATCGAACAGGGTGTTCATCACGATGGTTCCGCGCGTTTCAGTAAGCATTTCCGAACGCAGGCCGATGAGCCCGCGGCTGGGCACGCGAAACTCCAGCCGCACACGGCCCGAGCCGTGATTGTGCATCTTGGTCATCTCGCCCTTGCGCGGGCCGAGCTTCTCAATCACCGTGCCGGTGAACTGCTCGGGCACATCGATGGTGAGGTGCTCGACGGGCTCCATGCGCACGCCGTCTACGACTTTTGTTACGATCTCCGGACGGCCGGCCATCAGCTCGAAGCCTTCGCGGCGCATCATCTCAATCAAGATCGCGAGCTGCAGTTCACCACGGCCCAGAACCTTGAAGCTGTCTGGCGAGCCGGTTTCTTCCACGCGAATCGACACATTGGTGAGCAACTCTTTTTCAAGGCGCTCGCGCAGATTGCGGCTGGTGACGTACTGCCCTTCGCGCCCGGCGAATGGTGAAGTATTGACGCTGAACTGAATGGCAATCGTCGGCTCATCAATGACGATGAGAGGCAGCGGCGACGGATTGTCGACGCTTGTGATGGTCTCGCCAATGGTGATGCCCTCGATGCCGGCAACGGCCACGATGTCGCCCATCGTGGTCTCTTCGATCTCGGTGCGCTTGAGCCCGGAGAAGGTAAACAGCTTGGTGATGCGCGTTTTGTAGAGCGAGCCGTCACGGCGCGAGATGTTTGCCTCGTCGCCGGCGTGCAAGGTGCCTTGAAAGACGCGGCAGATGGCAATGCGGCCGAGGTAATCGGAGTAATCGAGATTCGCGACCAGAATTTGCAGGGCGCCGTTGGGATCGCCCGTGGCTTCCGGAATTGTATCCACGATGGCTCGGAACAGCGGCTGCAAATCCACGCCCCGCTTGGTCGGATCGGCCGTTGCGGTTCCCTCCTTGGCGACGGCGTACAAGACCGGAAAATCCAATTGCGACTCGTCGGCATCGAGGTCGATGAAAAGATCGTAGATCTCGTTCAGGACTTCCTGCGGGCGTGCGTCGGGCCGGTCGATTTTGTTGATGACCACGATGGGCGGCAGCTTGGCCTCGAGCGCTTTTGAAAGCACGTAGCGAGTTTGCGGCAGAGGGCCTTCGGCCGCGTCGACGAGCAGCATCACTCCGTCGACCATTTTGAGTGCGCGCTCCACCTCGCCGCCAAAGTCGGCGTGGCCGGGAGTGTCCACAATGTTGATTTTTCCGCCGCCGAAGTTGATGGCTGTGTTCTTGGCGAGGATCGTGATGCCGCGCTCGCGTTCGAGCTCGTTTGAGTCCATTACGCGCTCGGCCACCTGCTCATTGGCGCGGAAAGTCCCGGCCTGGCGCAGCATGCCATCCACCAGCGTTGTCTTGCCGTGGTCCACATGGGCGATGATGGCGATATTGCGTATCGTCTGGCTCACGGTTGCAGTTTTTCCTTCTCTCGGGTTCGGCCGCGCGGGCCCTCAGGACGGTTAGGGGAGTGAAAGTTGGAGAACGCGCCGCACAGCGCGGCAGATCTGATTTT
>Ga0208190_1000470_pt1 | contig 16828 bp, 20 predicted proteins | sample June2015DPH_13_1_FD_184708 | JGI IMG/M metagenome (GOLD analysis project Ga0208190, IMG submission 184708) | Peatland microbial communities from SPRUCE experiment site at the Marcell Experimental Forest, Minnesota, USA - June2015DPH_13_10... | ecosystem: Environmental > Terrestrial > Soil >... | reverse complement strand
GTGGCCGCATGGTTACGCTTACCAATACAACTCACTCTTCGATTCGTTCTGGCTGGAGGGGGGCGAGACTCCTTGTGAAGTGGCCCGGAAGAGATTTGGGCGAATCGCGATCGCGAACGCGGACGCGGGAGCGTACGCTTACACAGATGAGGCCATCAATCAGGCTTGGCGGGCGGTGGGGGAGTTGAGGAGCTAGTGGCTAGTACCCAGTACCCAGTACCTAGTATCTGACAAACCGGATTGTATATTGATGTACGTCGATATATGGCTGGCAGCGCTTTGACACGGAGCGGGACGCGAGGGGCGGCGGCGCCCTCGATTCCGAGGGGAAAGAAAAGTCAAAAGCAGCGGACAGGAGTGTCCGCTCCACACGAGCAAGAAGGCGCGAAGGGATGCTTCGACTGCGCAGGATCGTCCTTTGGACGATCCTACTTCGCTCAGCATGACAGGGCACGCTTGACACGTATCCATATTTCTGCAACTATCGAAATATGAACGTGAGGCAATCGAAGAAGTCCGCTGAGCAGGTCGCCCGATACGCCGACATGTTCTCCGCCATGGGGACGGAGCCGCGACTGCGGATCATGCAGTTGTTGCTGTCAGCCCACGCGGAGGGCCTTGTCGTCGGCGAGATGCAGGAAGAGCTGGAGATCCCAAACTCCACTTTGTCGCATCATCTCGACAAGCTGAAGGCCGAAGGGTTAGTCCAGGTTCAGAGAGAAAGCACCTTTCTCCGCTACACAGCAAACACTGACGCACTGCAGGAACTGCTGCAGTTTCTCTACGCCGAATGCTGCACTCGCAACAAGGCAGTAAAGCCCGAACAAATTGTTCAAATCTGCAGGTAGGAGGGATGAGATGAGCAGTGTGGATATCAAGGAAGTCGTCAAGGAAAAGTATGGACAAGCGGCTTTGCGAGTGAGCAGCGGGGGGAGTTCGTGTTGTGGGGCGACGTCGAGCAGCGGGTGCAGCGATCCGATCACGTCCAATCTATATAACTCGTCGCAAGCACAACAGATTCCTGAAGAGGCTCTGCTGGCGTCGCTGGGCTGCGGGAATCCAACGGCCCTGGCGAAGCTGAATCCGGGTGAAGTTGTTTTGGACCTTGGTTCGGGCGGAGGTATCGATGTGCTGCTTTCGGCGAAGCGAGTGGGACCGACAGGCAAAGCGTACGGCCTTGATATGACGGACGAGATGCTGGCGCTGGCGAAGGAGAACAAGCGCAGAGCTGGAGTGGAAAACGTCGAGTTCTTGAAGGGTGAAATTGAAAACATACCGCTGCCCGACAATTCGGTGGATGTGGTCATTTCCAATTGCGTGATCAATCTTTCGGCGGACAAGGATCGGGTGCTGAGGGAGGCGCTTCGCGTGCTGAAGCCGGGTGGGCGCTTGGCTGTATCCGATGTGGTGACGCGGGGCGAGATGCTGCCGGAGATTCGCCAAAGTGTGCTGCTGTGGGTGGGCTGCGTTGCGGGCGCTCTCGAGGAGAACGAATACCGCAGCAAGCTCGCGGCGGCCGGATTCGAGAAAATTGAGATTGAGCCGACCAGAATCTACCGGGTAGAGGATGCTCGCGAGTTTCTTTCCGGCCAAAACATCGACGTGGATGCGATTGCGCCGCAAGTGGACGGCAAGTTCATGAGCGCCTTCGTGCGGGCCGTGAAGCCGCAGCGCAAGGAAGCTTGCTGCGGACCAACCTGCTGCCAGTAGGAGACAACGAGTATGCCAAGACACTACAACGTTATGTTTCTGTGCACGGGCAATTCGGCGCGTTCCATCATGGCCGAGGCCATTCTGAATTCCAAAGGCGGGCCTAATTTCACGGCTTACAGCGCGGGAAGCCATCCTTCAGGAACAGTTCGGCCGGAAGCATTGAGACAGCTCGAAATGGCGCACCTACCAACCCAGGGGTTGCGCAGCAAGGCTTGGGATGAATTCTCCCTGCCCGGTTCCCCCAGGCTGGACTTCGTTATTACGGTTTGTGACAACGCTGCGAAGGAGGTCTGCCCAGTTTGGCCCGGACAACCAATGACGGCTCATTGGGGCGTTCCGGACCCAGCGGCGGTGCACGGAAGCGAGGCGGAAGTGGAACGGGCGTTTCGCGAGGCGTTTTTCGTCCTGGATCGCAGAATCAGTTTATTTCTCTCTCTTCCGCTGAAAACTCTGGACAGCCTTGCGCTCAAGAAGGAGCTCGACAACATCGGCCAGACGATGGCACCCGCGACTTCGACGGGCGCTCGCCAGAGCAACGTCAAAGTCAGGATCAAAGTCGAAGGCGGCGGACAGGAGTGTCCGCTCCACACGAGCAAGAACACGTGGGGATGCTTCGACTGCGCAGGATCGTCCTTTGGGCGATCTTGCTTCGCTCAGCATGACAGCCAAGGGGTTGAGTTATTCGTTTTGCTTGAGTTGATCGGCTTTGCGCTTGGCTTCTTCGGATTGTTGGGTCAGGCCTTTGGCTTGGTAGGCGGCGGCTAGCGCGGTTTCGATGTCGGGATCATCGCCGCTGAGTTGCTGTTCTTTCAGGAAGGCGGCGATGGCGTCGTCGTACATGTTTAGTTTCGCGTAGGAGACGCCGAGGTTGTAGTTGACGCCGGGAGATTGGGGATTGAGGCGGGTGGCGGTTTTATATTCTTCGATAGCAGCTTGATGGTTTTGTTCGGCGGCTAGCGCGAGGCCGAGACCGAAGTGGGCGTCGGGATTGTTGGCGTCTTGAGTTAGTAACTGGGTGAAGGTGTCTTTCGCGTCCTGCGGGCGATTCTGGTTCAGGTAGACCATCCCTAATAAAGTGCGGGCATCGGCGTGTTGAGGCTGGAGCTGGAGGACGCGCTTGAGTTCGGTTTCCGCGGGAGCGAACTCAGCCTGGTTGAAATAGGCTTGCGCCAAGGCAAAATGCGCTGGGACAAAGTCAGGACGCTGCTGAACGATTTTCTGGAGATGGGCGATTGCCTGAGCCGGATCGTGTGCGGGGAGATTGTCAGCTTGTACGAAGTTGGCTCGTCCCAGGCGGAGGGGAAAGCCGTGGTAGTGAGCCAGTTCCATCGCGCCGGCGGTGAGGGCGAGAGTCACAACGAGAAAGAGGGCGACGCGGCGCGGGGCGTGGTCTTGCTGGGGAGCGATGAGAGCGATGAGCGCGCCGAGGATTAATCCGGTGATGAGGCCGCCGATGTGGGCGGCGTTGTCGGTGGCGCTGCCGGGCCGGGCTCCAAGGATGAGATTAAAGACGACAAACACCATGAGACTACGCAGCGTGCCGCTGAGTGCGGCGCGAGGCACGGAGAACTCGCCGAGCTTGAAAGCTGCGATGAGAGCACCGGCAAGGCCGAAGATGGCTCCGGAGGCGCCGACACTCGATCCGCCAGGCCGCCAGGCAATGCTGGCAAGGCTGGCTCCCAGGCCTGAAATGAGGTAGACGGCGGCGTAGGTCCAGCGACCGTAGAGCGACTCCGAGAGCTCACCGAGATTCCACAGGCACCACATGTTGAAGGCGATGTGTAGAAGGTAGCCGTGAACAAAGACGCAGGTCAGCAGGCGCCACCATTCGCCTGACAGCGTGTAAGGGCCGAAGTTGGCGCCCCATAGAACGGTCTCTCGGGGCGAAAACTCCTGCATGGGATTGGCGAAAGCCGCGGGATTGCCGGAGAAGATCACCATGCCGAGGAACACGGCGACGTTGATGCCAAGGATGATCTGGGTGAGGCCGACGCTGGTTTCGCGGCGGACCCAGGGGGCGGCCATGACGGGTTGGGGTGCGTCGTCGGCGAGTTCGCCGCGCTGGTAGGCTTCGTGGCGAACACACCACTGGCAGATCTTCTTGCCGAAGGTGAAGCCGGGAAGCTGACGGCCACATCGAATGCAGTTTGCCATGGGTTGTTAAAAGAGTATCAGCAGATTGGCGAGTTCGGCGAGGGGAGGCGGGTCCGGATGCGAGTCGCGGCGCAGCATCATGGATGCGGTCGTTGTGACTACCGGCGACTGCCGGGCGTTGCCCGGCCGGACAGCCGAAGGCGGCTGTCCCCACATGATTCGTATCCTGCGCCAGAGTTGCTAATGGATGGTTTTCGTCTTGCGCGACATGTAATCCATCAGGAGGTATTGGCCGAGGGTGTAGGGGGTGGTGAAGTAGGCTTTGCCGCGGCACATCTCGGTGACTTTCTGCACGAACTGGACGAGGCCGTAGTCGGATGCGAGCATGAAGGTGTTGATGAGGACGCCGGCGCGCTTGCACTTCGAGACTTCTTCGAGCGTCTGGCTGACGACGAGGGGATCGAGGCCGAAGGCGTTTTTGTAGATGCGTCCGTCTTCGAGGGTTAGGGCGGAGGGTTTGCCGTCGGTGATCATGACGATCTGCTTCATGTCCTTGCGTTGGCGCTGGAGGATGCGCTGGGCGAGGCGCAGGCCTTCGCGGGTGTTGGTGTAGTAAGGTCCGACTTTGACGCGGGCGAGTTGCGAGAGTGGGACCTCTTCGGCGGAGTCGTGGAAGAGCACGAGCGAGAGGGAATCGCCGGGATACTGGGTGCGGATTAAGTGCGAAAGCGCCATGGCAACTTTCTTTGCGGGGGTGAAACGGTCTTCGCCGTAAAGGATCATCGAGTGCGAACAGTCGAGCATGAGGACCGTGGCGCAGGATGATTGGTACTCGCACTGGTGGACTTGCAGGTCGGAGTATTCGATGTTAAGCGGCAGGGCGAGGCCTTCGCGCTGGATGGCGCTGGAGAGCGTGGCGGTAATGTCGAGGTTGAGCGTGTCGCCGAACTCGTAGGTGCGGGAAGCGCCGCTGGCTTCGATGCCGGTCGCGAGGTCGCGGGTGTCGTGGCGTCCAAAGCTGGATTTGCCAAGGGAGCCGAGCAGGTTGCGGAGAGATTTGAAGCCGAGGAAGTCGAGGCTCTTGTCGGTAATTTCGAATTTGGCTTGCTGCGCGTTTTCGCCGACCTGGCCGCCGGCACCGGAGGGACGCGATGGGTCTGGCGGCTGTTCTTCGTATGGACGATCGATGGAGATGTAGTCTTCCTGCTGCATGCGCTCGATCAGTTTTTGGATGAGTTCGTCGAGTTGGCCTTCGGCCGCCATTTGCTGCAGGCGTTCGCGCATGTCATCGTCGAATTGATCGGCTTCCATGAGGGCTTGCTCGATGGCGCGGCGAAGGTCGTCGAGGGTTTGTTCGCCCTCGGGCATTTCGTACCACATGTCGCTCTGGAAGCCGCTCTGCAGCAGGTAGTCGGAGAGCGCGCCGAGCAGGTCCTCCATGCTCATTTCGCCGGCGGGGTCTGGGACGTATTTGGAGTAACGAATGCGTTTCATAAGACCGTCGTTGGTCGTTAGTCGTCGGTCGTTGGCTTTTGATTTTGGCTGACGACCGACGACCAACGACCTTAATTAAACTGCCTTCTCTGCCGGTACGGTGGTTCTTCTTTCTCGAAACCCTTCTCGCGCACTGGTTCGGGCTTTTTTTCTCCGGCTTTGAACACTCGTTCTTCATTGCGGCCGATGCGCTTGTGTGCGTGCAGGCCCTCGAGGATGAATTCCGCAGCGGAGACTTGTTGCTCGGGGCTTTCTTTCTGGGAGACGCCGAGCGGGCCGAGCTTATCGACGAGGCCTTGAATGTCTCGCAAGTTTTCGAGCGCGTCGAGAGCGGAAACGGAATCGGACAACTGAATCTCGCCACCGAGATCGAACCACTGCACGATCTGCTGCACGTTGGCGCCGGTGAAGTATTCGTCGTAGGTTTTGGCGATGGCGGAGCGGATGAGCTCGCGGGAGACGTGGTCGGCGCCTTTCATCTCGCCTTCGTATTCGAGTTCGAGCTTGCCGGTGATGGCGGGCAGGGCGGCATAGACGTCGCTGATACGGGGCACGACGAGCTTTTCGTCGTTGCGCAGGGCGCGGCGCTCGGCGTTGGAGATGACGTTCTCCATGGCGCTGATCGGGAGACGCTGGCTGACGCCGGAGCGCTTATCGATCTTCTTGTCTTCGCGGGCGGCGAAGGCGATGCGCTCGATGACTTCCGAAATGTAGGTGGGCAAGTGCAAAAGCTGGGCGTTGCGGCTGGTCCAGGCCTCCTGCGCGGTGATGGCGATGCCTTCATCGACCGTGGCGGGATAGTGGGTGCGAATCTCAGAGCCGATGCGGTCTTTGAGCGGTGTGATGATTTTTCCGCGGGCCGTGTAATCTTCGGGGTTGGCGCTGAAAACGATAGCGACGTCGAGCGGAAGGCGGATGGGATAGCCCTTAATCTGCACGTCGCCTTCCTGCATGATGTTGAATAGGCCGACCTGAATTTTTCCAGCGAGGTCGGGAAGTTCGTTGATGGCGAAGATGCCGCGGTTGGCGCGGGGCAGCAGGCCGTAGTGAACGGTGAACTCGCTGGAAAGTTCGTGGCCGCCGCGGGCGGCTTTGATGGGGTCGATGTCGCCGATGAGGTCGGCAATGGTGACGTCGGGCGTGGCAAGTTTTTCGACGTAGCGGTCGTCGGGAGTGAGATAGGAAATGGGAGTGGCGTCACCGAGGCGCGCGACTTCTTCGCGGCAGCGGCGGCAGATGGGGGCGTAGGGATTGTCGCGCACTTCGCAGCCGGCGAGGTAAGGCATGTGCGGATCGAGGAGCGTCGTAAGGGCGCGCAGGATGCGGCTTTTCGCCTGGCCACGCAAGCCGAGCAGAATGAAGTTGTGCCGCGAAAGAATGGCGTTCACGATTTGCGGCACGACGGTGTCGTCGTAACCGACGATGCCGGGGAAGATGCTGGCGTCGTCGTGCTGACGCAGGCGGGCGATGAGGTTTTCGCGGAGTTCGTCTTTCACGCGGCGGGTGCGAAGACGTTCCTCGGAAAAAGCACTGCGGCGCAATTCGCCCAGCGTGCGTGGAAGACTCATGAGGGAACCCCCAACTGCTTTTCTGGATTATACGCGGAAGGCAAAACCGTCGTTGGTCGTTGGTCGTCGGTCGTTGGCCAAGAGCAGCGGGGCGAACGTCGACTTTCCTCAGTCGCGGTCCCGAGACAGAGGACTCCCATTTCATGAATCGCGCGTTGAGAAGACTAACGACCGACGACTAACGACGCTTTCAGTGGACGTGGCCGTTGCCTCCGGCTTTTTCGCGGGCGTTGGCAGTGCGGCGGAGGTTGGGGATGATGGTTTCGAGATATGAAATGAACAAGGACAGACGTTCTGGCTCGGAGCGCAGGGAGAGCAGCTTTTGTTTGAAATCCAGATCGAGAGGCAGGGAACCGGCAAGATAGAAAGAGAGCAACGAGGGATCGGCGGCGGAGAGATCTTGTTTGGCGCCGGCGATGGCCATGAGTTCGGAGTGCAATTGAACCGCGCGCGAGGTGTCTGCCGGCGGCGGGGTTCCAGGTTCGTCGGCGATCATGAGAACTTCGGCCTGAAGGAATGGACGTTCCTGATTGACGCGCACGAGTTCGAAACGATTGCGGCCTTCGGCGACGAGATCGAGGCGACCGTCGGGGTACTCTTTGACGACGGTGACGATTTCGGCGGTGCATCCCACCTCTGCGAGACCTTGTTCGACGGCGCGCACGACGCCGAAGTGGCGATGCTGAGCGAGACATTCGCCAATCATTTCTTTATAGCGCGGCTCGAAGATGTGCAAGGGCAGGGGAGTGCCGGGGAACAGAACAACGTCGAGCGGGAATAGGGGGATGAGGACGTCCAAGGAGTCTCCGCGAGTGGACGTCTTCGATTGTAACGCAGCGCTTGACTTCACAAGTTGCAGAGGACTAAAAGCGCGCTATGGAACTCGCAGGGAAAATTGTGGTTGTGACGGGCGCTTCGATGGGAATTGGAGAAGCGATCGCGAAGACTTTTGCCGATCAGGGCGCGAGCGTGGTGATGCTGTCGCGCGATGCGGGCAGGGTGGAAGCGGCGCGAGGGCGCGTGGGGCATGGCGAGCGAACGGTGGCTATGGCGTGCGACGTACGACACCGGGAGGACGTGGAACGCGCGATCGGGCTGACGCTGCATCATTTTCAGAGGATCGATGTTTGGGTGAACAATGCGGGGCACGGGCTGCTGGATTCGGTGGCGCAGATGGACATGGCGGCGTGCCGGGAAATGTTCGACACGAATTTGTTTGGAGCGGTGGCCGCGATGCAGGCGGTGATTCCGGCGATGCGGCAGCAGGGTGGGGGAACGATCATCAATATTTCGAGCGTGGCGGGGCATATTCCGATGCCGTTTCACGCGGCTTATAGCGCGACCAAGTTTGCGCTGAATGCGATGGGCAAGGCGGCCGGTGTGGAGTTGAAAAAGGATGGGATTCATGTGCTGACGGTTTGTCCCGGGTATGTTCGGACGCCGTTCAGCGAGAATGCAGTGCGGGGGAATGAGTTGAAGAGAGTTCGTCCGAAGTCGGTGAAGGGAATTACAGCCGAGCGCGTGGCGCGGGCTACGCTGCGGGGATATTTGAAGCGGAAGCGGGAAGTGATTGTGCCGTGGACGATGTATGTGCCGTTGAGGATTTATCAGCTATTCCCGGCGGTGGTGGAGTGGGCGATGGGGAGGATGGCGGGGTGATCGCAAAGACGACCTCAGACGCCGGACTTCTGACCTTGGCCTCAGCAGTTTCGGTAGAAGGTCTGACGTCCGAGGACTGACGCCGGTTGCTCGGATGATCATCCCAGATCAGCGAGCATGGCTTCCATTTCGCCCTGAGCGTGCAGATTTCCGGTGCGGCGGGCGGAGGCGATGCCATCCGTGAGCATGGTCTTGGCTTCGGGGATGCGGTCGGCACGGGAGAGCGTTTGGGCGGCCATGAAATAGCCGGGAGTGTAATCGGGATTGGCTTTCAGGAGGATGGAGAACTCGGCCAGGGCGCGATCGAAGTCACCCTGCTTGGAATATTCCATAGCTAAACCGTAGCGGGCGAAAGTGTCGTTGGGATCATGGGTGAGGATGTCGTTGAGGGCGGCGATGCGGTCCATAAGGCAGTGATCAGTGGCCAGTGGTTAGTGGCCACTCAAAAACGAGACTACTACAACTTCGGTCGCGCTGCCGACTGTGCTGCGAGGTGGCGGGGACTCCGGCGACTGATTACAATGGCGAGTCCCGACGATTTCAGGATTTGGCTTCAAAAGTGGAGGGTTAGCGAATGGCTTGTCCGTTTTTCATGCCGGTGGAGAAGTTGGAGAACGGGGCATGGCTGCATGCGGGGCGGCTGCCGCTGGGATGCGGATGGGATGGGCATTGCACTGTGCCGGGGCATGAGGGTGAGGCTCCGTCGCAGGAGGAGTTGCGGGAGTTTTGCAACCTTGGCTATGCGGAGGGTTGTGGCCGGTTGCCACGGGAGCGGGCGTGGGATTCGGTGCGGTTTGCGGCCAGGACCATGTGCAGTGAAGGGAAGAACGGGGCTGGTGGGCGCATTCAAGTTCGTTACGTTTGCGAGCGTGGGCATCGTCCGGCGGAGCATGGGACGCTGGAGTTTGATACGGCGGCGGAGCGGTGGGAACAGCGGCATCGCGACAGCCGAGTGCAGCGCATGGCGGAATGCTTTCTGGAATCGTATGTCAGGAGAAGAGAGGAAGTGACGCGCGCTGCGAGCTAAGGTTGACCGCAGGTACTGCCGGGCTTGGCCGGCCGACGGCCGAGGGCGGCTGTCACCACAGAAGGCTGTTTCAATCGAGCTGAGAGGACTAAGAAGACTTATGAATGAAGAAGTGCTGACGCCCCGGCCGGTGAGGGATTCGCAATCCGAGATGACGGAGCTGGTTTTGCCTAATGATGCCAACCCGCTGGGTGCGCTGCTGGGCGGACGGTTGATGCATTGGATCGACCTGGCGGGCGCTCTGGCGGTGCATCGCCATGCGCGGAGCTATGCGGTGACGGCTTCGGTGGATCATATTGATTTTCTGGTTCCGGTAAGGGTGGGGGATCTGGTGATTCTGAAGTCGTCGGTGAACCGGGTTTTTCATACGTCGGCGGAGGTTGGCGTGAAGGTTTTCGTGGAGAATTTCGTTGCCGACACGGTGCAGCATGTGGCGTCGGCGCACCTGACGTTTGTAGCCGTGGACGCGAAGGGCAACCGGTTGAAAATCGCCGCGGTGATTCCCGAGACGGAAGAGCAGCGGCGGCGTTATGACGATGCGGGGCGGCGGCGCGAGATGCGGCGCACGGAAATGGAGCGGCGGCGCAAAGCGAAACAGTAATCCGCAAGTAATGTGATTGATGTCACAGCAGAGCCTCTGCGGAAACAGATAGGCTACACCGTACGTTCGGGGGATTTTCATGGATAGCGCCCTTCTGGTTCATCGTATTCACTTCGCCTTCACGGTTACCTTCCACTATCTGTTTCCGCAACTCACGATGGGGTTAGCGCCGCTGATCGTGGTGCTGAAGACGCTCGGCCTTCGCCACAACGATGAGACCTACAACCAGGCGGCACGTTTCTGGGCACGGATTTTCGGCATCAACTTCGTGATGGGCGTGGTGACGGGAATCCCGATGGAATTTCAGTTTGGCACGAACTGGTCTCACTTCTCGCGCTTTGCCGGGGGCGTGATCGGGCAGACGCTGGGCATGGAGGGTATGTTTGCTTTCTTCCTGGAGTCGGCGTTCCTGGGATTGTTTCTTTATGGAGAGAAACGGCTGAGCCCACGGGCGCACTGGTGGTCGGCGGTAGCGGTGTTTCTGGGATCGTGGCTCTCGGGGTTTTTTATTGTGGCGACGGATGCGTGGATGCAACATCCCGTGGGCTACAGCAAGTCACTGGACGGGTCGGTGCAACTCTCCAGCTTCTGGGAGCTGGTGCTGAATCCGTGGGCCTGGTGGCAGTATGCGCACAACATGAGCGGGGCCGTGATTACGGGCGCGATTGTGATGGCGTCGGTGGGCGCGTTTTATTTGCTGTGGGGAAAGTTTGAGGCGCACGGGCGGATTTTCGTGAGAGTGGGCGTGGTGGCGGGATTGATCTTCAGCGTTCTGCAGTTGTTTCCGACAGGGGATGGTCAAGGCCGGCTGATTGCTCAGAATCAACCGGTTACGCTCGCCGCCATGGAAGCGCTATTCGTGAGCCAAACCGGAGCGCCGCTGGTGATCCTGGGGCAACCGAATGTGGAGGAGCGCAAGATTGATAATCCACTTGAGGTTCCCGACGCGCTGAGCTTCCTGACGTATCGAGCGTGGAAGGCCGACGTGCAGGGGTTGGACGCCTTCCCCGAGGATGCGTGGCCGGAGAACGTGGCGCTGCTTTATTACTGCTACCACATCATGGTTGGGCTGGGAACGATCTTCATCGCCATCATGGTGGTGGCGGCGTTGCTACTGTGGCGGGGCAAATTGTTTTCCGCGCGGTGGATGCTTTGGATCCTGCTACTGGCCTTGCCCTTTCCTTATATCGCCAACACTGCCGGATGGATGACGGCGGAACTGGGAAGGCAGCCCTGGCTGGTTTACGGATTGATGCGCACGGCGGATGGATTTTCGAAAATGGTGTCGGCGGGCAACGCGACGTTCACGCTGCTCGGCTTCCTCGGGATGTACACCGTGCTGGGGATTTTGTTCCTGTTTCTGGTGCGGCGTGAAATTGAGCAGGGACCGGTGGCTGAAGCAAGTCCGCAGCATTAGAAGCCGCAGGGCCGTTGTTTTGAGAATCGTGATTTGTGAGGGTGGCAATGGAAACGCTATGGTTCATGATCGTGGCCGTGATGGTGGCGGCTTACGTGGTGCTGGATGGATTCGATCTCGGCGCTGGCACAATTTACCTGGGTGCAGGCAGGACGAGCGAGGAGCGGCGGAAAATCCTGCGTGCCATCGGTCCGGTATGGGATGGCAATGAGGTCTGGCTGCTGGCCGCAGGTGGGACGCTCTATTTCGCGTTCCCGCTACTCTATGCCTCGAGCTTTAGCGGCTTTTATCTGCCACTGATGATGGTGCTGTGGCTGCTGATGCTGCGCGGCATTGGGATCGAATTGCGGGCGCACATGGAGAATCCGGTTTGGGTGGGGTTCTTCGATTTGATCTTCTGCGTTTCCAGTGTGCTGCTTGCGATATTCTTTGGCGCGGCTTTGGGCAACGTGGTGCGCGGCGTGCCCCTAAGAGCGGACGGCTACTTCTTCGAGCCGCTGTGGACGAATTTCAGGGTGGGCGAGAATGCTGGAATTCTCGACTGGTATACGGTGCTCACCGGCGTGATCGCGCTGGTGACGCTGACGGCGCATGGGTCGTTGTATGTCGCGGTGAAGACGGACGGCGAGTTGAATCGGCGGACTCGCAGCATTGCATTGTGGGCGTGGCCGCTGCAACTGATTTTGACGATCGTTGGCCTGGTGGCGACCAGCTACGTGCAGCCGACCGTGCTCGACAACTACAAACATCATGCCATCGGATATTTGATTCCCGTGGTCGTGTTTGGCAGTCTGGGCGTGATGATTTATGCCATCCGCAAGGGGTTGGACAAGATTGCTTTCGTAGGCTCGGCGCTTTACATCGTGGGAATGCTGGTGGGGGCGGCGTTTGCGCTGTATCCAGTGGTATTGCCGGCGAGCACCGATCCGGCCTACAGCCTGACCATCTATAACACCGCAGCGGGGCATCACGGGCTGACGGTTGGCTTGACCTGGTGGATTCTGGGGATGGTTCTGGCGCTGGGATACTTCACGCTGCTGTATCGCATGTTTCGGGGCAAGGTGCGGCTGGAGGGGGGAGGATACTGAACGCCACAACCCTCTAGGAACTCACGCCCGGACCTCTTCCACTTCATTCAGCGGAACGATCCGCCCAATGCGCTCCATCACTTTCTTGTTTTGCTCCGACTTTTTCAGATCGTAGGCGGCCTGCAAGCGCATCCATGCTTCCGGAGATCCTCCAAACAGGCGGGCAACCCTTAGGCACATCACGGCGGAGAGAAGCTTGCGCCCGGCCAAAATGCCGTGCAGCATCTGCCGCGACACTCCCAAAGCCTTGGCAGCTCCGGTTACAGACAGGCCAACCGACGGCAGGATGTCTTCCTTAATAATCTCGCCCGGATGTATAGCCGGCAATGCGTTCTTTCTCTTCATCGCCCCATCCCTAAAGGTAGTCTTCATAGTCTATGTGCCGGGGCAAAAACTCATGCCCAAGGATTAGCCCACGCTGACAACCTCACCGGGACGTAGCCGTTCTAACCGTCTTAGGATCTCAGGTACGTGAGGCAGCAGGTCGGCGAGACGACTGGATCGCGCGTGCACCAACAATACCGAAACGCGTCGGGATTGTAGGTTCTGTTGAAACTCGATTCCGCGATCCACGCTCAAAAAGACGTCGAACCCGGCCTTTTCGGCGAGCGCCAGCAACTCGCCATTTCTCTTCCCGGCCATCCCCTCCTCGGGAACGGTACGGCATTCGTGGCCGGTGAGGCTGCTCTTCAGCTTTCGGGGAACACACTCGTCGAGCAGAACTCTCATCACAGGCCGCTGACAACCAGTTCCTTAGCGTGTTCGAGAGCGTCGACCGCCGCTTCACGCGTTACGGTGGGGAAATCGTCGAGGAATTCGTCAAGAGTCTGTCCGCCTTCGATGTAGTCCAGGAGCGCCTGAAACGGGACCCGCGTCCCGCGAAAAACGGGCGTACCACCAAGAATCTCCGGATCGCGCGTGATAACACCATTTAGCGAAGCCATCCGACCTTACCCCTCACGACCAGTTCAAAGTTTACTCCAATGCGCCTCAAGGGAGCATGGATTGTGCTCGATTCCCAGGTCTCGGAGAAGAGGCGAGACCTTGGGCGCCCGGCTGTTCCCGAACTTAAGTCTGTCGCCGTGCCTTAAGCCCCGGTTTTTCCCGGATGGCCGTCCAGTATTCCTCCCGCACGTCTTCATCAATCTCAACTGGAATGTTGCTTGTGTAAAGGCGGTCGGTACCGTCTCGACGCGGGCCAGATATCCAATACTCCTCGCCACTGTGGATTTCCCGATAATTGGATTTGAATCCTGACCCCTTCAAGCTTTGGAACTGTTTCCCGGCATAGGAGATCGTGCAACCCGTCTTGTTATAAGTAACTCGACCAATGCGGGCAGGGCCGACGAGGCCGTCCGCTTTCGATTCGATGTACATGATGCGAGTCCGCCTGGCCATCGCGCACCTCCCAAAATAGCCGATCCAATAATCCTATCAATTCTTACAAACTCCAAGCCTGATCATGCGGCTTCTCAAATGGACATCGATTCCCCCCTGTATAATCTAGAAGCTTGATCCATCCTGATTAATTCTTGGAGTGTGATCCTTTGAACGCACATATGCCTCATCAACCCGGGCAGGCCGCGCCGGGGCCGCAACCGTTGCCGGGAGTCGATGCCATTATTGCCGTGGGTTCGGGCAAGGGCGGCGTGGGCAAAACCACGCTGTCGGTGAACCTGGCGGTCGCGCTGGCCAAGATGGGACATAAGGTCGGACTGCTTGACGCCGATGTGTATGGGCCGAACGTCCCGCTGATGCTGGGGGTGAGCGGGCAGCCGAAGATGGCGGGCGAAAACCGCATCGAACCGCTGGAAGCGTTTGGGCTGAAGGTGATTTCTGTGGGATTCCTCAATCCCGGGGACAAGCCCATTATCTGGCGCGGGCCGATGCTGCACCAGATCGTAAAGCAATTCTTGGGACAGGTGGTGTGGGGACATCTGGATTACATGGTGATCGACCTGCCGCCGGGAACCGGCGATATTGCGCTGTCGCTGGTGCAGTCGGTGCCGCTGACGGGTGCGGTGGTGGTTTCGACTCCGTCCGATGTTTCGCTGCAGGACGCGCGCAAAGCCATCGAAATGTTCCGGCAGATGAAGGTGGACCTGGTGGGCATCGTCGAGAACATGAGCTTCTTTACGTGTCCGCATTGCAACCACGAGATCGATATCTTCTCGCGCGGCGGGGCGGAGAACATGGCAAAGCAGTTTGGCGTGCCATTTCTGGGCAGCATTGAGCTAGACCCCGAGGTGCGGAAGTCCGGGGACGGCGGCACGCCCGTGGTTCTGGAAGGCGAGAATTCGCCGCATGCCAAGTCGATCTTTGCGTTTGCGCGGAAGGTGGCGGCGCGGGTAGCGGAGATTAAGGCGGGCGAGTCGGCCAGCGTGATTTCGATTCAGTAGGGGAAAATCTTTAACACAGAGGACACAGGGAAAACACAGAGTAATACCCTGTGGCCTCTGTGGTTCTAGCTGGCTTGTGGCTTCGAGAATCGCGATAACCGCCAAACAGGATCCGGTTCACCATCCTTCAGTATCAAGTCTGCCATGATCTCTCCCAGCGCTGGCCCATGCTTGAAGCCGTGGCCCGATCCGCCGCCGAGCAGCCAAACGTTATTCATGCGGGGATGGCGATCCACGATGAAGTGGCTGTCGGGAGTTTGCTCGTACTGACAGACGCGGGTCTCGATCAGCGGCGCGTCTTTCATCGCTGGGAAGCGGAAAGCGACGTATTCAAGAACGCGCTTCAGCGTGGCTTGAGTGATGATTCGTTCGCCATTGGTGGGATCGAAGGCGGGACCACGAGTGTCATCGGCGACTTTGAAGCCACGACGGTCGCTGCCGGGGATGCCGTAGAAGAAGCGCTTGCCGTGGTCAATCGAGAGGTGATCGCCCCACACCGGAAGATGCGCGTCTGTGAAGCGCGAGTCGCTGGCGGGCGGCCCGAAGAAAAAAATATCCTGCTTGGTCGGGCGGATGATCTTTCCCAAAGTTTCGGGGAAGAGTTTGCCGAGCCACGGACCGCAGGCGAAGACGTAGTGATCGGCCTTGAGGCGCGAGCCGTCGGAGAGTGTCAGGCTGCGAAGAGGCACGCTCTCCAAGCCATCGGACGACACTGCGAGCTGCCGATACGCGCCGCCTTCGGCGACGAAGGCATCGACTACGGCCTGGCAACTGGCGCGGGCGTCGAGATATCCGCACTCGGGTTCGAAGATTCCCCAGTGGACATCAGCGAAGTTGATCTGCGGCCAAAGCTTTTTCATCTCGCGGGTGGAGAGTTCCTGAAACTTGATTCGGCTTTCGCGGAGCATGGCGAGCGAGCCACGTTCGTAGGCGTCGTCGCGGCTGCTGACCATCCAGAGAACTCCGGTGCGATGGAGAAACTGCTTCTTCCAGCGTCGTTCATACTTCTGCCACAGCTTGAGGGCACGGGCAGCTAGTTCGGTATAGGGCTGGTCAGGGCCGTAGGTGGCACGCATGATGCGGGTTTCACCACCAGAAGAGGCGCGCGAGTTGCCCGGGCCCCAGGCATCGAGTAAGGTCACGCGGACGCCGCGCTCAAGAAGATGAAGGGCGGTCCAGCCGCCGAAGGCGCCAGCTCCAATGACGGCGATGTGAGGTTTGGATTTCATAGAGAACGGTTTCGGATCACGGGAGTTGAGGATACGCGGAGATGGGGGACGAGGGGAAGATGCGGACGGGGTTCGGGGGCGAGAAGCTTGGGCCACGTTGGGAGCTGATCTGCGGTCCTTGACAGGGAAGGTGGAGCGTTCCTAGAATCCAAGCAGGACGCGGTGTTTGCGTCGTAAGCTAAGTTTTTGCATCTAAAATACTTAGCTGGGAATGTGGAGTAGCCGCAAGTCGGCAACTTCCTTAGTACAAGATGCCATCTGACCCCAATATCGGCAAGCGGGAACGCGAAGTTCTGACCGCAATCGTGGAAACTTACATTTCCACGGGCGAGCCGGTTGGTTCGCGCACGCTGTCGCGATCGAACCGGGAGGGGCTGAGTCCGGCGACGATTCGCAATGTCATGGCGGACTTGTCGGAGGCCGGGTTTCTGGAGCAGACGCATACGTCGTCGGGACGGGTGCCGACCACCGACGCGTACCGGTACTATGTAGAGCAGATCACGGGAACGGCGAAGTTGGCGCCGCAGGAAGAAACCATG
>Ga0208190_1000465_pt1 | contig 16844 bp, 22 predicted proteins | sample June2015DPH_13_1_FD_184708 | JGI IMG/M metagenome (GOLD analysis project Ga0208190, IMG submission 184708) | Peatland microbial communities from SPRUCE experiment site at the Marcell Experimental Forest, Minnesota, USA - June2015DPH_13_10... | ecosystem: Environmental > Terrestrial > Soil >... | reverse complement strand
TCCGCCGCCGACCTGCCAAAGATTACGCAAGCCTTGCTCGATCGCGGATATAACGCCGACGACATCAGAAAGATTCTCGGCGGCAATCTGTTGCGCGTTTTCCGCCAGGTCGAAAGCGTCAGCCACGCGATGCAAACTCACCCACATTGAGCTACGGCTGTCGTACAATGTCGGGTCGCATTCAAACCACTTCTGTTCGCAGGTAAGGAGTTCTTATGCGTAAAATACTCGCGCTTGCAGCGCTGTTTTCATTTGCCTCCATGGGAGCGTGGGCACAGTCTGACTCCAGTTCCCAGGCTACCCCCGCCAAACCCGCTACCCCGGCCAAGTCTCCCGCTGCGCATTCCCCCGCCCATCCGGCTGCCGCTTCCAGTGAGCCCACCGCCGTCTTCGACACCACCGTGGGCAAGCTGCGCTGCCAGCTGTTTGAGAAGGAAACTCCGATCACGGTGAAGAATTTCATCGATCTCGCCACCGGCGCCAAGGACTGGACCAATCCCGTCAGCCACGCCACCAAACACAACACGCCACTCTACGATGGCACTATCTTTCATCGCGTGATTCCCGGATTCATGATCCAGGGCGGCGACCCCAGAGGCGATGGGACCGGCGATCCCGGCTATAAATTCAAAGACGAGTTCGTGTCCACGATTCTCTTCGATCGCCCCGGTCGTCTGGCCATGGCCAACTCCGGACCCGGAACCAACGGCTCGCAGTTTTTCATCACCGAAGTTCCCACTCCGCATTTGAACGGCCGCCATACCATCTTCGGCCAGTGCGACGAAGCCAGCGTGGCTCTGGTGAGACAAATTGCGCGCATGGCCACCGATCCCAGCAACGACCGTCCATTTCGTCCGGTGAAGATTATTAAGGTTACGATTGTTCGCGGGGCCGCCGCAGCCCCGGCTAAGCCCGCAACTCCGGCAAAGAAGCCAGCCGCCACGCCAGCGAGGCCGGCGCCGCCCGCTTCATCGAGTCCGAACTGATTATTGATGCAAACGCGATTCTTGATTTAGTGCTGAAGCCCGCAAGCCGAAGCCCGAAGCCCGATTTTACTAACCGACTGAAAGGAACTCATGACCCGCCAACCCGGACTCTACGCGACGTTTGAAACCAGCGAAGGCAACATCGTCTGCCGCCTCTTCGAAAAAGACGCGCCCAAAACCGTAGCCAATTTTGTGGAACTTGCCGAAGGCAAGCGCGAGTGGACGCATCCCTCGACCCGCAAGAAATCCAAAGACCCCCTTTACGACGGAACTGTTTTTCATAGGGTTATCCCGGACTTTATGATCCAAGGCGGCGACCCGCAGGGCACCGGCATGGGAGGCCCCGGCTACCAGTTCGAAGACGAAACGAAGGGCTCGCCGCACAAACTCGACAAGCCCGGGAAACTGGCGATGGCCAATGCCGGCCCCAACACAAACGGCTCGCAGTTCTTTATCACCGTCGCGCCCACAACCTGGCTGACGGGCAAGCACACAATCTTCGGCGAGGTCGTCGAAGGCCAAGATGTGGTCGTGAAGATCTCCGAAGTCCCGCGCAACCGCCAGGATCGGCCGGCGAAGGACGTGGTGGTGAAGAAGGTGACGATTGAAAAGGTGTAGAACGATAGCGATGACGCCAGAACGGCAGCTTGGCCTGGCCTTGACTCTTCTGCTGAGCGCAGCCTGCTCCATCGCGCAGGCTGCCTCTTGTGCCGATGTCACAGCTGCCAAGTCGCGCACCTACGGCTTCCGCCCCTCTCAGGTAAGCGCAGCCGAAAGAAACACAAAGTCACAGCAGATGGATGTTTTCTGGAACCTTGTTAAAGGCATGGGACCGGATGGCATCAGTTGCCTGCGCACCCTGGTCGAGACCGAACGAGCGGACAAGTTTTTCCTGTTCGACGGCGCTTCCCTGCTCGCATCGGTCGATCATTCCGGAGGATCGAATCAGGCGATTCTAAAAGCCTTGGCGCGGACCGACCTGCAGGACGTGCAACCCGATGCCTTCATCCGCCTGGCGATGATGCTCGCCAAGCAGGATGTCGATATTTCCTCTGCTGCAGACAACTATCTCCACGCCCCCAAGGTGACCGCGTACCTGGCACGGCATGGCGGGTACAAACTCGACAGGATGCAAGGAGCCATTCTCCTCTACGGTTCCATGCCACCTGCCCTGGTAGACAAAAGTCTCGCGCGAGAGGTTCAGGACGGCAACCAAGACGCCCGCAATACGGCGGCCATCGTGTGGTCCATGAACCTGACGGAAGAAAGCTTCAAAGGGCTGGCGGCTCTGGGGGACATGCAGAATTTCTCGAGCGAAGCCCGGCAATCCGTACAGTACGTTCTCAAAGCTCAAACGGTTCCGGTCACAAAACCGTCGAAGTACTCTCGTCCGCAGGTGCTGGCAAAAATCGCAAAACTACCGGACTTCGATCCCAGCGACGTTACCGGAGGCTTCGAGGCCACTGAAGCCAACATTCGGGCATTCCACAATAGCATCTATGCGACCCTCACTCCGGCCGACGTAGTTACGTTGCTCGATGCCCGGAGGCGCTCTGTACGGGGAGTGTCCGACGAATCGGTTGACGAATACTCCGAACTGAGCGGAGTCCTGCTGAATCTGGTGAACGTTCTGGATCTTTACCGCGACTATCGCACCCGCTGAGAAAATGGTCGCGTATTAATTTGCGAGAACGGAAACGCCCTTAGTCTTGATGAGGTTCCGGTCGGCGGTTATCAGTGTCAGCCCGAACGCCTTGGCTGTAGCCGCTAAGAACAGATCGGCTGGGTCTTCATGCGGGAGGGCAACGGTCGGCAGGGTACGTGCGACCTCAAAAGTAAGCGGAGCCTCAACGACGGGAAGTTCGTTCAAGCTATTGGCTAGCCAAGACGCAAAATCCGTCGAAATCTGAAGACGCTTCTTTTTGAAAAGAAGGAATGCCTCCCACATGCTGATCGGCGAAAGCCAAAGTTCATTTTGCCGATCATCCAGTTCCTTCGCGACCCTTCTGGAAAGTCGGTGAGGCTCCCCAAGACTCCAAAGCCAGATGTGGGTATCTAAGAGCAGTTTCATTCCCGCCACGCGTCCCAGTCATCCCAGCTGCCGGTGGGGCCGACGATATCGCCGACGATTTTCATACTCCCAGCCATGCTACCGAGTCGCCTTCGTTCGCTTTTTTCAGACGTCGAGGGGACTACTTCAGCCACGGGTTTGCCGAAGCGGGTGACGCGAATCGGTTTGCGCGTCTTGCGGACCTCTTCGATTATGCCGAGGCACTTGGCTTTGAACTCGGAGATGGCTACTTCTTTCATACATCATTTATACCATGGTCAATGACTATGGTCACAACATAATTGGCGCCCGAGCGCTGCATCGTCGTTGGGAGGATAATTACACTTGTGAATGCGCCGCTCTTACTGTCCCTGATTGTCACCGCGACACTGGCGATCACCGGGTGGTACGTGTTACATCGCTTGTCCCTGAACCGAGATGAGGCGAACAAGCGCCGCGACCTCAGAGTACAGTACCTCCTTGAGGCTTACCGAAAGCTTGAGAATGCTTCGAATCGGCAGGACTTAGGAGAGTACGCCAGGAGTCTTGAATCGGCTTTGGCTGACGTTCAACTTCTGGGCAGCGAGCACCAGGTCCTGTTAGCTCACGAGTTCGCCGTCGCCATGGCTAGGGACGGGACGGCCTCTTTGGATCCTTTGATTGCAGATTTGCGCGCTGAACTCCGCCGGGAACTCAGGCTAGGGCCGCTTCCGGACCGGATCGCTGTATTTCGTCACGAGCCAACAAAGCGGCGAACCTGAGGACATTCGGTATCGGGAGGAGCGCGCCCTACACTCCGATCACCCCCACCAACTCCTTCACCGCCGCCGCGCTCTTATCCAGCCCGGCCTTCTCCTCCGCAGTGAGCTTGATTTCGATGATCTGCTCGATCCCCTTCGCGCCCAGCTTCACCGGCACGCCGACGTAGAGCCCGCTGATCCCGTACTCGCCTTGCAAATACGCCGCGCAAGGCAGAATCTTTTTCTTGTCTTTCAAAATCGCCTCAACCATTTCCGTGGCCGCCGCCGACGGCGCGTAGTAAGCCGAGCCGGTTTTCAGATACTTGACGATCTCCGCTCCACCATCGCGAGTCCGTTGCACAATGGCGTCGAGCCTGGATTTTTCAATCAACTCGGTGATCGGAATGCCCGCAACCGTGGAATACCGCGGCAACGGGACCATGGTGTCGCCGTGGCCGCCGAGCACGAATGCGGTCACATTCTCTACGCTGACTTTCAATTCGTCGGCAATGAAGGCGCGGAAGCGGGCAGAATCCAGCACGCCCGCCATGCCGACCACGCGCTCGCGAGGAAATCCGCTGAGCTTGTAAGCCGCCTGCGCCATGGCATCCAGCGGATTCGACACAATGATCAAAATGCAATTCGGCGAATTCTTCACCACTTCGCCCACCACCGCCTTCATGATGTTGTAATTGGTGTTGAGCAGATCGTCGCGGCTCATCCCCGGCTTGCGCGGAATGCCGGCTGTGATCACGACGATGTCGGAATTCGCCGTGTCTTTATAATCGTTGGTGCCGGTGATATAGGAATCGCGCTTCTCGATGGGCATGGCTTCGAGCAAATCCAGCCCCTTGCCCTGCGGCACGCCCTCAATGATGTCAATCAGTACGACATCGGCCAGTTCTTTGGAAGCAATCCAGTGAGCCGCCGTCGCACCCACGTTGCCTGAACCCACGATGGTTACTTTCTTTCGCATAAACAAGTCCTTTCAAAAAGAATTGAGTAATTGGGTAATTTAGTAATTGTGTAATTGAAAACCGGCCCGCGATCTTCACGGTGCCGCGAGGATGGTCAAATTACCAAATTACTGAATTACCCAATTACCAAACGAGCTCTACGCCGGCACCGCCGCGCCCATGTTCTCGATAATGCAATCGGCGAACTGGCTGGTCTTCACTTTGGTCGCGCCTTCCATCAGACGCTCAAAATCATACGTAACTTTCTTTTGGAGAATGGTCCGCTCCAATCCGCCCTCGATCAAATCGGCGGCCTCATTCCATCCCAGGAAGCGAAACATCATCACGCCCGACAGTACCACCGAACCGGGATTGATCACATCTTTATCCGCGTACTTCGGAGCCGTGCCGTGCGTGGCCTCGAAGATGGCGTAGCCGTCGCCAATGTTCGCGCCCGGAGCAATGCCCAGGCCGCCCACCTGCGCCGCGCAGGCGTCGGAAATATAATCTCCGTTCAGGTTCGGCGTGGCCAGCACGGAGTACTCATCCGCTCGCGTCACCACCTGCTGAAAAATCGAATCGGCAATGCGGTCGTTGACCATGATCTTCTTCTTCCACTGCCCCTTGCCGTGAGTGGCGTAGATGCGGTCGAGCACCTCTTTCACTTCCTTCTCCACCGCTTGGCGAAAGTCGGGCTGCGCAAACTCCATGCCGGGTTCAACCGACTCGGCATTCTGCGCCACCGTCAGATTCGGATTCTTATCCTTGTTGTCGACGATCCAGCTCTCGCGCTCCGTGATCACTTGATCGCGAAATTCCTCGGTGGCTAGCTCATATCCCCACTTGCGGAACGCGCCCTCGGTAAATTTCTGGATGTTGCCCTTGTGGACCAGCGTTACGCTCTTGCGGCCAGTCTCGAGTGCATGACGAATCGCCATGCGCACCAGGCGCTTGGTTCCAGTCACCGAGATCGGCTTAATGCCGACTCCGGAATCCAGCCGGATCTGCTTCTTGCCGCCCTTCAGCATTTCTTTGTTGAGGAACTCGATCAGCTTCGCGCATTCCGCAGTTCCCTCTTCCCACTCGATACCCATGTACACATCCTCCGTGTTCTCGCGGAAGATGACAATGTCCATGCGCTCGGGATGCTTCACTGGCGACGGCACGCCCTTGTAATATTTCACCGGACGCACGCAGCAATAGAGATCCAGAATCTGCCGCAGCGCCACATTCAGTGAGCGAATGCCGCCACCCACCGGCGTCGTCAGCGGTCCTTTGATCGCAACCCGGAATTCGCGAATGGCGTCGACGGTGTCATCGGGCAGCCAGGTATCGAACTTCGCCTTCGCTTTCTCCCCGGCGAACACCTCATACCACGCGACCCGACGCTTGCCCTTGTACGCTTTCTCCACCGCCGCATTGAACACGCGCAGCGACGCCTTCCAGATGTCGCGTCCGGTTCCGTCGCCTTCGATGAACGGCACCACCGGATTATCCGGCACTTCATACTTTCCGCCTGCATAACCAATCTTCTTTCCGTCGGACGGTACTGCAACCCCGTTATAAGACCCTGCCATTCCCAGCCTCCCTATCGAATCTCACCTGGCATTGGAAAACCACTCATTATAGAGAATCCGGCGGAACCGCACACTAACTTAAGCTGATCGTCTCCTGTTTGTGCCATAATTCCGTAACACAGCCAGACCTAACCGGAGGTCTTCCTCATGGCATACTGCGGTTTTCATTCTCGATTGCTCGGCGCATTCACCCTGTTCTGCCTCGTGCTCTCGACCGCAGCATTCGCCAGCAGCAACCCCAGCTACACTCAGTTCGGCCACAGCATCAGCATTGGCCCGAATGAACGAGCGAGCGATCTTACTTGCTTCGGCTGCAGCATTCGCGTGCGCGGCCAGGTGGCGGGGGATGTGACCGCCTTCGCCGGCAGCGTCGTGATTGAAGACCAGGGACAAGTCGCCGGCGACGTTACTGCGTTTGGCGGCAATATCCGCTTCGAACAAGCGGTGAAGGTCGCCGGGGATGTGACCGTATTTGGCGGTGAGATTCGACGCGACCCGCGGGCCACCATCTCCGGAGACGTTACCAACATGGGTGGACGCGCCTGGATCGTGCCTATCTTTTTGGCTCCGTTCGTGATCCTGGGTCTGCTGATCGCCCTCGTAATCTGGATCATTCATCGCGTACGCCGGCCTTCGCTCCCGCCCGTGCCGGCGTAGCGGCAGAGATCTTCGATTACCACCTTCGGGTCCCAAAAGACTTACGCACGCCCACCGTCATGTACCGCCCCCAGGGTCCGTTATTGCCCAGATCGGCCACGCCCAGATTCTTGTCGCGCGCACCCAGACGATCGAACAGGAAGTGCTGCGTCACGCGGAACTCGAATCCCTTCGCGATAAAGATCCCCACTCCCCACGAGTGCTCGACCCCAATGGCATCCGGCGACCAGGTATAGAGCGTCTGCGGTATGGTCTTGCCAAACAGAAACGAGGGCGCTCCAAACACCATGAACCGCCGCAACTGAGTCTGGCCAAAGGGACGCACTTCCAGCATTCCCGACAGCATGTAACGCGCAAACAGGCTGCAGGGTGCATTCACCCCGCCATACTGCCCGGCGTTGCCGGCGCAGAGGTTGGGGTCGATCTCATTGTGTGGAGGCGCCAGATCCAACTCTCCCCAGCCCCAAAACATATCGCGCGGAAAGAACATCCGTTCCTCGGCTCCGCTGTTCTGCGAAGCGTGCGTATCCTGCGAAGCGCTCGCAGGCGGTGCATTCTGCGCACTACTCAAGACCGCGACCAGTACCGGAAATGCAAGAATCCATGCCAACGTTTTCATCCAGCCTCCAGAAGTATGCCTTGCTTGGGAATCTACTGTCGTAAGACTCGCTCAACGCTCCCGTCTTCCATGCCTTGCATGGGATCATCCGCTGACGGGTCTGTGGGAGCGGAACATTGTAACCTGTCGGCGAAATAGCGGTCGGGGATCCCCAACCAGGAGGCTAACCGCCAGGCCGACCGGAGCCGGTTTCATGGCAACCGATCCTTCCAGAATCCATATCCAAGATTCTGATTTATCCCATCCATAGAATTGCTCCGAGCCCGAAAAGGCTGCAAAGACTTGCAACACAAGCACCTACGGTTTGGCTGGCGGATTGCTAATCTTTCTATGTCGGAAGCCCGGAGCCCACATGCCCCAAGAAGTATCTGTCTCCTATCAGGCGATCAAAAGCAAAGTTTACCGGTTGATTGACGCACTGGTCGTAGGCGAAAAGTCCGAGGCTGACGTCCAGGAATCGATTCGCCGCTGGTGGGATCTCATCCACCCCGCCGACCGCCCTGTAGCTCAGAAATACCTGCTCGCCGTCCTGGAACACTCCTACTTGGCGGTCGATGCCATCGAGGAAGGCCTGATGGACGCAACCGACCAGGGGACGCTACGGCCGTCCGAATCCCCCAAGACGATGAGGCTGGTTAGCAGAATGGTGAAGCAGGCCGCCCGTCAGACTGGTATCAGCACTACGGCCTGAGCCGCGGCAAGCCTCACGGCGTCGATCCTAAGCCCAGCCACGTTTGCCCGTTCGTGAATAAAGCCATTCGTTCGTCGCGGTGTCGCCAAGAGACACAGATTTTACATTTCCGCGATTGCGCGTTTCCCTAAGCCCCGCTATTCTGATGTCCATCCGTGGGTCGACTCTTCAGGAGTGACAAATGAGCTTTTCCTGCCTGCAGTTGCTGATTAAGGTTCGTGGTTACCTTCTATTCGGAGCTTTGCTGATTATGGCTGGGTCTTTATTCGCCGCTTCGGGAATCTATGGCTTCACCCTCAACTCCATCGACGGCAAACCTGCACCGCTGGCCGACTACAAGGGCAAGGTGGTTCTCGTGGTAAACGTGGCCAGCCAGTGCGGCTACACTCCGCAATACAGCGCCTTGGAAGCGACTTATGAGAAGTATAAGGACCGCGGATTCGTCATCCTGGGCTTCCCTGCCAACAATTTCGGCGCCCAGGAACCCGGCACCAACGAAGAGATCAAGACCTTTTGCACTCGCAAGTACAGCGTAACTTTCCCCATGTACTCGAAGATCTCCGTCAAAGGCCCAGATCAAGCTCCGCTCTACACTTACCTGACCAAGGACACCGGACCCGGCATCACCGGCGACATCAAGTGGAACTTCACCAAGTTTCTGATTGACCGCAACGGAAACGTAGTTCAGCGCTTCGAACCCGCGGTCACCCCGGATTCGAAAGAAGTGGTCTCGGCCATCGAAAAGCAGTTGAAGCCGTAGTGCTCCTGGCGGTCTGCCGAAAAACTCGATTGGCGGCGGTTTTGGGAAGGGCACGAGTTCCACTCGTGCCGTTAAGTCGCTGAAATGCATCGGCGCTTTAGCGCCTGAGGTTTGCTGTCGGCTGCTGAAACGAGTTTTTCCGCAGCCTCCTAGGTTATCTTGCCTCGGAGAGATGACTGACGCGGGCGTCTGCCTGAGCCAGCAAAAATACAGGCGTGAAAGGATCCAGCCCTTCGAGCCGTGCTACGACCGCTCGCAATCAACACGAAAACGAAACTCCCAACCCTTCTTTTAGGTGCGGTCGCCTTTCAGCCAGTAGCTACGCCGCTCACAACTGCCGTAACATAAGATCGACATCATCTCGGCAGATGAAGACACCTCTCCAACAACTCCCCACGCGCTTTCTGCTCACTCAACTCGGCTCGGCTGCTGTCTGCCTCGGCCTGCTCTGCTCCGCCGCCACGGCTCAAACCCAGCCCACCGGCAGCGCCACTGCGGCTATGCCGGCCTCCGCCTACAAGCTCATCGAGGTAAAGGTGACCGGCAGTAAGCGCTTTTCCCAGGACGAAGTCGCTGCCGCCAGCGGGCTGCCGGTTGGCACCACTGCCCACGATGAAGACTTCCGCAAAGCGGCCCGCCATCTGGGCGAGACCGGAGCCTTCGGCAGCATTGCGTTCACCTACTCCTATTCGTCGGCCGGCACCAGGCTTACGTTTCAGGTCACCGACGCCGATAAGTTTGTTCCGGCCCGCTTTGCCGACTTCGTCTGGTTCCCTGACGAAGACCTGCGAAAGAAGATTCACGAACGCGTTCCCCTTTTCAACGGAGAACTGCCCACCACCGGCCGCCTGCCCGATCAGGTATCCGACGTTCTCCAGGCCTTGCTGGTGGAAAACGGCATCCCCGGCCATGTTGATTACCTGCGAACCTCCGGTGAGACCGGCCAGTTAGAGGCGATTGACTATAGCGTTTCCAATGTCACGATCCGAGTCCACCACGTCGAGTTCACCGGCTCTGGAGCAAGCGAATTGCCCCTGCTCCAGACTGCCGCGGAAAAACTCTCCACTCGCCAATACTCCCGCGCTCTCTTGAGTTCCTTCGTCGAGCATGCGCTGCTCCCTATTTTTCACGAACGCGGCTACCTCAAGGCTGCCTGCGCTCCGCCGCAACTCAAGGTCGTCAAGCCAGACGCCTCGGAAGCAAGCGACAGCAAACAAGAGGAAACACTCGTGGATGTTACGTTCCCCATTACTCCCGGCATCCCCTACAAGCTCACCCGCTGGGAGTGGTCCGGCAACAAGGCGATTCCGACCGACTCACTGCAGCCGCTCCTCCATCTCAAAGCCGGACAAACCGCAAACACGGTTCAGCTGGAGGACGATCTGCGAACCATCCAGATACTCTACAGTTCGCAGGGATATATTCTCGCCACCGTCAAGGCCGACGCCGTATTCGATGACGTCTCCGGGACCATCGATTACCACCTTGCGGTCAACGAAGGATCTGTTTACCACATGGGCGAACTCGGATTTCGCGGCATCGACAATAACCTCGAGGCCAGACTGCGCGCCGCATGGAGGCTCCGCCCCGGCGACGTGTACGACGCCACCTACCTGCAACAGTTTCTGCCTCAAGCCAGAAAGCTGCTCCCTCCCACCATCGATTGGGATGTTTCCACTCACGTAACCGCCCTCCCTCGCGACAAAACTGTAGACGTCGACCTGCAATACATGGCCAAGGCCCCGAAATGAGCGGCTACCTTCCCTCGCGGGAGATTTTGTCACTTCTCATGTCCTCAATCATCTATCGGAGATAAACTGAGAACCTTGGCGCCCATCGGCAGATGCTAGCGCCCCAGAGGAGAACATCGAATGAATCGTAGTTCGCGGCAGTTCGTAGCCATAGCAGCCTTCATCCTTTCGACCGTGGCGTTGTTCAATCTTCACGCCCTGGCCGGAGGCAAGCAGACCTTCACCGGTGAAGTCGGCGACGCCATGTGCGGTCGCAAGCACATGGAGGGCGAGCCCGCAGCGGAGTGCACCCGCGCCTGCGTGGCCCACGGCTCCAAGTTCGCACTCATCGTAGGTGACAAGATTTACACTCTGGATACCACCGACAAAGCCGCCCTAGCCACGCTCGATAAGCAGGCCGGCCAACAAGCCACGGTGACCGGTTCTTTGGACGGAGACACCATCACGGTCAGTTCGGTCGCCGCTAAGTGAGCTGGCGGATCACGGCTCGGCGAGGGGTTGTTCGCAAAACCGAAATCTAAGAACCCCCTTGCGCAACTCGCCCCGCGTTGTGATACAGTAGTCGCGTTTTTGCCCGGAGCCCTCCCCAAGAACTAGGACCGGGCATCACGGCGGGAACCGCGCCAGCGGCCTCCCGCCTTTTTTCTTCAGATTGATTGTCATCCTGAGCAAGCGTTCTTTGCGCCGCGAAGGATCTGGGCGAGCCGCGCGAAGCAGCCTGCCCTGAGCGGAGCCGAAGGGTCGCGATTTTTGCGGCGCAATAATCGCGCGCTTGGCTCGCTTCCGTTGAACAGCGGCACCTTTTTTTCGCTCTCCCGTGAAATTCATATTTCCTTTACAAACCATTGTGTTAAATTGTGCATTCTCGCTGTCATAATTTTCGTGTTGGAGGCTACAGCGTTGGGCAAAGACATGGTTCCCAAGCGGATGTTCTTCACCAAGGGAGTCGGAAAACACCGCGAGCGGTTAACATCCTTCGAGTTGGCCTTGCGCGACGCTGGCATAGCCGCGCAGAACCTGGTTCGCGTCTCTTCCATCTTTCCCCCCAATTGCAAAATGCTGGCTCGCAAAGAGGGCGTGAAGTACCTGAACCCCGGCGAAGTCGTCTTTGCCGTCGTCGCCGAGAACTCCACCCACGAAGCCCACCGCCTGCTCGCCTCCTCCATCGGCGTAGCCATTCCCTCCGACCGGAACACCTACGGATATCTCAGCGAGCACCATTCCTTCGGTGAGACCGAAGACGCCGCCGGCGAGTACGCCGAAGAACTCGCCGCCGAAATGCTCGCCACCACCCTCAACGTCGAGTTCGACCCCGACCGCTCCTGGGACGAGAAAAAGCAGATCTACCGCCTCTCCAACAAAATCGTACGCACCGCCAATGTCACCCAGTCCGCCGTCGGCGACAAGCGCGGCCTGTGGACCACAGTCATCGCCTCGGCGGTGCTGATTTTCGATTAGCCTCTTAGATTGAGGCCACGGTTGAGCTGGGCGCCCCATTTCTCGCGTCTTTTGCGAGAAAGCCTGCCTTGAGCTTGCCAAAGAGTGGGATTCCCCACGCGCCAATCCCTCGGGATTTCCATGTCAGCGAGGAGCCCTGAGCAAGCGCAGTGCGCCGAAGGGTACCGTCGAGCGCCTCTAAACACGTGCGGGCTTCGGCCCCTGAGGTACCGCGGCGATGCGCTTACCAGAGGAGGGGAATCAGCCGGAAGCGGGTGTGGAGGCAATATTCGGCATAGCCGGGCAGTTCCTGGCGAAGAATCTTTTCCTCATTGAGCAGGCGGAGAACGATGATGGGGATGAAGAGGGCAAAAACCGGTAAGGCAAAGTACGAACCGAGCGCCAAAGGCGCGAACAAGAACATCACGCTGCCACCCAAATACATAGGATGGCGGACGATGCGATAAGGCCCGCTCGAAATCACTTTTTGGCCGGGCTCGACTCGAATGGTTGAACCGGCGAAACTGTTCGCCTTTAAGACCCAAAATATCGTCAGGTACCCGGCAAGAACGAATGCCTGCGAAAGAATCGTCAACCACAAGGGCAAGTGAGACCAGCCAAATCGGTGGTCGAGACCGGGGAGCAAATAGCCGATCAACCAGGTCACGAAGGCGAACGTCATGATTAGCTTCTGTTCGCGCACTTTTTCCTTCCGCTGCATCCTGCGCTCGATCAATTGGGGATCGTGCTTGCAGAAATAACCAAAAGCGAATAGCGCTGGGACAAACCAAACCACTAGGTACGCCCAGCCCTGCCAATACCTCAAGGAACCAGCGGGGACGAACAGCATGGCGCCGAACACGACTAACCCAAGCAAGAAACGAGGAGCTAGCTTTGATTTGAGGCTCATCGGGTGACCCTCCCGCGTTCGAGTAGCCTCCGGCCTCAATAATTGTCGCGGCAAAAGCAATCGCCGCGCAGTGACGGCGGTCACCCGGCCCAGGGCGCGGCTGAATTCAGGTGGTGGTGCATTTTGTTGTCATTCCGGCCCAACTCCAGCGTTGCATAACTACATTTTTATAATTACAATCATCACGTGGAAGGTCTGCGATTCGAGTGGGACGAGGCGAAGAGCCTCTCCAACCGGCGCAAGCACGGCGTCACCTTTGAGGAGGCCGGCGCGGTGTTCCGCGATCCGCTGTACGTGTCAGTCGAAGATCGCATTGAGGACGGGGAACTGCGTTGGCTGACCCTTGGTCTGGCAGATGGCTTGATCCTTCTAGCTGTGGCCCACACGGTGAGAGAAGAACGCGACCAGAGTACATCCGTCGAGATCATTCGCATCATTTCAGCTCGACAAGCTACTCGGAAAGAAAGGCGGCGCTATGAAGACGAAAATAGTTAGCCACACATCGAGAAGCCTGCCCGTGTTCACGAAGGCGGAGCGGGCAAGACTGAAAGCGCTGGCGACCCGTCCGGACAGCGACATTGACACCAGCGACATCCCCGAAATGTCACAGGAACAGTGGAAGCACGCCCGCCGCGGCCACTTCTATCGCCCGCGCAAGCGCCAGATCACGGCACGCGTCGATGCCGACGTGCTGGATTGGCTTAAGGCACAGGGGAAGGGCTACCAGTCGCGGATCAATGCGATCCTGCGGCGCGAGATGCTCACCTCGGTTAAATCGGCCAGGTAACGGGATCGACGGTCGTGCTATACTTATACTTTAGTAACCCCTAGCCCCTCCCAAATGTAACCTTCCGTTAACACCCTTCCCGTATCATAGAAATGTAGAAAACGATCTAAAAATACCTATTTAGGCAAGAGGAGTAGTTTTGGACAACGACACCCGCAGACAAAAGCAGCAAGCACTCATGACCGAGTTGCTGGAAAGAAAGATTCGCCTGCACGCGCAACATCTCTACGACCAGCGCGGTCAGACCGAAGGCCTCGCCCTGCAAGACTGGGTCGAAGCTGAGTCGCAAGTGCTGGGAAGCAGCATCCTGGCTCCGCTCTATCGCAAGACCCGCGACACCTCGTCCTCAGAAACCGAAGCCTAAATAGCGTCAATCATCACCGACCATGTGGGGACGGGTGCCATCGCCCGTCCGGCGGCCCGGGTGTCTCAGGCCGTGGTGCATAAGCCGCCTCGAAAGCTACTTCTTCGCCGCCGCCGTCTTCCCCTTGCCCGCCTTGCTCCCCTTCTTATCCAGCCGCTCGAACACTGCGGCGACAATCAGCGGCAACCCCACCGTAGCGTCCACAAACACTTCCCCAAACTTCCCGCCTTCCGCCGGAGGCACAAACTTCCCCCACGACACCGCCTCGCTATAAGGACTGCCCGACAACCCGCCCCAGTAAACGGGCTCCGGACAAATCCTCAACCCATAGTGATACCGCTTCAGCGGAACATTCTCGCCCAATCTCCGGTGGCGCAATTCGCAAAACGGACCAAACTGTTGCGACCAGTTCCGCGGCACTCCACCGCCGATGGTCAAAATGCCCAATTTCTTCTGCCGCAGCAGCGTTGCCGCAAAGTGCTCCAAATCCTCGAACGGATCAAATCGTATCTTGTGCCTTCCCGTCGATTCCCGCAAACGATTATTCAGCGCCGTGTCCAGCCCCATCTCCGAATCCGTAAACGCCGGCACAAATACCGGCACGCCCATCTCATGCGCCGACTTCAAAATCCCGCGATCCTTCGAATGCTTCCCCAGGTAAGCCCCAATCGCATGGTTCAACTTATATGAGCACATCGTTTCGCTGTGATCCCAACCCTCCAGCACCGCCGACATCACTTCTTCCACATCGTCCAGGTTCTGCTCCGGTTCCAGCGTGTCATACACCCGGTTGTAACCCTGCTCGTAGAGTTCCTCATCGCTAACCTCCGGGTTGTACCGGAAATGCGCCCGACCCGTCGCCTCCACCAACCCGTGCGCCATCAGCGCCCCGGTTGAAACCACTGCGTTCACAATGCCGCGATCAATCAACTCCGTCACGATCAACCCCTGCTTCGCCACGGTCATCGCGCCCGAAAGCGTCATCACCACAAAACATTCTTCGTCGCGGGCCATCGCCTCCAGCACGTCGGCAGCCTCGCCCAATTGCCGCCCGGTGAAAGCCGTCTTCGACATCGCGCGCACCAGATCGTCGATCGACTTCACCTTCGTCAGATCGAGCGGCTCCAGCGGAATCAACCGGTCCGCAATCGGATTGTGCAGGTGGCGCTCCACCCCGTCCCCCGCGTGTCCTGAACCCCCATGAGGCTTTCCCGCAGACCGCTCACTGCCATGATTGCCCTGTTTCAAGATGACTCCTCCAAACTCGAATCCAAATCTTCCGACCATTTACTTTACAGGATGAATGTGAAACCATGCCACGCGCCCCCGAAAAAGCAGCCCCGGTCAGGAGCCATTAAGACCCATGTGGGTACAGTCGCCTTCGGCTGTCCGGTGGCCCAGGTTCATCGGGCCACTCTGCGTCCCCTCTTCTCATTTGTTTGCGTCCTTAGCGGCCGTTCTTCGCGTCCTTTGCGGTTAAGATCTTTTCAGCAGCCAGCCTGTAAGCTTTGTAGACGAGAGGCACCCATGAAAGATCTCACCATCACCCTCAACCACCACCCCGGCTCCCTAGCCGCGATGGGAGACGCTCTCGGCCGCGCCGGAGTCAGTATCGAAGGCGGCGGCGCCTGGGTCGTCAACGGCCAAGGAGCAGCCCATTTCCTCTTCGAAGATGGCGCTGCCGCAAGAAGCGCGCTGCAAGCCGCTGGCATCCAAGTACTGGACGAGCGAGAGGTCTTAATCCAAAAACTCAATCAATCCCAGCCCGGCCAACTCGGCAAGCTCACCCACCGGATGGCTCAAGCTGGCGTCAACATCGAAGTGCTCTACAGCGATCACCAGAACCAGTTGATCCTGGTCGTCGATGACTTATCCAAAGGCCGCGCCGTCTCCGAAGCGTGGTCACGCGAACAAGCCGAGGGATCCAGATGAAACAGCACAACTATGAGCTTCGCATCGAATGGACCGGCAACACCGGCGAAGGCACCAAGACGTACCGCAGCTATAGCCGCGACTTCACCATCACCGCCGAAGGCAAGCCTCAGATTCTCGGATCCAGCGACCCCAGCTTTCGCGGCGCCCCCTCCCGCCACAACCCCGAAGATCTCCTGGTCGCCAGCCTTTCCGCCTGCCACATGCTCTCCTACCTGCATCTCTGCGCCGTGAACCACGTGACCGTCCTCGACTATCGCGATTCGGCACTTGGATCGATGGAAGAAAATAGCGACGGCTCCGCGCAGTTTACGCGAGTCACGCTCCGGCCGATGGTCAAGGTTTTGCCTAGCGACGATCAAACCAAAGCCCGCGCTCTCCACGACCAGGCCCATCATTTGTGTTTCATAGCGCGCTCCGTAAACTTTCCCGTGGACGTAGCACCCACCATCACAGAAGAAACCGTCTCGCCCGCGTAATCGGCCATACCTGGGCAATCCTTAAATTCCTGTCATCCCGTCTCTAACGACGCTGCACCCTGTCAAGCGTTTTTTGGCGACACCCCGGCGTCGACGCCGAAAGCCGCGCCATTTCGCTCTAGTAGAACGCCTTTGATGTCCAGACCAA
>Ga0208190_1000462_pt1 | contig 16857 bp, 13 predicted proteins | sample June2015DPH_13_1_FD_184708 | JGI IMG/M metagenome (GOLD analysis project Ga0208190, IMG submission 184708) | Peatland microbial communities from SPRUCE experiment site at the Marcell Experimental Forest, Minnesota, USA - June2015DPH_13_10... | ecosystem: Environmental > Terrestrial > Soil >... | reverse complement strand
CATTTTTATTTGGGTTGCGTTTTCAGTGGGTTGCGGGGGTTTTTGCGGAGGAGGCGCTTGACGGCAGCGGTTGAGCGAGTCAGTGAGTCTGCGAGCCAGCGAGTCGGCGGGGCGGAAATCTCGCGGGCAGTGGACCGTGGACATGGAGGGGCCGGCGCGTTTGCAGTAGAAATCTACTGCATTTGCAGTAGAAATTTACTGCAATACGACGAGCGGGGTTTGTGCGGGGTTTTTTTCGCCCCTACGGGGCTGGAGACAAAGGGGCCGGGCTTTGCCGGAAGCTTTCGCAGTGAGTTAACAAGAATAATATCAATCAGTTAGAAAAACTCTCAGTTTTGGGGTTTGCGTTAAGATATATCTTGCGATATAGTTTGAGACATATTTTGGACAGGAGGTTCAAAATGATGTTTGGAAGAGAAGTATTTGAGCATGCAGGTCACGGCGGTTGCGGTGGCCGGAGATTTGAGGGACGCGAGGAGTCTTGCGGTCCAGAAGAGCGGGCGGGACGGCGATTCGCATGGTTTCGCGGAGGATTTGAGATGCCGGGAGGATTCGGCGGGCGGCATGGAGGGTTCGGGCACGGCTTCGGCCGCGAGTTCGGACGCGGATTCGGCGAGGGGCGCGAGCGGATGTTCGACGCCGGAGAGATCAGGCTGGTGATTCTGCGGCTGCTTTCGGCTGAGCCGAGCTACGGCTACCAGCTCATCAAGACCATGGAAGCCAGACTGGGCGGCGGCTATACGCCGAGCGCCGGCGTGGTGTATCCCACGCTGACGATGCTCGAAGAGGAGGGCCTGATTGCGGCTGTGCAGACCGACGGCAAAAAGGTCTACAGCGTGACAGAGGAGGGGCGGAAGTACCTCGAGGCAAACAAGGAGCGCGTGGGCCAGCTTTTCGAGCGGCTTGAGGAGACGGGGCGCGGGTTCAAACGCGGGCGGTCGCCGGAGCTGATGAAGGCGTTCATGGATTTGCGAGGGGCTGTGATGTCGAAGATGTGGCGGAGGAACGCAACTCCGGAGCAGATCAAGAAGATCGCGGAGGCGATTCATAGGGCGGCGGAAGAGATCGACAAGCTGTAAATGACCGTGGGTCGTGGATCGTGGGTCGTGAGCCGCGGACATCTTGTCGGCGGGCGTGGTGGTGGGTTGGCGATTGGGGTATCCCCGGTCCCCGAGTGCGAGGGACCGGGGGCACCCATTTTCGTGGTGAGTTGGCTTCGTGGACGGGCGCGTGCGCGCCTATGGAATTCTGGTTTGAATGTCGGCGGCGACTAGCTTTAGATAGTCTTCGGCGGCGCGGACCGCATCCTCCGCCTCCACTTCGCTGATAAAGGCAATGTCGTAGAAGGCGATGTTGCGCTTGCGGCGCATGCGGTCAAACAGATCGAAGATTGGCGCGAGAGCGGGATCGAGGTGCTTGCGCGCGAAGTCGAGGATGGCGACGTGATGGCCGAGCTGGACTCGCGGCCGCTGGCCGTGGCTCAGCATCAGAGCCAGAGATGCCTTGAGGATTGCCTCGTAGGCCGTTTGGTGGGCGGTTTCCTCGTCGATCGCGAGATTCTTCCTGGCGGCGACGGCTTTCTTGCGCGCGTCGGCTAGAAACTGCCTGACTTGGTTCGGATTTACGGGCTGCGGTTTGGTCGGTTTGGTCGCCATGGCCAATCAGCTCAATGCGCTTTCCGTTCCAGATGTCGGCGATTAATGCGTCGCGCCTGGCAAGCCGCCGATTCATTTCCTGGGAAGCAAGCACAGTGTAGTTGATTTCGCGGCGGAGGGCCTTCTCGGCCTTGCGAATCTCGGAGGCGAACTGCGCCTGGTCCGGCCGGCCGAGGATCAAAAGGTCGATGTCGCTTGCGGCATCGGCTTCGTTTTTCGCAAAGGAGCCGTAGATCCAGGCGGATTCGATGCCGGGGATTTCCTGGAGCGTGTGCCTCAGAGTTGGCTCGATGCCGACCGAGCCCTGCAAAAGGGCAAAGACGGGCTTGAGGTAGGGATAGCCGGGATTGACGCTGTAGTAGCGCTGGCGGCCCTCGGTTTCAGAGCGCAGGAAGCCGTCGCGCTCAAGGCGGGCGAGCTCGCGGGAGACGTTGGTGGAGTCGGCGCCGATTGCCGCGGCCAATTGGCGGACGTAGGCGCGGGCGGAACGGTTGACGTAGAAGAACGTCAGCAGGCTGCGGCGGAGGTTGGAGCGGAGAGAGATCATTGCAGTAGAATTATACTGCATTTGCAGTAGGAATGCACTGCAAACGAAGAGCGGCGAGTCAGCGAGTCAGCAAGTCAGCGGGCGCGGTGGTGGGTTGGCGGTTGGGGTATCCCAGGTCCCGGTAGTGGGGACTGGGGCACCCATTTTCGTGGTGAGTTGGCGTCGCGGGACCTGGGCCACCCGCGGCTCTGCCTACCCAGGCCCTTGACATAGGCGAAAATAAAGCGAAAAATGTTTGCCATGGAAACTCCGCAAGTTGAGCTCCAGCACATAAAACGCGTATCTCGGATCAAGCATGAGATCTTGACCAAATACCTCCCGAGTTGGGCCAGAATTCTCGGCAGCGCGTTCGACCTTTTGTACTACGTCGATTGTTTTGCGGGCCCGGGACGGTATGAGTTTGAGGGCGGCGCTGTTGACGGTTCCCCGATCATTGCGACGAAGGCAGGGATAGAGTTCGCCACTGCGAATCCCGGCAAGAAGCTGGGGCTCGTTTTGGTTGAAGATAACGCTGCTCAGCTGAAACAGCTTAAGGTTGGCCTGGACTCGACACTTCCATATCCTGCGAACTTCCAGGTTGTGACCAAGCTCACGGATTCACGCGAGATCATCCCTCGTGTTATTGCGGGGATCAAAGCGCGCAAGTCGCCAAGCTTTTTTCTGGTGGACCCCTACGGGCATCCTCTCTCGATTCCGATGATGAACGACATTCTTGCTCTGCCGCACAGCGAACTGCTAATCAACCTCATGTGGTATCGCATCAATATGGATATGAAGAACGATGCGGTAGTGCACCACGTGACTGAACTGTTCGGGGACGAGGATTGGATGCGACAACCGTTTGTGCATCAGCACGGGGCGAGGAGAGAAGACGGGTTTCTTGATTATTTTTGTGGGCGACTTTCGGCACGATATGTGCTGCCGTTCCGAATCCGGTACGATGCGCGCGAGGATCGCGTAGCGGGGAATCGGACCAAGTACTACCTTATCCACGCGAGCAACAGTTTGAAGGCGCTATTTCTGATGAAGGATGTGATGTGGCGCCTCGGAGATGAAGAGGGGACATTCGATTTTTCGGGAAACTCTCAAGGTGTCTTGATCTCCGAAACTCCTCAGCTGGATAAATTAAAGGCTGCCCTGCTCCGTGAGTTTGCGGGGCAGCAAGTGGCCTTCGATGACGTTTGTGGGAGGACCTGGCGGTTGCCTTTTATAGAGAAGCATTACCGTTCAGTTCTGCAGGAATTGCGTTCGACCGGAATTATCGAAGTGATCTCGGTCAGTTCGAAGGGTAAGGGGTTGGCGGGGCGTGATCTTGTACGATTTCCAAAGGAGCAGCCATGAGCGTACAGAGCGCGATCGAGTGGACAGACGCAACCTGGAATCCGGTTCGCGGTTGCACGAAGGTGAGCCCGGGTTGTAAGCACTGCTATGCAGAAAGATTTGCCGAGCGATTTCGCGGTGTTCCCGGCCACCCATTTGAATATGGATTCGATTTGCGTCTCGTTCCCGAGAAGTTGGTTGATCCTTTGCGCTGGCGGACGCCGAAGATGATCTTTGTGAATTCAATGAGCGATCTTTTTCATGAGGGCGTTCCCGACGATTACATCGAGGCGGTTACGCGTGTCATGGTTCAAGCGAATTGGCACACGTTTCAGGTTCTAACTAAGCGTTCGGTGCGGATGCGCGACTTGCTAAGAACTAAGCTGCGGTTCGCCGCTAGGCTAAAGAATGTTTGGTGGGGCGTCAGTGTGGAGGACAAGCAATATGGCGTACCTCGCATCGCTCACCTTCGTCAGTCGGGTGCTTCGGTCAAATTCTTGTCCGTCGAGCCGCTTATCGAAGACATAGGAGTCATAAGACTTGACGGGATCGATTGGATGATTGTTGGGGGTGAGAGCGGTCCTGGAGCTCGTCCGATCGACGCGCAATGGGTTCGGTCGCTGCGTAAGCAGTGCCGGGACTCGGGGCTAAAGTTTTTCTTCAAGCAGTGGGGAGGCGTTCGAAAGCATTTGTCAGGACGAATGCTCGATGGGCGTGTCTATAACGAGTTCCCTGAGCGTGCAGCTGTGCGGGTGCCTGATGGTGGCCGCCGAATCAGTCTCATCTCTTCATTCCAGAGAATTGCAGGCGACTTTATTCCGATTGCGGCCCTCGCCGGCGACTGATTTCTCTCCGATTCGCCTCAAATAGCAGTTCTGGACGCGCTGTGATTCAATAGTAAGGATGGGCATTCCCCGGAGATCGACGGTGCGTGGGCGGGCGATTGCGGCTCGGCGGAAGGTGCGCGAGTACGCCATGGTGGCGCGGGCGCTGGCTGATACTTCGCACCCGGTGCTGGTGCAGATTATTCCTACGCGCTTTTGCAACCTGAGCTGCGCCTATTGCAATGAGTACGACAAGGTGAGCGAGCCGGTGCCGCTTGCGGAGATGGAGCGGCGCATTGACCACCTGGGGCGGCTGGGGACGGCGATGATCGGCATCTCGGGCGGAGAGCCGCTGACACATCCGCAACTGGACGACATTATTCGGCGGATGAGGAAGACGGGCGCGATTGCGGGGATGATTACGAATGGGTTCCTGCTGTCGCCGGAGAGGATTATCCGGCTGAATGAGGCGGGGCTCGATCATATGCAGATTTCTATTGATAATTTAGAGCCGGATGAGGTGTCGAAAAAGTCGCTCAAAACTTTAGATAAGCGGCTGGAGATGCTGCGGGATTTTGCCGAGTTCCACGTGAACATTAATTCGGTGGTGGGCGGAGGGATTAGAAACCCGAATGACGCGCTGGTGATTGGGCGGAGGGCTGTGGAGCTGGGGTTCGAGTCGACGATTGGGATTATTCACGATGGGGACGGGCAACTGAAGCCGCTGAAACCGGACGAGGCGCGGGTGTACCACGAGATGCGCGATCGAAAGAAGACGAACTACGCGCAGTTCGACAAGTTTCAGGAGGCGATTGCCGAGGGGCGCGCGAATGACTGGCGGTGCCGGGCGGGGTCAAGGTATTTGTATGTGTGCGAGGACGGGCTGGTTCATTACTGCTCGCAGCAGCGGGGATACCCGGGGGTTCCGGTGGCGGAGTATACGACGGCGGACGTGAAGCGGGAGTTTACGACGGCGAAGAGCTGCGCGCCGAATTGCACGGTGGGATGCGTGCATCGGATTAGCTATATCGACCACTGGCGCGCGCCGCAGACGCGGATGGTTGCGCCGGGCGGGCAGGAGCTGGTGAAGATCGCGAACAGCTGAAGCTGTTCGCAATCAGGGAACAGGGAACAGGGAACAGGGAGTAGGGGAATAGTGGCCAGTGATCAGTGGTCAGCCAGTTGGCTTTAGCCTGTAGCGAATAACAAAAACAAGAAAGCCAAATGCAGTTACCAGCCAGCTGTAGGCAGGTGGTAGCGAGCAGTTGCGCGCTTTTGCTACTGGCGAATGGCTGCCGGATTTTGTTGGCGCATCGCACCGGCAATTTATGGGGCCCGTCTGGTGAAGTAGCGCGCGGCGATGGCGATGGGCGGGCCGACGCAGACCATGTGGATGGCGATGCCGATGAGCGTAATCTCAAGCGAAAAGGGGCGGTGGGCGAAGCGGGAGAGCGGCAATACGATGAGCTGCATGAACCAGTAGACGGCGATGCCATAGAGGGGTCCGGCGAGCGCGGGGCGGCGCGTGAGGAACCCGAGGAAATGCGCGGCGAAGACGTAGACGGCAGCGGCTCCGGTGGAGATGAAGAATTCAAAGAAAAGGCCAAGGAGCGCGGTGGCCCACCCGCCCGCGAAGGCGGAGGGACCAAGCAGGCCGGAGGTGATTCCCTGCAGAAGCCTGAAGGGGCGCAAGCCCATGGAGCCGTAGATGACAAAGGCGGCGGAGATGTCGAGGGCGCCGCAAAGGAAGCCGCCGCAGAGGATAGCGAGTAAGGCGGCGGGGCGTCGATGGCGGCGGGTGGCCTTGGCTGAAGGCATCTTGAAAGTTTGGCCGCAGCTCAGCGCTTGGTTTCGGCCAGGGCCTGGTCGATGAGCTGAAAGAGGCGGCCGCGGTCGACGACTTCAACGAAGGGCGGGGCGTGGGCGGCGTTGGTAACGATCCAGATGGTGGGAGTGTGCTCGACACCGACGCGCTGGCCGAGGTCCCGGTCGTCTTTGACTTGCTGCGAGAGGCGTCCCATGGGATCGATGGCGAAGGGCAGTGCGACGCCGTGGGAGGAGGCGAAGCGCTGCGTGAATTGCTGAAGCTCGTCGAGGGTCTCGATGGAGACCTGGTTGGCGAAAACCGCATCGCGGTAATCGTTGCCGAGGGTTTTGCTTTTGGTGTCGAAGAAGCGGGCGTTGACGGCGGCCTGGAAGCTCCAATTGTGCTGGGGGAGCGGGAAATCGTGGCGAACCCAGGGGATGTTGTATTTGGCGGCGGCCTCTTTGAGGAGGGGGTTGGCGTTGGCGCAGTCGGGGCACTCGAGGTCTTCAAACTCGATGATGGCGACGCGTGCGCCGGGCGGCGGCTTGAGGGCCGAGGCGTCGTGGACCTGGGTAGTGGGCGGCGCGCCGAATTGGGCGTGGGCGGGGACGGCGAGCGAGGCGGCGGCGACCAAGGCAAGGATGGCAACCAGGGCAAGAGTCGAGACTGGGCCGGGGAAATCCCGGCGCGCTGAAAGGCGGAGGCTGAGGAAACGAAGCATAGCGTTTGGACGGCTCCCTAAAGCCATTGTAACGGGAGGGATGGGGAGGGCAGGGACTTGGGGCCTAAGGGACCGAGGGACCAAATGAACAAGGGCCCGGAGGCATAGAGGCACGAGGGCCTGCGCGGGCTATTGGTCGCGATCGCGCCGGTGGCGGGCGAGCCATTGACGCCATTTGTAGTCGGCAAAGAGAGAGGCGCCGACGATGAGAATGGCGGCGATGACGAGAAAGATCTTCATGGAAGCGGGGACCGAGGGAACAAGTGAAGGAGTGAATCAGAGAAAAAGTGAATGAAAAAACCGTAAGCTGCGATCAGAAACGAACGTTGGAAAACTCGCAAACAAATTCAAAGATTGCTGTCGGGTGGATCCCGATCAGCGGCCGACGACGATGACGGTGAAAGAACCGGGAATGACAGGAGGACGCGGGCGCGGGTTCGCGGGAGTGGGATCGGGGCGCGGGCCAAAGTCGGCGGTGATGAGATAGACGCGGTCGGTGGAGAGGTCGTAGGTCATGGTGCGCGCGCCGGCCTGAGTGGCGAGACTCTCGATGGTGGGATAGCCGGGGGCGGCGGCGTCCATGACGGAGAGGATGCCATCGCGGCTGGGGATGAAGGCGAGCGAGTGCGCGTCGCTGAAGCCGGCGGCATCAGGGCCGTCGCCGATGGTGGGGTTGGCGAGAAGCTTGCCGGTGGTGGAGTCGATGACGGAGGCCTTTTTGCCGTCGCAGGCGGGGAAGAGGTGATGGCGGGCGACGTCGATGGCGAGGCCGGAGGGTGAGTCGCAACCGGAGGGCCAGGTGGCGGTGATGGTTTTCGAGTGAGCGTCGATGCGAACGATTTCGCTTTTGTCTTCGATGTTGTCGAAGACCGTTCCCTGGCCATCGGTGACGGGAAACTCGGGCTTGCCGGGAAGAGGGATGGTGGCGATGACGGTGTTCGAGACTGGAGAGATGACGGAGACGTCGTGGGAGCGGCCATTGAAGGCCCAGACGGTTTGAGTGACCGGCTCGAAGAGGATGTCGTCAGGGCCGGTTCCGGCGGGGATGGTTGCGGTGACGGCGAGGGCGGAACGGTCGAAGGCGACGACGGCGTTGGCGCCACCGTCGGTGATGTAGCCGAATTTTCCGGCCGTGTCGAGAGCGATGGAGTGGACACCGTGCAGGTTGGGGATCGTGCCGATGGATTTGCCAGTGTTGGTGTCGACGACATCGACTTCAGTGCCGTGGGCGATGTAGAGGCGATGCGCGCCGGGATCGGCGACCGGGTAATCCCAGCCGCCATCACCGCCAACTTTCCAGTGGTCGATGACGTGGTAGGGCTGTTGCGGTGTCGAGGATGAGGACGCGGGGGCGGGGGCGGCGGGCTGTTGCGCGGTGAGGTGGGCCGGCGCGGCAGCGAGGGTGAAGATGGCGGCTGCGAACGCGATTGCGATGAGGGGAAGATGCGGACGGGACATGAGGGGCTCCGGGCGGAATTCTGACGGGGCAAGGATAGCACGCAGGGGTTGAAGGTGGGGTAAAGCTCTACGAAGCGGTTGCGGATAAACCCGAGGGGGCGCGATGAAGCCGGGGAGGCGATGAACCCCGGGCGAATGGATCAAACGATGGCGATGTGGAAGAGCGCAGATGCTATCTTGGACAGAACCAAGTTGAAGCGATGAGGCGAGAGATGGGCAAGCAGGCGTTGGTGAGGGGTGGTATTTTTGCGGCAATGTGGTTTGCCGCGGCGGCTGGAGTGTTCGCGCAGGGGCCGGCGGAGAACCCTGCGGCGGCGTGCGCATTCACGAATCAGACGGACGTGGCGACGATCGGGCAGTACCAATTTGCCGCGCACAAGAGCAACGACGGCGCGTGCCTGCTGGTGACGAGCGGGGGCAAGACCGTTTACACCCAAAGTGTCGACAGCTTTGAAACTTATACGCTGGGGCAGCCGGACGATGCGCAGGACAACATAGCGGCGATTGCGAATGGGACCGACGTGACGGGGCGCGGACAGCCGGACATGATTGTTTCGCTCAATACTGGCGGGGCGCATTGCTGCTCGATTCATTTTGTCTTTGAGCTGCAGCCGACATTCAAGCTGTTGGCCACGCTGAACGATTCCGACGACGACATGGCACATTTTGAGCGCCTCGCAGACGGGCATTACTACTACGCGACGGCGGACTGGACGTTCGGTTATTGGCCGACGTGCTTTGCATGCTCGCCTTCGGCACTGGTTACGCTCGGCTGGACGAACGACGCGAAGGGCGGAGGATTTCATTTGGCGATGAGCCAGATGCGAACGCCAGCGCCGACGACCGCGGAGTGGAACGCTGATCTAAGCGCGGCGCAGAAGGCGGTGGCGGCGGGCGATGCCGATTCCATTGGAACGACGATGTGGCAGACGGTCTTGAATTTGATTTATGGTGGGCAGTCGGAACTGGCTTGGAAGTTTGTGGATGCGCTGGGGCCCAAAGCGCAACAGAGCCCGCTCCCCTCGCTCGGGGATTTCTGTTCGCTGCTGAAGACCAGTCCCTATTGGCCGGATCTGCAGCCGACGCTGAAGGACACTCCGGCGGCTTGCGCGAATGCGGTGGTAAAGGCGTCGCAGTAGCGGCGGAGCGTTTCGTCGAGTCGAGCCTCCCTCCGGGCCGAAAGGCCAGCGACTTTTTTTGTGCTTATGGCACGACTGAAGTCGTACCCTGACACTTCGTGCTTCTCTGGGACAGTTTTTGCGGTCGCCACCGCGAACTCGTGCCACAGGGCAAATCCCTCCGAGAGGGCGCTGCGCTGGTTTTGTCGCCCCGTACCTTTCAAGGCAACTCCAAATTGACTCACTGCAGAGCGTGAAGCGAGTCCCCGATGCTTTAGTCTCAAAGTTGCAAAACCATCACGCGTTCGGGAGCCCGCGATTGCGCATCGTTCTGTCGAACATTGGGACGTTTGGGGACATCAATCCACTGATCGCGATTGCGCTGGAGCTGAAGCGGCGCGGACATGCGCCGGTGATGGCGCTGCCCAACGTCTACCGGCCGAAGATTGAGCCGCTCGGCCTGGAGTTTCACGCGCTGCGGCCGGACATTGACCCCACAAACACGCTGCTCGTGGAGATGGTCTACGACGTGAAGAAGGGTACGGAGACGGGGCTGCGGGAGTTTCTGTATCCGGTGCTGAGGCAGACGTACGACGATCTGCTGGAGGCGGCGACCAAGCCGGCGCGCGCGGACCTGTTGTTGCTGGGCGAGCTGAACTACGCGGGCCCGATTGTGGCGGAGGTGACGGGGATCCCGTGGGCGAGCTACGTGCTGGCGCCGTTCTCATTTTTCTCGGCGTTCGATCCGCCGGTGCTGCCGCCGTATCCGAGGCTGGCTCGGGCGGACAAGATCAAGGGAATGGGACGCGCGATGCGGCGGCTGGCGCGGTTTGTGACGCGCAAATGGCCGGAGCCGGTTTATGAGTTGCGGCGCGAACTGGGATTGCCGAAGGGCAAGAACCCGATCTTCGATGCGAAACATTCGCCGTACCTGGTGCTGGCGCTGTTTTCGCGCGTGCTGGGAGTGGAGCAGAAGGATTGGCCGGAGAACACGCTGATCACGGGATTCTGTTTTTACGATGCGGATGCAGGGAATGCGGCGCTGCCGGAGCAGCTTGAGAATTTTCTGGCCGCGGGCGACGCGCCGGTGGTGTTTACGCTGGGGTCGGCGGCGGTGCTGGCGGCGGGAGATTTTTATGAGAATTCTGCGAAGGCGGCGAAGAAGCTGGGCGTGCGCGCGGTGCTGCTGATCGGGGCGGACGCGAGGAACCGGCCCAAAGAGGAGTTGCCCGATTCGATTTGCGTGGCGGAGTACGCGCCGTACTCGAAGCTGTTTCCGCGCGTGTCACTCGCGGTTCACCAAGGCGGCGTGGGGACGACGGCGCAGTGCCTGCGCGCCGGGCGTCCGATGCTGATCATGCCCTACTCGCACGACCAGCCGGACAATGCACGGCGCATGAAGAGAATGGGCGTGGCGCGGGTGATTCAACGATCGAGTTACAAACCGTGGCGAGTGGCACGAAGGGTGCGAGCGATGCTCGCCGAGCCGGAGTTTGAAGAGCGGGCGCGGGTTGCGGCGGAGGAAGTGGCGCGGGAGGACGGCGTGAAGACGGCGTGCGATGCGCTGGAAGCGCTTCACGCGCGGCAGACGCCTTAAGCTCCCACCCCATATTCTTCGAACGCAGAAATTGCACTCAAGGTGTGGCGACCGGCCTTCCGCGCGGTCTTATCGCGCTTGAGGTGCGGCACCCATTCCGGGATCTGACTCCCGACTTAAGATTTGCGGACGTTCGATTATTGCGGGGCGGAATTGGGCGCAGGGGCCTGGGCGGCGGGGTGGTTAGGTTTCGAGGACCGAGGATTTCTTCCGCGGAGCAGGAGCGTGGCGTAGATGAGGAGGTTGAGGGCGAGGACAGCGGCGGCGAGAAGATTTTGCCAGCGCTGCGTGAGGCCGTTCTGGTAGATGACGGGGACGAGGTAGCGAGCGATGAAATCGCCGGTGTAGGTGGCGATGCCAGCGCGAAGGGCGAAGTAGTTTTCGGCGGCAGTGAGGGGACAAACGATGCCGGGGGAAAGCTCGGCGTAGACCGCCCAGGCTAGCGCCGCGAGGTGGAAGGGCGCGAGCCAGCGGCGCCAGCCGACGAGCAGCGCGCCAGCGACGACGAAGAGAATGAATCCGAAGTGGAATAGGATCGTGGCTTCAGTTAGCGCGCGATACATTTGCTTGCCGCCTACTGCGGGGCGGGGAGGTTGGCGGGGGCTTCGGCGGATGGAGGCGGGACTGCGGCCAGTGCTTCGGTTTCGCTCGACAAAGGCGTCGGAAGAGGACGCTCGAGAGCGATCGCGAGAACTTCATCCATACTGTCGACGAAGCGGAGCTTCATGGCGTTCTTGATGTTGTCGGGCAGCTCGGAAAGATCCTTCTCATTGGCGCGGGGCAGAATGGTCTCGAAGATTCCAGCGCGGAGAGCAGCAAGGAGTTTTTCCTTGAGGCCGCCGATGGCGAGCACCTTGCCGCGGAGAGTGATTTCGCCGGTCATTGCGATGTCGCGGCGGACGGGAATTTTGGCGAGCGCGCTGGCGAGAGCCGTGGCCATGGTGATACCGGCGGAGGGGCCGTCCTTGGGGATGGCGCCTTCGGGCACGTGCAGGTGGATGTCGATGTTGCGGTAGAACTCGCGCGAGAGGCCGAGAGCCTGCGCCTTGCTGCGGATGTAGGCGAGCGCGGCTTGCGCCGATTCCTGCATGACGTCGCCGAGCTGGCCGGTGATGGTGAGCTTGCCCTTGCCGTCGAGGACCTGGACTTCAGTGGTGAGGATGCTGCCGCCGACCTCGGTCCACGCGAGACCGGTGACGAGGCCGACTTCGCTCTTTTCGTGGACCTCGGAGTCGCGAAACCTGGCCACACCGAGGAATTCCGCAATGTTCTGCGCGGTTATTTCCTCCTTGTGCTTGGTGTCGGCCTTGACCACCTTGCGAGCGACCTTACGGCAGACGTTGCCGAGCTCGCGCTCGAGATTGCGGACGCCGGCTTCGCGCGTGTAGTAGCGGATGATTTCGAGGATGGCGTCGTCGCTAAAGACAATGTTCTTTTCGCTCAGGCCGGTCTGCTCGCGCTGCTTTTTGACGAGATACTGGCGCGCGATTTCAAGCTTTTCCTGCTCCGTGTAGCCTTGCAGGCGGAGGACCTCCATGCGGTCCTGCAGCGCGGCCGGAATGGTGTGCATTACGTTCGCAGTGGCCACGAACAGGACCTGCGAAAGGTCGTAGTCGACGTCGAGGTAGTGGTCCTGGAAGGTGACATTCTGCTCGGGGTCGAGAACTTCAAGCAGCGCGGAGGCCGGATCGCCGCGGAAGTCGGATGAAATCTTATCGACCTCGTCGAGGAGGAAGACGGGATTCTTGGTGCCGGCGCGCTTCATGTGCTGGATGATCTGGCCGGGCATGGCGCCGATATAGGTGCGGCGATGGCCGCGAATCTCGGCTTCGTCGCGCACGCCGCCGAGCGAGAGACGCACGAATTTGCGGCCGGTGGCCTTGGCGATGGACATGCCGAGCGAAGTTTTGCCGACGCCGGGAGGTCCGACGAAGCAAAGGATTGAGCCTTTGGGATTCTTGACCAACTGGCGGACGGCGAGGAATTCGAGGATGCGATCCTTGATCTTTTCGAGGCCGTAGTGGTCGGTGTTGAGAACTTTTTCGGCGTAGTCGATGGAGCGGGTTTCCTTGGAGCGCTTTTTCCACGGCACGGCGAGGAGCCAGTCAATGTAATTGCGGCTGACGGTGGACTCGGCCGACATGGGCGGCATGGCTTCAAGCTTCTTGAGCTCCTGGATAGTCTTCTCGAGGACGTCTTTAGGCATTCCGGCGGATTCGATCTTCTTGCGCAGCTCGTCGAACTCGCTTTTTTCGCCGCGGCCCAGTTCCTTCTGGATGGCCTTGATTTTTTCGTTGAGGTAGTACTCTTTTTGCGCGCGCTCCATCTGGCGCTTGACGCGGGACTGGATGTTGCGGTCGAGGTCGAGCTTTTCAATTTCGACGTCGAGGACGTCGGCGATGCGGGCCAGGCGGGCTGCCGGATCGAAGATGGCGAGCAGCTCCTGCTTTTCTTCGATGCCGACCTGGAGGTTGGCGGCAATAGTGTCAGAGAGCTTGGCGGGCTCGTCCATGCGCACGCTGGCGATGATGGTTTCGTAATTGAGGGATTGCTGCAGTTTGACGTAGTTTTCGAAGAGTGTCGTGACGCGCTGCATCAGCTGCTCGGCGGCGGGCGTCATCTCGAAGTCGTGCTTGCCGGTGCGTACGGTAGCGACGAAGAATCCGTCGCGGTCAGTGACGTCGATGGACTTGGCGCGCTCGACGCCTTCGACGAGGACCTTGATGTTGCCATCGGGCATTTTGACGCTCTGCACGATGTTGCAGATGGAGCCGACCTGGTAGATGTCCTTGGCCTTGGGCTCGTCGATGGAGGCGTCGTGCTGGGTGGCGAGAAAGATCTTGCGGTCGCCGCTGAGCGCCTCCTCGAGGGCACGAACGCTGGACTCGCGGCCCACGACGAAAGGCGTCATCATATAGGGGAAGATGACCATATCGCGGATGGGCATCATGGGCAGCTTGCGCGGCTCGTTTTTTTCGCGGGTCACGGTCATCGGAGCACCTGGATACGTTTGACTCCGGAGACCGGCCAAAAGTAGCGGGCTGGCCGCGGTGTCATGTACGGATTGTACAGCCAAAGAGGCTAAGGGCGAAGTTCCCCGGAGAGTGCAGAAGGAGTGCCAAAGGTAACGATGAGATTTCAGGCACTTCGGCCCAGTTAACGGTTACCACAAGGAGAGCTCGACGCATTTTGCGCGGTGTGTTGGTTCGGGGCTGCTCAATAAATCAGCTTAAGCGAGAACTGAATCTGGCGGGAGTTGCCGGCGGTTTTGCTGATTTCGCCGAAGCCGGCGCCGGAAATAATGTTTGCCGGCAGTCCCATGTCGACAATGTTGAAGATGTTGAAGAACTCCGCACGGAACTGGAGATCGACCAGTTCCGCTCCGTTTTTTCGCGAGCCAAACGGCGTGTCCTTGATTGCCGCCAGATCGAGGTCGTAGAACGCGGGCCCGCGAAATGTATTGCGGCCGAGCGTTCCGAATCGCCCTTGATTCGGCCCCGTGCCACCGCTTACGTGGATGGGAATGGAGAAGAAATCGGCGGCATTGTTCACGCCCTCGCCGAAGTAGTCTTCGCGGACTTTGCGCGCGGTGGAGAGATGCGGAGTGGCGATCTGATCGGGCCGGTCGACGCCATTGGAACCTGCGCCGGTTTGCTGGATGCCGGAGTAAACGGTGAAGGGCGAGCCCGACGAGATGGAAGCGATGCTCAAAAGCTCCCAGCCGGATGTGATTCCGCTGCCGGCAAAACGAAGCAGGGCCACTCGATCGAGATGAAGGTCCTGCGCAGCACTGAGACCGAAGGAGGTGGTTGCGTCGAAGGTCGACGGGCCTTTTTCGGCGTGATAGTCAAAGGGATTCTGGGGCGTTGAGCCTCCCGCGATGACGCCGCTGCTGTTGTCGATGGACTTGCTCCAGGTGAATCCAGCTTGAATGCCCGGCCCACCGTGAGGTGCGGTTCCCGCAAGAGAGATTTGAAGAGCATGATAGGTGGAATGTGCCAGTGCCACGATGAGGTTTTCGGTACCGAAGCCGCCTACGACATCGCCGGAAGCGTCGAATGTGGTGTAGCGAGCGAAGGCCGAAGTAGCGCCGGAATATGCATTGGGAAAACCGATTGCCGGAAGTTTTTCAGCGGCCGTACCGACGTAGGTTGCGTCGGCAGTGAGGCCTCCGAGTTTGCGCTCGAGGCCCAGTGTCCAGGTGTAGAGCGTGGCGTTTCCAAATGATGGATCGATGCCGCTGAGGGACAAATCGCTTACGGGGCCACCGGGGGTGAGCGCGGCAAGTTCCTGCTCGTAGCGGTTCACGTCCATCACGGTGTTGGCGGGGACCTGTTTGGGATTGTCGGCAGGAAAGATGTTTACGCCCGATGGCGTGTAGACAGGCGGAACCTCGGCAGGAGTGATCTGAAATCCGTAACGAATGGGCGCGAGGGAAGTGGAGAGCAAGCGCGGATAGACAGCAAACGGCGTGGAGCCGGTGAGGAAGTTGTCCTGCCAGATATTCGGCGGGATGGTCATGATGCTTGCGCCGGCACGCGCCAGCAGCCTGGGCGTGGCTTGCCAGGAGATTTGCAGGCGCGGCTGCCAAGCGTGCCAGGAGGTTTTGTAGCCGGGCTGCGGGTTGATGACATACTGTTGCGCCCCGTTGGCAGTGATGACCGTGGATGTGCGATGTGCGCGCTCGCTGATCGGCGTGTAGAGATCCCAGCGAATGCCGTAATCGAGGGTCAGGTGGCTGGTGACCTTGAAAGCATCCTGCACGAAGGAGCTGACGTTGTTGCGGTTAATGGCTGCTGGGCCGATGTGCGCGCCGTTAGAGAAATACGGAGGAGCGATGGCTACAGTGTAGGCAAAGGGGCTGCCGGAGAGAAACCCCGAGAGCGTATCCGGCAATAGATCGCCGGGATGAAGATCGTGCGTGCCGCTCAGCGAAGGAATGAATTCGATGGCATATGCGGCGCCGCCACCAAAGTCGTATTCGCCGTTTGGGCTGATGCCGAAGTAGGTGGTATCACGATTCAAGCGCGCTTCGAATCCAGCTTTGAATGAGTGGCGGCCCCGCGAGAAGGTGACGAGCTGGCGGCCCTGAAAGAGGTTTCCGTAGGCCTGCATCACTGAGCCGGCGGGGGCGTCGAACGGCTCGAAGAGACCGTCGACGAATTTGATCGCTGGATCGGTGCGATTGGTTGTAGGAAATCCGGGCGTGGAGCGGGTAATGCTGAGAGAAGACATGAGAATGAGGCGGGAGGAGACGTTGCGCGTCCAGGCGCCGATGACATTGCGCTGCCGGTCGATGTAGGTGGTGCCAAAGGACGGATCAATGGCTGTCTGATCGGGATTCGTAGTGGGGCCGGTCAGATTATCGATATTGAAGCGCGCGAGGAACTGGTCTTTAGCGCTCAAGGCGTTGTCGAGACGGAGGGAAAACTGATTGGCGTTGGTGATGACGTTGGAGGGGGTTGCGTAGGTGTGCGCTCCAAAGGAACCCGCCGAGTAGTTGGGCAAAGGGTAGCGCTTGAGGACAGCAGCAATACCGGGATCGACGGGAACCTGAAGCGTGTCGCCAGGAAACGCGGTGGTGTCGAGCCCTGCGCGTTCGTCGGCGGTGGGTACGGACATGACCTGGGTGGTGCCGAGGATCTGGCGGAAGCCCTGGTATTGCGTGAAGTAGAAGGTGCGCTTGCGGCCGTCATAGAGATGGGGGAGGAACACGGCACCGCCGTTGGTAAATCCAAATTCATTGCGGCGGAAAGGCGGGATGCGGCCGGGATAGACGGGAGTGGCGTGGTCAAAGTAATTGCGCGCGT
>Ga0208190_1000460_pt1 | contig 16901 bp, 11 predicted proteins | sample June2015DPH_13_1_FD_184708 | JGI IMG/M metagenome (GOLD analysis project Ga0208190, IMG submission 184708) | Peatland microbial communities from SPRUCE experiment site at the Marcell Experimental Forest, Minnesota, USA - June2015DPH_13_10... | ecosystem: Environmental > Terrestrial > Soil >... | reverse complement strand
AAAGTTCGCCTGGCCCAGGAAGGGTCGGGAAAACAGTAATCAGTAGTCAGTACCGAGTACCCGGTACCGAGTACCCAGTAAGATGCCCGCACTGGTTTACTCGCAACTCGGTACTCGCAACTGGGTACTCGGTACTAGGTACTAGGTACTGGGTACTAGCACCTGTTAAACTTCGACAATGCTGGCCGGCTACGCCGTGCAGGTGGCACATTCCCGCGGACGCCGCATCCCTGAGCCGCCGCATCCCTACCGCAACGACTTCCATCGCGACCGTGATCGCGTCATTCACGCGCGCGCCTTTCGCCGCCTCGAAGATAAAACGCAAGTTTTCACTCGCCGCTATTCTGACCACTTCCGCAACCGCCTCACCCATACCATCGAAGTCGCGCAGATCACGCGCACCGTCGCTGCAGCGCTCGGCCTCAACGTGGATCTCGCCGAAGCGCTTGCCCTGGTGCATGACCTCGGCCATCCTCCCTTTGGCCACTCCGGCGAAAAGGCCCTCGACACCGCCATGCGCTCTCACGGCCTCTTCTTCGACCATAACCTGCACGCTCTACGGATCGTCGAAGACTTCGAGCAACGCTACGCCGCTTTTCGCGGCCTGAACCTCACGTTCGAAGTCCGCGAGGGCATCATCAAGCACTCCCGCGACTACGACGCCGCGAAGCATCCGGAGCTGGCAGAGTACTTACTCGATCAGCGTCCTCCGCTGGAAGCCCAGCTCATCGACCTGACTGACGAGATCGGTTACAACACCGCCGACCTCGACGACGGCTTCGAAGCGCATCTGCTGACGCTCGATCAAATTCGCAGCGGCGTACCCGTCTTCGAGAGTTTCTTCCCCGAGGTCGAGCAGACTTATCCCAGCGCTCCCGACAAGCTGAAATTCAACGAAGCCCTCAAAGGCGTGTTCAACCGTCTGGCCGGCGATCTCATCACCAACACGCAGGCGCGGCTGAAGCAGGCCGGGATCGAAACTCTGGCCGATGTTCGTCTGCACAAAGAACGTCTAGCCGCATTCAGCCCCGAAGTAGAAGCAGAGCGCAAGCAGATGAAAGACTTCCTCTACGAGAATCTCTATTACAGCCCGTCGCTGGCAGAAGAGAAGGACGACGCCGAACGCATCGTCACCGAACTGTTTTCTTTCTGGATGGAGAACCCCTTAGCCCTGCCGCACCATTATCAGGAGAAAGCCGCGCAGGAATCTCTGCCGCGCGTAGTCTGCGACTACATCGCCGGCATGACCGATCACTTCATCATTGAACAGTACGAAAAGCACTGCGGCAGTGCGCGCTGAGGCACGCGCTAAGGCATCACACATAGCCTTGTCATCCTGAGCGAAGTTGTCGTTCGCGAAGCGGACGACAACGCAGTCGAAGGATCCCTGAAGTCCAATCAGCATGATCGTGCCGAACCGCGGACCCCCTTACAACGCCCTCATATTGCGACAGTCACCCAAGCACCTGTCGAGCCTCTTGCTCGATCTACCCTGACTCGGCTCAATGAATGTGGCCTGATTTCGACAATTACCTTAGGATCAGCGCTGATTGCTGTTGCGTAGATTCAAGTCCATTGTTTGATCCTGCGAGAAGGAAGAGTCCTATCGCGAGTAGGCCAAACGAGGAACACCAGAGGAAGTATCCAACTCCGAGATCAGACCTGACTGGTACGTAGAACACATACCACTGACAGTTAACGACAAAAGCCGCAGTTGCCACGAATGCTGCCGAATGGCGAAGTTTACGTGATGCCCGCCATACAATCCACGGTGAGCCGAGCACAAACAAAACGGTTGTTACGATTCCTGCCACAGAGATCGCCGTACCATACCATGGGTCGGCGCTCGCAACTCCGCAATGTCGCAGCGCACAGGTTTGAGACAAAAACACCGCCCAACCCGGAATGCCTTGATCGAGCCTGCTACCTAAGAAACCTTTAACTGCCGGAAGGAACCATGAAGCCGTATGAAGCAACCACGCCGTTGCAATCACCAGATAACGCTTCGTCATCGTGCTAGCCTTTCAAACGACAACCACACGCACGGGAAGTATATTCCTTGAGACATCGTAGGCGAGCTGATTGTTGCAAAATCGCATTACGCTCATTGATTGGTCTTTCGATGTCCTTAAAACTGTCTGCGCGACTGCCTCACTTTCCTCCCGCCACCGCCGCCACCACATCAAACAAAACCCTCGGCCCGCGCCGCACTTCTTCCACACGAATCCGTTCGTCGTTCCCGTGCTCGGTGTTGCCTTCTTCTTCGGTGGCTGTGTAGGGAGTGAAGCCGTAAGCGTTAATGCCGAGCGGCCGGTAGAGCTGATTTTCGGTGTAGCCGCTGGTGATGTGAGGCACCACTGGCGTGCCCGGAAAATACTTTCCCGACACTTCGCGGATTACGTCGTATAGCGCCGTATCGGTCGGAGAATAGTTGGCGACACGAAACTCCGCGTCCAGTGGCTCGACCGTAACGTTCGGATCATCCACCACGCGCCGGATTTGTTCCAGCAGCGCCTTCGGATCTCCTCCCGGCAGAATACGCACATCCAGATTCGCCCACGCCTCCGGCGGGATCACGTTGGTTTGTTCCGATCCTCCCAGCATGGTGAGCGAAATTGTGTCGCGCAGCAGAAAGTTCAGCGATTCGTCTCTCTCCACATCCTGCTGGAACTTCTTGTCTTCGATCGCCTTGCGGATGTTGCGATACTCCCGCGCTTGCTCCGGCGGCTCGTAGGGCGCCATGTCGCGCAGGAATTCTTCCACCACCGGCAACACCTTCAACGGCGTGTGGTAAGCCAAAACGCGGTCCAGCGCATGAACCAGTCGATTCGGCGCCGAATCCGGATTCGGCCGCGAAGCATGTCCCGGACGCCCGTGCGCCACAACGTGCAGCCAAAACGTCGTCTTCTCGCCCACATCCACGCCCACATACTTCACCTTACCGCTTTCCAGCAGGTTCTCTCCACCTTCGTTGATCAGGAACTCCGCATTCTCCAGCAAGTCCCGTTGGTGCTCGATAAACCAGTTACTGCCGGCATCCAGAACTTCTTCGTCGGCCACGGCCAGGAAAATTACGTCACGGTCGAGTTCGACCTTCTCGCGCTTCAGCATGACCATCACCACCAACTGCGCGAGGCCTTCGTCTTTCATGTCCTGCGCCCCGCGGCCCCACAGCCAACCGTCTTTGATCTCTCCGCTGAACGGCGGAACCTTCCAGTGCGCCGCGTCGCTGGTGACCACATCCATGTGATTGAGGAGAATAATCGGCCGCTTCGCCTGCGCCGTGGTATGCGGCAGGCGCGCCCACAGGTCCCCGCGTCCCGGGGTGAATTCGAAGGCGCGATTCTCAATGCCCTCCTGGTCAAGAATCTTCTTGAAGAAAGCGACTGCGCGCATCTCATGCCCCGGAGGGTTCGTGGTATCGATGCGCAAGTACTCCTGCATCCATGCCAGAGCGAGATCGGAGTACTGCTGCAAATGATCCGCCGGAATGTGCGCCGAGGCCATGGCGGGAGCCCGCTCTTCCGGCGAAGCCCCGGTTTCGGCGGAAGCTTGCCCCGCGGCACTCGACATCGCCACGATCACTGCTAGCACAACGCCTGTCCGCTGAAGCTGTCCCCAGCGGATTCCTGCCCACCATTTTTCAGTAAGCCAACACAGACTTTTCCGGCTCGTCAGTCCCAGAGTCGATGCCAAAGTTGTCCTCCTCGGATTGCACCAATGCACGCAGTTTTTATATCAGGTTTGCCAAAATTACCCTCCCCGAAGCCGCCAGACTACCCTTCCGTCCGAACCGGGGGTACAATGTCGTTAGATATCAATGATTTAGCTCTTCAACCGGGAAGCTCGTTTTGGCATCACACCTGTAATAGAGATGAGCAGGCGCCGGGGTAGTTGTGGTGCCTAAGTTTTTGAGATTTTCGTGCTGGAGTGGAGCCCCCAAACGCTCCCCCCAAACTTGGAGGAAGTTTCTTATGAACACCCGCATTCTGATTACTTTGCCTCTGGCTGCAGTACTCGCATTTCCGGCCTTCGCCCAGACTTCGTCCGCACCGGATCAAACCGGCCAGACGCAAGCCACCTCGCCCGCCACCACTCAGTCCACCGACACTGGCACCGGCAAGCAACCGCTGCAGGCGCCCGCTCGCGAGGGATTCTGGGGCCGTGTGAACCCGTTCGCCCGCAAGAATTACGTGAAGCGCCAGACCGATCCCATCCGCGACCGCGTCAACGAACTCGACGACCTGACCGCCGCCAACGGCAAAGCCATTAAAGATACCGATGCGCGGGCCCAGGCTGGCATCAAAATGGCTTCCGATAAGGCCAATGAAGCTGATCAGCACGCCATCGATGCCGCGAACAAAGCCACTGTCGCGCAGCAGAGCGCGCAGCAGGCGACTACTCGCATCCAGACCGTCGAGACGGTTGTGGGCAACATCGACCAGTACAAAGCCTCAAACCAGACGGAAATCCGTTTCCGCCCCGGCCAGACCGTGCTGAGCAAGAACGCCAAGGACGCTCTCGACGAGATGGCGAACACGGTGAAGGGCCAGCGCGGCTACATTATCGAAGTGCAGGGCTTCTCGTCCGGCAAGGGCCAGATCGCGATCTCGAACTCGCAAAAGATGGCTGAGTCGGTGGTGCGCTACATGGTGCTCAACCACGAGATTCCGGTCTACCGTATTTACCTCGTCGGCATGGGCAATGCCCCGGTTGCGGGAACGGACGCGGATGCTAAGACCAAGCACATCAGCGGCGGCCGCGTGGAAATCAGCCTCCTGAAGAATGATCTGGAGCAGCTTTCCAGTAATTCTGCGGCTCCCGTGACTAGCTCGGATCAGCAACAGCAACCGAAGTAGTTAGAAATCACAACCCAGTTTGGGCGTCCAAAGGGCGCCTCGCCCCAGTCCCTCCCCCAAGGGAGAGCCCCTCGCGCAAGCGCGGGGCTTTCTCGCGTTTGGACGGGAATCAGCCGAGGCCGCTAGCCCGGGTGGTTGTGGAAATGAAGCAGCAACATGTGAGTCACAAAGCCCACAACAAACCACACCGCCGCTTCCAGTATTCGCTTGAATCGTGGGGTCATGGGGAAAGGATACCGTACATTTACGCATCCGCGTCCGGCGCGCCATCGCGGAACTCACTTGCGAAAAGTGCCTGGCTTGATTCCGAGATGGCTGAGCTTCGACTGCAGCGTGGTGCGTTTCAAGCCGAGGCGGGCGGCTGCGCCGTCGGGTCCTCCCAGCTGACCCTTGCATTCGCGCAGGACCCGAAGAATTCGCTCGCGTTCCTGTTCACGGAGACTGCCGCTGCTGCCGCGATTGCCCTCATCCGCCGCGGTTTGCAGTTCGGAGAGCGGTGCCTGCAAAACCGAACCGGGAGTGAGAATTACGGAGCGCTCCACGAAATTCTCCAGCTCACGGATATTTCCTGGCCACGCCCATTGCACCAGCGCTTCAATGGTCTTCGCTGGAATACTGGTGATGGACTTGTTCATTCGACTGGCATACTTTCGCACGAAGTGCTCCACCAGGAGCCGGATATCCTCGCGCCGCTCGCGCAAAGGCGGTATGCGGATGGGGAACACGTTCAGCCGGTAGTACAGATCGCTGCGAAACTCGTGATGCCTCACACTCTCCAGCAACTCCCGGTTGGTCGCGGCCAGCAGTCGGAAGTTGACCTTCAAAGTCTGTGTGCCTCCCAGCCTTTCGAACTCCTGGTCCTGCAGAACCCGCAGCAGCTTGGGCTGCAAGTCCAGGGGAATCTCTCCGATTTCATCCAGAAACAGCGTACCCCGGTCGGCCAGCTCCAGTCGCCCTAGTTTCCTGGCAACCGCGCCCGTGAACGCTCCTTTCTCGTGTCCAAACAGTTCGCTTTCCAGCAGGCCGGAGGGGATAGCGGCACAATTCAGCTTGATGAAACTGTTCTCCTTGCGATTGCTTAAGTGGTGAATGGCGCGCGCCACCAATTCCTTGCCGGTGCCCGTTTCGCCCAGCAGCAGCACGGTCGCATCGCTGGGAGCGACCTTCGCCACCTTGTCCATCACTTCTTTCAAAACACGGCTGCGTCCGATGATTTCCCCGAACCCCAGTTCGGTGTCGATGGCTTGTTCCAAATAAAGTTTTTCTTCAGCCAGCTTCTCCTTCGCCTGCCGTAGTTCTTCCGTGACTTCTCGCAGGTGGGTTATATCCACGCACGCGCAGTTCACGCCTGCCACCTGGCCTTCGGCATCCAGCAACGGTTCCACCGTAATGTCGCAATGGTAGGTTTTTCCCCGAGCGCTGAGCGTGAACTCTTGGCGGGTTCCACGGCCAGTTTCCAGTACCGGCCGCTTGATCGCTGCCATCTTTGCCGCCGTCTCCGGATCGAAAATTTCTTCGTCGGTCTTGCCCAGATAGTCTTCCTCGGTCCACCCTTCGTGCGGGTTATAGACCCAGGTGTAGCGCAAATCGCGATCCTGGTTGAAGACCTTGATGGGCGAGCCCGACAGCGCAACCCGGAGGCGCTCCTCGCTCCGGCGCAACGCTTCCTCCGCCCTCCGTCGAGATTCCTCCAGCTTCACCTTCTCCGTGATGTCCCGTTGGATGCCCCAGGTGCGCACCAGCATCCCATTCTCCACCACGCCAATCATGCTATTGAGAAAAACTTTGGGATTGCCATGAATATCGACTTCGTGAGACTCCCGATCCAGCACGCGAAAGCCGGATCGGATGTATTCCCGGGTTAGCTCAATGTTGTGCGGATCCTCAGGCGGCAGTAGTTCTATCAAGCGTTTGCCTACGAATTCTTGCCCCGACTTCAAACCGTACATTGCAGCCTGCGCATCATTGCATTCCGCCATATACGAGTCGTGGAGGATGTGATGAACCAGTTCGTCCTCCGGAAGGTCGATGGAAACCGGGGCGTCCATCTCCTGCCGGAAGATGCCTTCCGAAACCTCCGCTACGAACATGCGGTAGTTCTCTTTGCTCTGCCGCAACCCCTCCTCAGCCCGCTTGCGCTCCGTGATGTCGGCAGCCACACCAATCACGCACGGCTCACCATTCACCTCGATCTCTTCCGCGTTGATTGAGACCATACGGATGCTGCCGTCCCTCATACGAAAGCTGGTTTCAACATTGCGCAGATAACCTTCCTTCAGAAGCCGCATTCCCAGAGCCATTCTTTCGGCCGGATTCACCCAGAGCCCAATGTCGAACGGCGTTCGTCCAAGAACCTCATCGCGGCGCCAGCCGGTCGCGCGTTCAAAGCTTTCGTTAACCTCAACGTAGCGCTGCCCCTTGACGCTGGTTATTGTCAGCGCCAATGGCCCTTGTCGGAAGGCCTTGGAGAACTTCTCTTCCGACTTCTTCAGTGCCTCCTCGGCCCGTTTGCGCTCCGTGATGTCTTGCAAGACACACGCGATTCGATCGATTCCCGCCGCACCTTCGATGGGGAAGTACGACACCCATAAGTCGCGCTTGCCCATCGTTGGAAATTCGTACCTCATCTCGTATCGGACGACTTTGCCTTGAAAGCACTCGTCCATCCTGGGCTTGATTTTGTTCCCAAAGACTTCGCTATTTACCACTTCACCTACGCGACACCCCACCACCTGCGCCTTCTCCATACCCCGGTAGGTTAGGTATGCCCGATTGGCGATCACGTAGCGGTAGTCCCGGTCCACCACCAGGATCATCTCCTCCACACTTTCGACGACTCTTTCGTATTCCCGCAGCCTTTCCTCTGCCTGACTGCGTTCAGTTACATCCTGGACAATGGCCATGTGCCAGACCGGGTCGTCGCCCTCAGGCCACATCGCCACCACCTCGACTTCTGCCCAGCGAACCGAGCCATCCGGCCGGAGGTACCTTTTTTCCATTTCGTAGTGCCGCACTTCCCCTTCCCTGAGTTGCCGCAGCTTTTCCAGATTTGCCGGCAGATCGTCGGGGTGTGTGAGGCTCTGGAAAGTGCGGCTCAACAGGTCCTGCTCCGTACGTCCCATGATTTCGCAGAATTTCGGATTGACTCCCAGAAATCGCCCCGTCCCGGTTTCAACCCAGCAGATGCCGACCGGGGAACGGTCATGGACGGCGCGATACCGGTTTTGGCTGGCCTGCAGTCGTGTCTCGGCTAGTTTGCGCTCAGTCAGATCCCGGGAAATGGCAATAACGTAGTCCCGTTCAAGCTGGACCCGTTTCGTGCTGACTTCCACGGGAAAGGTTATTCCATCTTTTCGTCGGTGGACGCTCTGCAATACCAGCCAGCCCGGTTTCCGCCACTGCTCTCGAATGGGTATGATCGAAGACTCTGTAACCGCCGGGTCAATGTCGTAAACCCGCATCGTGAGAAGTTCTTCGCGGCTGTAGCCCAGATCCGTGCAAGCCTTCTCGTTCACATCAAGAAAGCGAAGCGTTTCCGGATCCACCACTTCGATCGCATCGTTGCATTGATCTACCAGCGTTCGGAACAGCTTCAGCTCGCGGATCGTGCGTTCCCCTTCGCGCACTTTGGTCAGTAGTTCCTCACTGGCCTCACGCAACAGTTTCTCCGCGCGCTTTTGCTCGGTAACGTCGTGGGCGATACCGAGCACGATCGGCGACGCGACTCCTTCAGTTCGCAGGGTGTTGTGGTATTCCCAAATCCGGCGCTCGCCCGAACGCGTCGTCGCAGCTACCAAGCCGCGCGATTCGCCCGTCCTCTTGATCTGGCTTAGGTAATCGTCAAACTCAGCGCGGAACTCGGCAGGAACCATTTCCCGCATGGGAATCCGCAGCAGTTCTTCGACGCTGTAACCGAGTATTCGCGCGGGAGCCGGATTTATAGACAACAGACGACCGTCAAGATCGTGGATGCAGAGCAGATCGTGACTGTGCTCTACGAGATCCTGATACCAGTCTTCGTTTTCTTGGAGAGTCCTCCGGATCGGGTCCAACTCGGCCGCCCTCTCTTCAGGAACGCGACGCTTCTTTGGCCCAGGGTGAACATCCATAACTGCCCCTGCGGGATGGGCAAAATGATTTTCTCGCGCAACTTCCACCTTCCGGCAGTTTTAGCCGGATGGATGGACGCCATGCGGAGTAGCCCTAATGCAACCCAAGCCCGATTGCCGCGAAGTCTACCAGAAGTTCGCCAGAATTGCACAGCGCTATTGCGCCGTGTGGTGGATGGTCTCTCGCGCGGTCCGTTGCGCCCCCTTTAGCCCCATTTAACTCCGGTCGATGAAAAGCGCTCCGACGACATGGAACTGGCTGCCATGGGCGCGGGCCCGAAGCCGCAGGTACTTCAGATTCAAGAGTCCGTTTCACATTGAGTCTTTGATGCTCACGTAAAAAGCTCACTTTGGACAGCCGCCTCGGCTGTCCGGCGAGCGCAGCGAGATGCCCCGGCACGATCCCGCGTTTGACCCCGCACTTCCCACTCAACTAGACTCCCCTCTCGTGGGGTTTTCTATGAAACGCGTCGCGTACCTTCTGCTCCTTTCTTCTCTCTTTACGCTTGCCGCTTTCGCTGACGATGATAAAGGCCACCACCATGAGGATCTAACCGCCGCGCAACTCGGTACCGTCACCTTCCCGGTTTCCTGCGACCCATCGGTGCTGAAGCCCTTTGAGCGCGGCGTGGCCCTGCTGCACTCCTTCTGGTACGAAGAGGCGGAAAAGGAATTCCAGCAGATCGCCACCGACGATCCTCACTGCGCCATGGCCCACTGGGGCGTGGCCATGAGCCTGTGGCACCAACTCTGGAACAATCCCGACGCCAAAGTGATCCAGCGCGGCCTGGACGAAGTTCATGAGGCGAAAACCACCGACGGCCCCACCACTCCGCGCGAGAAGGCATACTTCGCTGCCATCGCCTCCTTCTACAGTGACTCGAAAAAGCTGAATCACGAAGCTCGCGCCCAGGCTTACTCCCAGGCAATGAAGAAAGTTTACGAGACTTATCCCGACGATCACGAAGCCGCAGTTTTCTATGCGCTATCTCTGCTCGCCTCCGAACCGCACGACGACACAACCTTCGCCAACCGCAAGCAAGCCGCCGCAATCCTGGAGAAATTGTTCGCTATCGAGCCCGATCATCCCGGCGTGGCACATTACCTCATCCACAGCTATGACAAGCCGCAGCTCGCTCAACTAGGCCTGCCCGCCGCCCGCCGTTACGCTCAGATCGCGCCTGCCGCTCCCCATGCCTTGCACATGCCTTCGCACATCTTTGCCCGCGTGGGCCTCTGGCAGGACGACATCAACTCCAACCTCGCTTCCATCGCCGCCACGCGCAAAACCGCGGCCATGCACATGGGTGGCGAAGGCCACCAGTTCCACGCCATGGATTACCTGATCTACGCCTACCTGCAAAGTGGACGCGAGACCGAAGCCGCCAAGGTGATCGACGAAATCAAAACCATGCCAAAGATGAAGTCAATGTACGGCGCTGACTTCGATCCCCAAACCAACGCCCTCACCAAATTCCCCGCGGTTTACGACCTCGAACTTCGCCACTGGAGTGACGCCGCAGCGCTGCAGGTTGTGCCCGGTTCTCTGCGCGGAGATCAATCCATCACCTACTGGGCGCGAGCCATCGGCGCGGCCCGCGGCGGAAATCCCGCGCAAGCCCACAAAGACCTCGAACAGATTGAAGTAATCCGCAAAGAGTTTGTCGCCGAAAAGAAAGCGAATTACGCTGAGGCTGTCGGCGAAGACTATCAGGAAGCTGCCGCCTGGGTGGCTCACGCCGAAGGCAAGGACGACGAAGCCATCGCCAGCCTGCGCGCTCTTGCCGACAAGACCGACAAACTCGGCGACGAGCCGGAAGGCATCCCGGCTCGCGAACAGCTGGCCGACATGCTGCTTGAAGCCAAGCGTCCCCAGCAAGCGCTGATCGAATATCAAACCGACCTCAAGCTGAATCCCAATCGCTTCAACGGCCTCTACGGCGCTGCCCGCGCCGCCGAAGCCGCCGGCAAGCAGAACGACGCCACCGAGTATTACGCGCTTCTATTGAAAGTCTGCGAAGGATCAAGTTCCACCCGCCCGGAGCTGAGCCGTGCTCGGGAGTTGGTAGCACAGAGATAATCCACGGGTCACCTGATACGGATCGTTTGATATAGACGGGGACTACGAATGAATTGGCTCGCAAACTTCTTTGAGACGAACAACATGCTGCGGGGCACGATCAAAGCGGTTGCAATCCGCCGCGCGACACGCCGCATCGTACCCGTAATTCTCGCGATCTGCGTGCTTCTGGCCCTGTCCGCTTGCAAACACAAAGAATCCTCGACATCTAACGAGAACACCGCCGGCGTTCCAGCGGCTCCGCCCGCTCCCGCGAACAATCCCGGCACGCCGTCCGCGGATAACAATGCAGCGCAGCCTCAGCAGCCGGCTCCGGCTCAGCCCGAACCACCTGCCCCACCGCAGCCCATCATTGTTGCCGCCGGAACGCCCCTCACCGTGCGCCTTACCGACACGCTCGGCTCCAAGGCCAGCCAGACCGGCCAAACCTTCGCTGCCACGCTGGACAAGGACGTCATCGTCGATGGTCAGACCGCAATTCCCGCCGGCGCAAATGTCGTAGGCACAGTGGTAAGCGCAAAGCCATTCGGCCATTTCGCCGGCGAGGCGAGCCTGGTGTTGCGGCTCACGTCGGTCAACATCAATAACTCCGATCAAGCGATTTTGACCGCCGCTCGCAGCTTTGGACCAACCATAAAAGCCAAGGGGAAAGTAAAGAAATTCTTCGGAGGCCTCGCCAAACGTGCCGAAGGTGATGAGAGAGAAGTCGTTCTTGCGGCCCAATCAGCCTATACGTTCACCTTGAAACAAGCGTTGCAGATCCAATGAGGTATTGAAAAATTGCGACACGGCTCTATTTTCGTGCTTTTTTCACCGCGTTCCTATTTGACTCGAACAAAGATCGTCATCTTCAAGATCAGCGCGGCCATCATGACGAGCGCCCCCAGCAGCGCGTTGTACTCCCGATGCTTCAAATACAAATCCAAAGAAAATCCTGCCGAAGGCTCGTTCTGGTTGCCGGAAAGCGGTGTGAGTCGAGGGAACATCCTCGGCACTCGCCGGGCATATTCGTCGAACTCAGAAAACTTCTGTCGCAGAAAGACCTCTTCATCGCGAATCACGGGAAGATAAATCGCAAAGAACATCACCACCAGTGCAACACCAACCCACCAACTCCGCGCCGCCACGGCAAATCCAATACCGATCATTAACGATCCCAAATAAAGCGGATTACGCGTGTACGCATAAGGACCGGAAGTCGCCAGCGACTCGTTCTTGCGCACGTGTCCCGAGGCCAGCGCCCGCACCAGAAGACCCGGCACCACCACCATCGCACCCAGCGTCATGGATCGCCACGAAGGCCGCGCCAGCCAGAAATAAAGCACCGCGAATAGAAATCCCAGCGGCACGCGAATGCGCCGCGCGATTTGTGACCACTCAGCCATGCAGTCTTTCGCGGACTCAGTCCATCATCCGGCCAGCAGTTTGTGAGCAGCGGCAACCACCGCCTCGCTGCCGATCGTTAACAACCCCTCATCCGCCGCCGCGCGCCGCGCATGCGACGTGACGCTCTCCGCACTGCGCAGAACGGCGCTTCGTGTTCCAAAAGGCCCGTTGCGCGCCGGGTCTGTAGGCCCATAAATCGCCACCACCGGAACCTGCAAAGCCGCCGCCAGATGCAACGGCCCGGTATCTCCGCCGATAAACAGTAGCGCGCGCCGCGTCAACGCAATCAACTCCGTGAGTCTGCAACTCATCGCTCGAGCCGTGCCTCCGCTGGCCGCCTCCGCCGCGCGGACCAACTCTTCTTCCCCCGGACCATAGTTGAGAATCGATCGCACACTTCGCTCGGCCAGCGCGCGTGCCACCTCGCCATACCGCTCTGCTGGCCATCGCTTCGCCCCCCACCCCGCCCCCGGATTCAAAATGGCGAAGTCTCCAATGCCTTGTTCTGCAAGCCGCTGCTCGATTCGCGCTTCAGCTGCGGGATCCCGAGGAAACTCTGCGGCGGGCAGTTTCATCCGGTGACCGGCAACTGCTTCGGCAACAGAAAGATTCTGCTCAATGACATGACTGCCGCGTGCGACCACCTTCCGCGTGTACCACACGCTGGCGGGAGACTCTCGCGGCTCCGCCGCCCCGTACACCACGCGCGCCCCCGACCACCGCGCCAGCAGAGCCGATCGCATCGCTCCCTGCAGATCCACCGCGGCATCGTAGTGCGCGTCACGTACATCGTTCCAAACCGTGGCGACGCGTTGCAAGGTCGAAATCGAAAACGGAGACTTCCTCCACGCCTTCAGATCTACGGCGTGAACTTCATCGACCAGCGGCCGCGACGAAGACCGGCGGCCGCGTCGCGGAGATCCCGGCGCGCACAGCAGTTCGGCCCACCGCTCTTCAATCAGCCACCCGATAAACGCCCGCGGGAACGCCTCTCGCAGGGCATGAACCGCCGGCAGCGTGTGGATCACGTCCCCCATGGCGCTGAGCCGCACAATCAGCAGCCGTTCGATTTTCGTCTCCGGTGCAATATCGATTCTATTCGTCTCGAAACTCGTGAACCTCAAGCTCACGGCTGCCTCGGCCCCAGCCGCGTGCGAATAATCTCGCTGGTCGAATGATTCTTCGGGTCTCCCACAATCGCCACGCGCCCGCCGTATTCCGCAACCGCGTCGCGTTCTGGAACGGTCTCCGCCGCATAGTCCGTGCCCTTGGCCTGAATATCTGGACGGATCTCGCGAATCAAAGCGCGTACATCGAGTTCGCCAAAAATGACAACCGCATCCACATCCGCCAGCGCCGCAACAATCTCAGCCCGCTCCTCCGCCGGCATAACCGGACGACCCTCGCCCTTCAACGCGCGCACCGACTCGTCGGAATTGATGGCTACCACCAGCTTGCCACCCAGTTCCTTCGCCCCACGCAGATAGCGCACATGGCCTACATGCAGCAAATCGAAATTGCCATTGGCCAGCACAATCCGCTCGCCGGAGCGCCGCCACTGCTCTACGTGCTCGCGAAGCTGTTGGCGCCCCAGAATCTTGTCGTTTCCCATTTATCTGTCGAAACCTAATGAGGTCTGGTGGCGGGCGGAGCCTGCTCAATCGCGCGCAATAGTTCCTCCCGAGAAACCGTAGCCGTGCCCCGCTTCATCACTACGATGCCGCCTGCGTAGTTGGCTAACTGCGCCGCTTCTTCCGTGCTGGCCCCGGCGGCCAGCGCAGCGCTGAACGCCGCGATCACCGTATCGCCCGCCCCCGTCACATCGGCCACTTCGTCCGACCCAAAAATCGGAATGTCCACCGGCTCCCGTCCTTGATCGAAAGCAACCATGCCGTCACGCCCGCGCGTAATCAGCAGCGACTGCAGCTTCATTTGCTCCATCACTTGTTTTCCGGCCCGCGTCAGCTTCTCCCAGTCTTGGCCGATGCGAACTCCCAGAGCCGCTTCCACCTCGGGCTCATTCGGAGTAGCCGCCGTCGCGCCAGAGTATTCCAGTAGCCGGTACCGCGAATCCAGGATCAAGGGCACCAGCACAACTCTGCGCCGTCCCGCTTGCCGCAGCGCATTCACAATCGCCGGACTCGCCGATCCATAACCGTAGTCGGAAACCAGCAGCGCATCCGAGGCGCGCAAATACTCTCGCGCCGCCAGGAACAACTCGCGCGTCAAATGCCGGTTCGGAGGGTTCTCCGGTTCTCGATCCACGCGCACCACTTGCTGCCGTGTATTGTGCGTCATGCCCGCCAGAATGCGGGTCTTTGTCACCGTCGTGTAACTCTTGTCCTTCAACACGCCGCTGACTGGAATGCGCTTGTGCCGGAAAAACTTCAGCAGCATTCGCCCCGGCTCGTCGTCGCCTATCGCCCCCACCGGCAGCACGTTCACTCCCAGGTCGGCCAGATTGTTGACCGCATTCGCGCCTCCACCCGGCACCACGGTGCGCTCTCGATGCTTCAGGATGAGCACCGGAGCCTCGCGCGACACCCGCGAGATTTCTCCGAACACGAATTCATCGGCCACCAGATCCCCCAGCACAGTAATCGTCACCTTGGGGAATGCTTCAATGATCCTCTGGAGCCGGTCGACTTCCTTCAAATGCTTAGTCATCGGATAAATCGCCCTGTCATTCCGAGCAAGCGTTCTTTGCGCGGCGAGGAATCTGGGCGAGCCGCGCGAAGTGTCGCGTTCTTTGCGACACAATACTCGCGCGTTTGGCTCGCTTCCTTAATCACTAGCTGTCTGCGGTGCTGTCTCCGGCATTTTCTCACGAGTGCCCTCGGCGTTCCTCAATCACGCGCAGCATGGTATCCACAGCGTTAGCCGCGTCGGCCAGTTCCATCTTGACCGGGACCACCGCCAGCGGCCCCAGCGAGCCCAAATATCCGCCCAAGTTCACCGCATCTTTTTCGGTGGTCACGAAGCCGCCAGCTTCGCTGCGCTGCCGAAGTTGCAGCAGGTCGCGCACGTCCTTCTCCGTGTAGGCATGATGATCGCGAAAGAATGCCTCGGCGACCGGATCAATCCCCGCGGCACGCAACTGCAGCAGAAAATTCTGTGGTCGCGCAATCCCGCAGAACACAACAGGCCGAGGCGGAATGCCTTGCGTCACAATCCCCCGCCGCACCCGCCAAACCATCTTGCCCTCGAGCGGAAACAACTCCGGCGAAGCGCCACTGGCCAGCACCACAGCGTCCGCTCGTCGCAAGCAACGCAAAGGCTCCCGCAATCGTCCTGCGGGAAGCAATCGATCCCGTGCGTCCTCCGGCGTCACCAGCACAATATCGAAATCGCGGCTTAACCCTCGATGCTGAAACCCATCATCCAGCAAATGAACCTGCACACCAAATCGTGCCTCCGCGAAATGCCCCGCCTCATATCGATCTTCGCCCACCACCACCGGCACCTGCAGCCGTCGAGCCATCAGCAAAGGCTCATCGCCAAAGTCCCGCGGCAGCCCGGCCGGATCCACCTGCAGCACGCCGCGAGTCCTGCGCCCATAACCTCGCGAAAGCACATCGAAACCGATTCCCCGCGCCTTCAACAACTCACCCAACAAAATAACAAAAGGAGTTTTTCCCGACCCTCCCGCCGAAACATTTCCCACGCTTATCACGGACCCTTGCAGAGACCGCGAGCGCAACCAGCCTCGGTCGTAGAGCACATTACGCGCTCCCACCACACTGCCGTAGATGCCTGACAGCAAATTCCAGTTCATGTCCGCGCCAGCAGTTCCTGCAACTCGTCAGCCGTCCGCGCTGTGGCCCCAAACTGCGATCGCATGGTCTCGCCAGCTCGCTGTCCTAACGCTCGTCGCTCTTTATCGTTGGCCAGCAACTCCAGCAACACCAGCGGCAACTCTGCTGGACCAACAATCCTCACCGCATCTCGGCTCTGAAACAAGCTCACGATGTCGCGGAAATTTTCCGTGTGAGTGCCCACCACCGTGGCCACACCATGTTGCGCCGGCTCAATAATGTTGTGCCCGCCTCGCGGCACCAGGCTTCCGCCCACAAATGCAATGTCGGCCAGCGCATACAACGCCGCCAGTTCTCCGATTGTATCCAGCAGCAGCACTCCACCGGTCAATGGCTGCCCGTCCCAGAGAGATCGCCTGCAGAAGCGAACCGACATCTGCTCCAGCAGCGCGGCCACAGCGCCAAAGCGCTCCGGATGCCTCGCCGCGAGAATCATCACCGCCTGCGGATACTGCACCAGCAGATTCTCAAACGCTTTCAGCAGCAGCGATTCTTCTCCCTCGACAGTGCTGCCACACACCAGCACCGGCCCGGCACCGGCTGCCGCAATCGACCTCCGCAAGCTTTCCACAATCGCCGGCGGATCGGGCACCGGGATGTCGAACTTCAGATTTCCCGTGACCTGCACCCGTTCTGGGTTGGCGCCAATGTC
>Ga0208190_1000458_pt1 | contig 16933 bp, 6 predicted proteins | sample June2015DPH_13_1_FD_184708 | JGI IMG/M metagenome (GOLD analysis project Ga0208190, IMG submission 184708) | Peatland microbial communities from SPRUCE experiment site at the Marcell Experimental Forest, Minnesota, USA - June2015DPH_13_10... | ecosystem: Environmental > Terrestrial > Soil >... | reverse complement strand
GCCGTATCTTTGATTTCTCATAATTAAATTGCTTGTTATGTGTTCTTGGAGTATGAATTAGCCATTATCCTAGGCATTTTTGTGCCTAACTTCTTTCAGGGTTAGAACCGCCTGGAAAGGTGTTGACACGCGATTCTTCATGCGCGAAAAGTCAATCAATTGGAGAGATGGGCCGTCAATTCCTTGCTAATGCCGGGAAGTTGATCTTCTTGACCAAGACCATGTAGCGGGGCTCGTCCTTTAACGTGAGCAGATCCGGATGGGACAGGCACGCCAGGACTGTGGCGTCGTGGCGGGCGTAGGCATCTTCCAGGAGCGACAAAGCCTCTTGCCGCTTTCCCATTGCAATGCAGGTTTTTGCGAGAATCACACCGCTCAACCGGCCTGCCTGCGAATATTCCTTCTGCTTCGCATACAAACGTTTGAGGAGCCCATTGGCGCCATCGCGCTCATAGCCAGCGCGGGCCGATGCGATGATGTCTCGGAGTACGGGATCGTTTGAGGCTAGCGACGACTTTTCACCCTCCTCAAGATAGCTGGGATAGTCGCGCAAATTGAAGCTGATCTCCATGAGATAAGCGTGGGGTGAGCGGAACGCCGGCACGGAGTGCTCGACCTCCTTGAGCGTCTCGATCGCCTGTTGGGTTTCTCCCGCGTTGTAGAGCAGATAGCCCTTATCGGCCAGGGTTGCATTGGATGAGGGATCAAGCTCCTGGGCCTTGTCCATCTGTTTAAGCGCCTCTGCAAATCGTCCCTTGACGCCGAAGGCGTTGGCATACCAGAGGTGAACTTGAGGGTCGGTGGGGTTGAGCTCAATCGCGCGGCGAAACTCCTTTTCGGCGTCAGCGAATTCCCAGCTGCCATACATTTCAGCGAAAGCGAGCGAGCGATGGGCATCCGCGAGCGAATCGTCCAGCTCGACCGCCTTTCTGGCGGCGGCGAGGGCGCGCGGAAAGACATCCATATCCGACGCAGTGGAATATTCCCGGAGCAGGACGTAAGTGTCCGCCAGGCCCGCATAGGCGTTGGCGTAACCGGGATCGTGAGCGATCGACTGATTGAAGAACTCCAGCGCTCGATACAGGCTTTCCGGAGTTCTCTGGTTCCATTCGTAGCGGCCTTTGAGGTATAAGTCTCGCGCCTCGTTCTTGTCCTGCTCGGAAGCGGCCGGCGCTACCGAGGCATTCTCCTTCACTTCCTTTTTCGACAACACGAAATGAAGTTTCGCCAGTTGGGATTCGCTCCAGGTCCTGAATCGCGCGGAGAAGAAGAAAAGCGCGGTCCCTGCGAGCAAAATCAGCGCCCCACTCGTCCACCTCCAGCGAGCGAACGCCCGGTGGGAAGGCTTAGCTTTGTCCAGAGCCTCCGTGGAAGCAAAATGACCGTTTCCATCAAAGGCTCGGTCCCCACCCACGGCCGAGTTGAGATCCTGAATCGGCGCCGCAGTTTCGAGCTTCGAGAAATTGCCTTCGGCTAGCCATTTGTCCAACTCGGAAGGATAAGCGAAGACCGAAGCACTGATTCCTCCGGGGACACGGTGGACTGGCAGATTCCAATCTCTGCCCCAGCGCTTCGCGGTCCGTTCCGCTTTCCCAAGATACTCTGCAATCTCCTTCCAGCCATCCAACCGCGATTCATGCGCGCTGACGCGACCTTGCACCGGTTGATTCATGGGTGGAGACGACATGGAATTGCCTGTAAATTGGGGCATTCGGCCTGATTTGTCCCTATTCGGCGCGGTAGAACACTTGGTCTGAAACGGATTGGAACCTATGATAGCACCCAGCCTATACTCCCTGATCCCCCCTTGAAACTTCCATCGGGCGCTGAAAAACGGCGCTCTCTTGACGGTCCAAGTCGTTCACCGTTGGACCCCACGAGGTGACGAAGACAAGTGTTTCTCGATAATGCCGCTCCCCTTCCCACTCGTCTTATTCTTCTCGCCGCAATACTGATCGGCTTCGCCAACCCTCTCCGGCCTCAATCTACGACCGCGACCGTCATTTCTCTGGGCGTCACTCCGCAGATGTACGGTGTGGTGCAAGCCGGGGACGGAAACTTCTATGCGCCCTCCCCACCGTTTTTCGGGGCCTGCCTCGACAACCCGAACTTCATTTGCGCATTCATTTACCAGATTGCCCCTTCTGGAACGGCGACCCCGATCTATTCGTTCCAGCGAGAGGCCAACACTGGCAGTATCGGCGTCGCCAACGCGGACGGGATTTGGCCGACAGCGCTGATTGTCGGCACCGATGGAAACCTCTACGGAACATGTCGGTGGGGTGGGCCGGGTGGCGGCGGAACGATCTTTGAGATTGCATTGGATGGGACCAATAAATTCACTTTGCTCAAAAGCTTCAGCTATGCCACGAACGCCCAAGAAAAGGGCGCTTCGCCGACATCGCTCATGCAGGGCAAAGACGGGACTTTCTACTTCACCAACGGGATCGGCGTTTACCAGCTCACCCAGGCGGGTGCGGTAAATACCATTTACGAGTTTCCCTTTGACCCGAACACCTCCCTCTACGCGATGGGCAGCGGATCGACTTCTCTGGTTCAGGGGAGCGATGGAAACCTCTACATGCCGATGAGTGTCGGCCAGCAGACAGCTTCGGGCACGGGACAGCAGGGCGCGATCGGGCAATTGACCCTGGGCGGAGTCCTGACCATCCTGCATAACCTCGCTGCCGATGGCCATGAGGGAGAAGTGCCAGGCGGCCCTCTCGTTCAAGGCCCTGACGGCGCCTTTTATGGGGTCACGAGGGGCTCCGCAGTCTCTCCCACCGCCGGAGTGGACTTCAAAGTATCCTCAGATCAGTCGTTTCAGGTCCTGCATGGGTTTACCGGGGGCGCTGACGGCAACAATCCAGCCACCGCCTTGCTGCTTGGCAGCGACGGCAATTTCTACGGGACCACTCCCGATGGCGGCAACGCAGGGGCCTGTTCCCCGGACGGCTGCGGGACGGCCTATCAGCTTACGCCGGCCGGGGGGTTCACCACCATCCACACATTTGCAGGCGGCATCCCCTCAATTCAAAATCCGCTGGTCGACGGAGCCAGCCCAACCGCTCCGCTTGTGCAGTCGGATAGTGGGTTTTTCTACGGAACACAGGCCGGTGGCACGGGCAGTCCGCCTGTTTTTTTCGAAATGGCTCTGAATCCGAGCGTTTCCGCGCCAATCGAGCTCTCCTTGAGTCCCGCACAGATTGGAGTCAACTCGACAGCCACGCTCACCTGGAAAGTCCACAACGCTTATTCGCAAACTGCACAAAATTGCGGTGCCGTTCTCCAGGGAGGCTCTGGCGGAGGCAACTGGTCCGGTGTGCAGCCAGTTACGCTCACCAATGGCGTTTATGGCGGTACGACCACGATTAAACCTACCCAGGCCGGTACCTATACTTACGGCCTGGTCTGCGGCGGGAATGAAGCTGGATTCGTGACAGAAACGGTTTCCGGCGCCCTCACCATCGCCACCCAATCCTTACCAGCCGGCACCGTCGGCAAGACGTACCCGGCGGACAGTGCGATCGAAGTTACCGGAGGCACCACACCGTATACATGGTCGGCCACCATGCCTCAGGGCCTCACGCTCGACCCGGACACCGGAGAAGTTTCCGGGGAGCCCCTTCAATATGGGAATTACAGTATTGCCGTAACCGTTACTGATTCGGCCACGCCCGCCAACCAGGTAACAGCAACAGTCACCATGTCCGTTGTCTCGGGTATGACAGTTGACACCGGGAGTTTCCCCAAAGCAACCGTGAACGTCAACTACTATCAAGGCCTCTACGCGACGGGCGGGTTGGAGCCTTACACCTGGACCGTGGTCAATGGCACGCTGCCCGCCGGACTGTCTATCGATCCTACCGGCGGCATTTCCGGTACGCCAACCGAAGTTGGCAAGTTCGCAGTCACGATCCAGGTTGCAGACAATGAGTCCACCCCCGCAATTGAGACTTTCGCCAGAACAATCAACATCGTGCCCACCGTCCAGATTGCGGCCGTTGAGTTCACCCAGGTGATCCAGCTATACCAGACGCTGGAGGATTTGCAGGCTTCCCTGACTGCGGACAATGAGCCTCCGGTACCCATAGTGAGCTACAAACCTGCAGTCATGCGGGTCTATTTCACGACTGTGAAAGACGCCACCACGGTTACGCTCACGGCCACTGGCGCCGCGGCCCAACAAATGACTTTGACCCTGCCTCCCGATTGCGCACCGACCGACGCCAGACGTCACAACAACCTCTGTCCCTCGATGGACATCTACTTCATCCCGCAATCGGGAGCATGGTCCACAACCCTTACGCTCACCGACGACGAGGGCAATCAACTGGAACAGGAGACTCTCGGCGTTACCAGCAGGGACGCAGTCGGAATCAGCTACAAAGCCGTCTCGGTTTGCACCGTACCCAACCAACCGAGCAGTTGCCAGGATCCCACGGGATTGCTGAGCATCCTCGATGTTTCCGAGAAGCTACTTCCCACCAGCTCCGTCGTGCCGACGATCACTACGCAAAGAGTCTATTCGTCCTTGGTTCCATGGACGACCACGGGTATATGGGAGGACTACACAACCGGATTAATCGACAACCTGTATCTTCCATCCGATCTCTTGTCAGACAACTCGAACCAGGAGAGAACGGACTACATCGGGTTCTACAGCCACTCCATCGACACCACGGGCGAAGCGGAGCTCGCTGGGCACGGCGTTCTGTTGCCCGATGTCACCGTGCGCCTGGGAGTGACCAACACCCCGTTTACGCTTGCGCACGAAGCTGGCCACACGCTGAACCTCGATCACACAAATCTTGTCGATCCCAAGGCCACGGAGGGCGTGCCGCCCGGGTGCTGGCAAGTTGCCCCGTCGAGTAATCCGTACTGGCCGTACAGCGACAACAAAGTGCAGAGCTCGGCCGGGCCGGAGATTGGATTTGACGTTGCCGCCGGTACGATCGTCGACGGCACCAACAACTTCGACTTGATGGCCTATTGCGTTCCGCGATGGATTTCGCCGCTGAACTACGCGCGAGCGCTCCTATTCGCGAATCCCGGGCCGCAGGCTGGCCCCTTCCTCAAGGGAAGCCGGCCCGAAGACCTCCGTTTGCCGGAAACTAAGGCGCGCCCAGAGATCACTCTCGCTCCGGGTTCCTACATGAACATCAGCGGCTTTATCTTCGATGCAGTTGTTGCGCTCGATCCGATCTTCACCGAAAACATGATCGGCACCTCCGACCCGGGAACGGGTACCTACTCGATCCAGGAGCAGGATGCCGGCGGTACAACGCTTTTCACTCGTTACTTTACGCCAACCAACAACGCGACCGAAACCGTAGGTACCGATCACGAAAGCTTTCCGCATGTCTCTGAATACATTCCAGCCATGGCAGGCGCCGCGGCAATCGTCATCCTCGATCCGAATGGCAATACCCTCAACTATGTCGCGTTGGGGGGCGATGCCCCGGTTGTAACCATCACCAGCCCGGTTGCCGGCTTCGTGGGGACAGGGCAACAGGTGGTGAGTTGGACCATCTCGAGTTCCAGCGCGACCAGTTTCATGTCCAGAATCTACTACTCGATAGACGGAGGCACAACTTGGCTGCCGATCGAGGAAACACCCGGCACCAGTGAGACACTGGACTTCTCCACGCTCCCAGGTGCGGCAGCAGCACTTGTCCGCATCGATGCTTCCGACGGCATCAACACCGGAAGTGCCACATCAGTTCCGTTCAATGTGCCAAAGAAGGTGCCCACTGCCATTGTGATCACTTCGCCAGTGACGGGCGCAGTTCAGCCGGCTTCAAAGCCGGTGTACCTATCCGGAGCCGCCTATGACCCCGACGATGGCGTACTTACCGGATCAGCTCTTCAATGGAGCGACAGCGTACTGGGCAGTCTCGGAACCGGTTCGCCACTCTCGGTCAACCTCCAGGCTGGAAGCCACACCATTACTCTGACCGCTACGGACTCCGATGGCAACGTACTTACGGCGACCACACAAATCATTTTGGGTGGTTCAGCGCCAGTTGTTAACCTCACGTCCACTCAGGCAGCAGGCAACAACTGCTTCAATGCCACGGTTGGCGCTTCGCCAGGCAGCCAGGGAGCCAATCTTTCGATTGTGAACTACAGCCTGACGGGCGGCAGCTCCTACTCTTCAATCCCGCTTAATAGCCTGCCGTTCACATTCCCCGTATCTGGCACTGGAACCGTGATCGTTGTCGCTTTAGCGCAGGATGCCAGTGGCCAGGTTGCCGCACAGTCGCTTGAAATCAACGTGGGCGCAGGCTGCAACGCGAATCCGGCCCAAATCACACCCAGCGTAACCGTGACTCCATCATCCTCAGGCATCACGATCGCACAGGCGATTAATGTGACCGTTGCGGTAAGCGGCGGCGCCGGCAATCCGATTCCCACTGGTTCAGTGACGTTGAGCAGCGGTAGCTACACCTCAGTGGCGACAACTCTCAGTAGCGGCAGCGTAACGATCAATATCCCCGCCGGTTCACTGGCGACCGGCACCGATACACTGACGGCCACATATACGCCCGACTCGAACAGTGCTTCATCTTATAACAGCGCGATGGGAACGAATACGGTCACAGTCACCGCCGCGCCGGCCCCCGGCTTCGCTCTCACGAACAACGGTCCCATCACCTTTGAAGCGAGCGCCGCTACCGGCAACACGGCCACGATCTCCGTCACGCCGTCGAATGGCTTTACCGGTGCGGTCAATCTGACCTGCGCACTCACCACCATTCCCACGGGCGCAACGAGCCCGGCGACATGCGCAGTCACGCCTTCGGTCACCATCACCGGAGCCACGGCGCAGAACGCCACGCTCACCGTCACTACCACCGCGACTACAACAGCGGGGGCTTACGCGGTAACGGTTGCTGGCTCATCCGGTGCGATCACGATGCCGACGACTGTCGGCGTAACGGTGACTGCCTACGTGCCGCCGCCCACCTTCTCGCTCTCGAACAACGGTCCCATTACCTTTGAAGCCAGCGCCACCACCGGCAACACGGCCACGATTACTGTCGCGCCCGCAAATGGCTTCATCGGCACGGTCAATCTCACTTGCGTCGTGACTACGGCTCCTGCAAACGCAACCAGCCCGGCAAGCTGCGCCGTCACAACTCCCGTCAGCATCACCGGCGCTGCGTCGCAAAACGCCACGCTGACCGTGACCTCCACGACAACGACGACGGCAGGAGCTTACGCAGTCACGGTTACCGGCACGTCGGGCGCAGTCATGATGCCGACAACCGTGACCGCCAATGTCAGCGCCTACGTTGCGCCAAGCTTCACGTTGTCGAACGGCGGCGCCATCACCATCAGATCGCCCGGCGCCACAAGCGGCAACACGACGTCGATCACCGTCATGCCGAGCGGAGGATTCGTCGGCAACGTGACTCTCTCCGCGGCCATCGCAACCGGCCCCAGTGGTGCTACCGATCTACCGACCTTCAGCTTTGGCGCAACGTCTCCGGTCAATATCACCGGTGCCTCGAGCGGAACAGGCACTCTCACCGTGAGCACCACGGCAGCGACCACCGGGGCACTGGTCCGTCCCAACTCTCGCGGAACTCCATGGTACGCGGTGGGTGGCACGGCTCTGGCCTGCTTGTTGTTCTTCGGAATTCCGGCGCGGCGCAGGCGTTGGCGGATGATGCTCGGCGTGTTCACGCTGTTCGCTCTCCTGACTGGCGGACTCGTCAGTTGTGGTGGCAAGAGCGGCGGCGGCGGTGGTGGCGGCGGGGGCAACTCCGGAACGACGACGGGAACTTACACCATCACCGTCACCGGCGCTTCCGGATCGATCATGCAAACGACCACAGTCACCCTCACTGTGAATTAGGGCCGACGCGCCTCAGCGACTGGAATCCGGATCCCACCTACGGGTTTCGAGTGGTTTGTCAGCTACTCGCCACAGTACCTATCGATCCACGTTATGGTTCGACGTCGCCATTCCGAGCCCCGAGGATCGACATTGGCTCCGGGGCAAATATCCCAAGCATTGGGATGACATTGACGCAGTGTGGCAGCGCATTAGTAGTCATTGGAAAGACAGCGGTGAGCGCGGAGAGAGGGAGTCGTCTGTTCACACTACTGCGCTTCTGGCTTGTTGTGATTTGTGCCAGTTTCTCCTTTGCGGGGCCACTTCGAGTGCTCCGCGGAGGTCTTTGTGCCTAGATTGTGCCTAGAAATGTCGCTTCTGGCGATTTGAGCGATTCTGTCGATTCTGGAATCAGCAACCTGCGTGTTTCGAACAGCGGCTAAGGTTCGACCCCCCTCCCGGCACCAGACCTAAACTCACTTAAACTCAATTATTTACAAAACCGGCAAATCGTTCGTGCCTAATTTGTGACAAGAATGTGCCAGGATTGTGCCGAGGTTCCCCCTTCCTGGCATCACCAAAGAGTAAACAGAGTTACGGTTTTCGATAATAACCGCCAAGCTTATTGTGAAGTTCTCGTTCATACAGAGTTCGATGAAGCCGGATCGGCAATCCAGATGTTTTCGAAGAGCGCATAGTGCCGGGAACTGCAGAGCCTCTGGCGCCACCGAAGGTCGTCACTTTCTCTCGATCCTGTAAGGCTGACGCATCAACATTTGAAGAGATGGACAACGATCAAGTTCGAACCAGCAAATTCCTCAGCCTTATACTCCGGCATAAGCCTGAAGAAGCTGGGCTCACTCTCGATGATTCCGGCTGGTGCAGTGTAGATGAGCTGCTGCGAGGTTGCGCCGCCGGGGGATACAAAGTTTCCCGTGAAGAACTTAATACATTCGTGGCTGAGAATGACAAGAAGCGCTTTGAGTTTTCCGACGATGGCACGCGAGTCCGGGCGTCTCAAGGTCACAGCATTGAAGTAAACCTTCAGTACATGCCGAAACAGCCGCCTGCAGACCTTTATCACGGAACAGCGATCCGGTTCCTCGACTCCAAAAAGAAGTTGTGATTGATTAAGGGCTTTCGGCAGCAAGTACATCATTCACCCGATCTCGAAACTGCATTCCAGGTCGGTGGACGGCACGGCAAGCCTCTGGTCATCCGGGTTGACGCCATGGGAATGCACACGTCAGGAAACCACGTGGACGCGTAGCCGACTATTCGTCCACGTGGACGGTCGCCCATGGTTACCTCAATGGACGACTATCCTCCGAAACTAGAGAATTATTCGCCGAGCGTGAGGTAAATTGTTGCGTCACAAACCTTATGCCTCCAAAACTACTTTAGATGTTGGTTTAGCGAAATGGCTTGCTTCCTCAGAGGCAGGTCAGGATCGGCATCCTTCCACAATGCGAGCAGTGGATCGAGAGCCGCTCTTGCTTTTGCGGGTTTTCCCATGGCCAGATCGTCAGAAGCAAGAGTGTAGTGTGCAGCGATCCACCGCTGTTGCGGCTCCCAGAGAAGGCCATAATCCGGCATTGTGAGGAATCTCTCATATTGATTCACTGCCTCGTCCATTCTCCCCGACTGCTGGTATGCGCGAGCGAGCCCCTCCATGCTGAAGGGCGTGTTCTTTTCCTGATTCGAAAGGCTGAAAAGCTGAATTGCATTGTTGTTTTCGCCGTGAAGCAATGCAATCTCTCCCTGCAAATAGTGGTCGTATGCAACCTGCTCCGGATTTTTCTCGTCGACCAGGGGGGCAATGGTCTTTTCAATTCGCTCCGCTTGCCGGACCAGCCCGACTCGCGCATATTCTGAACCGATCCATGCGCCAAGAATCACCTTTGGTGATAACGTCTTGAAATTCGCAATCGCAGAGTCGAGCTGCTGTTGTGCGACGCGGGCGTTACCCTGGCCCTCCGCCAGAATTGCCAGCTGCAAGTGCTCCCGGGCCACGCTCACAACCTCAGTCTTGAGACCTTCGTCGTAGGCCAGGGCCTCTTCAAGCAAGGAACGCGCGCCCGAATACTTTCCGCGGTAAAGATCGAGGAGAGCCATAGAACGCAACCCGCTCTCTCGCGTCGCTTGATTTGAGACCAACGAGGTGAAGAGCGCTTCGGCCTTTGGCATCTCTCCATTCAGGATCAACGCCATGCCATACTCGCGGCTGACGTCACCCGCGGTCATGATCGAAGGATCGATCTGAAATGCTTGCGTATAGGCGCCGATCGACTCCTGAAAGCGACCAAGGGTCTTGTATGCCGTCGCCAACTCCAGCTCTGTCCTGGCGTCCCTCGGAGCCACGCGCAGCATTTCTTTGTATTGTTCGATTGCCTCATCGGCATGGCCATGCGTGCGCAAAAGCCTCGCATAGTCCCCGAGCATGGTCCAATCGTCCGGGTAACGCTGCAAGTAAAATCGATAGAGCCCGTCCGCTTCGTCGAAATGCCCCTGGCTGTCAACATAGTTGATTTGGATATACATTCGTTCGCGTTCTGTGGTTCTCTTGGTCAGCGCCAGGGCTTTCTGGTACTCATCATCACCTTTTCCGGAATCGTTATAGATGAAGCTGTAGTATGCGTTCCCCAGGGCAGCATGGGCCATAGCGAAGTCGGGGTCCGCCAGAACCGCCGCGCGAAACAGCGTGACGGCGTCCAGGTATTTTCCCTGGTGCCACATCGCGCTGCCGTCTGCATACTCCCGCAAAGCATCCAGCGAAGCAGTGGTGACTTGCGGCAACGGCTTCGTGTTCTCGTGGATTTGATACAACGATTCGCCCAGATCACGACGGATGTCGGCGGCGATCACATCGAGAGCGTCTAGGATATGGCCTTCGCCGTAGGAACGCTCGGAGTAAGAGCGCACCGTATCGCCCGATTGCGGATCAATTAGTTCGGCGGAGAGGGCATATTCCTCCCCGGTGCGCGTGATGCTGGAAGTAATGAGCCCGCGAATATTCTCTCGCTGGCAGATTTCGCGTCCCAGTGCCGGGGTGATTCTTTCGCCCGAAGACTTGCCCATCAGTGCGAGCACGGAGGCAAGTCTTCCTCGGGGAAAGACATTCGCGTGGCGCGATTGCTCCATGCTGACGGTAAAAGCTGTCTCCAGAGCCTGATCGAACCTCGGATCGCCGGTTTGATTCTCGAAATTGGCAATCAGCACGGAGTCGCGGGAGTTGAAGGAGTAGACAGGCCGGCTGTAGGTAAGCCACGCGACCACTCCGCTCACAGTGATCAGCATAGCCGCGACCAGAAGAACGACACGCCCCAGCCAGCGGCGGATCCGAAGCACGCGGATGCCGGTCATCGACTCGGCGCTTCCGATCGTTCCTTTTTTTGCACTATGCGTTGCCGGCGGCGAAGATACAACGCCCGGGAGGCTGTTGTTCGTTTCAACTGTGCCGTTGACGAATTCCACGTGAGCAAGGAAACGGTAGCCCCGCTTGGGCAAGGTCTCGATGTAGTGCGGCGACTCGGATTCATCGCCGAGAGCGGAACGGAGCTTGCGCACCGCGGTATTCAGCCCGGTGTCAAAGTCGACAAAAGTCTCGCCCTGCCACAGATGCTGGTGCAACTCGGCCCGCGTGACCAAATCTCCCTGGCGCTCCAGGAGAGCCGTGAGCACGCGCAAAGGTTTTTCCTGGATCGGGATGCGGACGCCGTTCTTGCGCAGCTCTCCCAGAGAGGGTTCTACCTCGAAGGGTCCGAATTTCAGAATCGAACGGGTTGACATGGGACCCATTCTTCGTTTTCGAGGTTAATTCAAGGGGGACAGGCTAAGCTCTTTGGCTCCAGCGTACACCGGAGACGGCCGCGCCGCAATTAGGAACAGTACAGAAGGAATACAGACACGTTTCAGGCCGGGCCTATTGCCGGTACCACATTCATGGCGCACACTTTGCGCAAGTCGCCGCCCGCACCCTGGAATTGGCCCGATCCACGGCCATCCTCACAGCCTGCTGCGCGCACAGGGAGGTCGTATGAAAGTCAGTGTCCTCGAAGGTTTCGCCCGTCACGGAATTCGTCTGGTGGTTCTGTTTGTATTTCTGGTCGGCATGACCGGAGATTCCCATGCTCAGGCGGCTGGCGTCGCGGGTCAGCCCGGCGCAAAGGCCGCTGCTCCGCGGGCAACGACGGCAAAAACTGCGCAGGCCGGGCAACCGGCGGCCACGGTTGAACGAAGGCCAGGGGGAAACCACGAGGGCATCACGGTCCACGGCCACTGGACCATCGAGGTGAGGAATCCAGACGGCAAGCTGGTCAGCCACACTGAATTTGAGAACGCGCTGGCACCCAGCGGAGGCGCAGCCCTTCTGGCAGGTCTTCTCGCCGGCACGGTTACTCCTGGCAGTTGGGAGGTCTACCTCGCCGACGATTCCTCCGGGGACAATCCGCTCGTCATCGCCGAGGCGAACTCCGCCGCAGCCGCAGTTTGTTCAAAATCTCTTGGGGGAAGTATCTACCAAGCCTGCTATGACACCTTATCCGTAACCGGCTCTCAGCTCGGATCGGGAGGAGCTGGGATCCTGGCGCTTTCCGGGAACACGGTGACGTTCACCGGGTCGGCTTCGGTGCCCACCAGCAATTACGGGGGGACAGCGATCGCTTGGGTCGAGACAGCGCAGGCTGTTTGTCAGCCGTCCAATTCGCCCTCGGCTTGCTTCGACGTCAACATAGCCAACACACCTGCACTTACACAGCCGCTGACCGCCAGAAACCTGGATGGAGTAGGCAGCGACCCGCCAGCGGTGCAGGTATCCCCAGGACAGGCGATTTTAGTGTCAGTGGTGATCAGCTTTGGCTCCGGCAGTTAGTCCACGGCCTCAGAACCCTCAAATCTGTCATGGATTGATCTCCACGGAGGCCGGCCTTGAACAGCGAGACGAGAAAACGCGCGAAGGGTCCATCTGAGACGGCTGCCGGCTTTAGTGGCCAGCTGCCAGAAATAACGCCATGCGGAGTCAAAAGCCGGCGCAGCGCCATCCGATTGCCTTCCGTCCTGGAAGCCCAGCCGAGCGAATCCTCTGCCCCCATCCCTGGTGCGCAGAGCGGCTCGCTGGTGTCGACCGGCATCATCGGCGGAAAACGCACCGGAGTTTACCGCATGCTGGCAGGAGCCATTGCATACGGCCTGCTTTTGCTGGCCGCATTGGGCGGCGGGGTCCCGCTCGCGAGCCAGGTGTCACCGCCGAGCGCCGCTGTCCCAGGCGACTGGACCTGGATGAGCGGAAGCAACACGCTAGGCAGCGGCAACCAAGGTGTGTCAGGAGCGTACGGGGCGGTGGGTGTCTTCGGTTCGATGTATTTTCCCGGAGGCCGCTGGGGCGCTCCGGGTTGGATCGACAGCAACAACCATCTCTGGCTCTTTGGCGGCTTTGGCTTCGCTGGCAATTTGATTTCCGGCAATGGAGTTTTTGGCGATCTCAACGACCTTTGGCAGTTCGATCCTTCTAACAACGAATGGGCGTACATGGGCGGGGGCGCCACTTTAAATAACAATTACTGTGGCGAGTCTCCCACGTACGGGATGCAGGGTGTATTTTCCAGCACAAACGTTCCAGGAGGCCGCCAGAACGCTGCAAGCTGGATCGACAAGAAAGGCAATCTCTGGCTCTTTGGGGGCGAGGGTATGGGCGCCGGAACCGCTAACGCTTGCGGCTCCTACAGTTTTGGCTATCTCAACGATCTTTGGGAGTTCAATCCTAAGCTCGGCGCCAACGGAGAATGGGCGTGGATGGGCGGACTCGACACGCCAAACGCGTCAGGGATGTACCCGGCGACCTATGGGGTCGCTTCCGGAATCTTTCCCGGAGCCCGCTATGAGGCTTCAACCTGGGTTGACAGCAACGGCAATCTCTGGCTGTACGGTGGTGAAGGCTACGATTCCGGCACCGATATTGGCGAACTCAACGACCTGTGGGAGTTCAATCCTACGCTCGGCGCCAATGGCGAATGGGCGTGGATGGGCGGGAGCAGCGCGATCGACCCATACTCCGGCCAGCCAGGAGCGTACGGCACCATGGGAGTGCCCGCTACTAACAGCTTCCCCGGAGGACGCTACGGGGCTTCGAGCTGGACCGACAGCAGCGGGAATTTCTGGCTCTTCGGCGGCGCAGGCGTCGATGGCAGCGACAATTCCGGCGATCTCGACGACCTTTGGGAGTTCAATCCAACTGTGATCCCAGTCGAGTGGGCGTGGATGAGCGGAAGCAACACGGCCGGTCCGCCAGCAGTGTACGGGACAATGGGGACGCCCGCTACCACAAACACGCCCGGAGGCCGCTACGAGGCTTCGAGTTGGGTGGATAAAAGCGGCAATTTCTGGATCTCTGGGGGCCAAGGCGCCGGCGAACTCAACGATCTTTGGGCGTTCAATCCCCCCACAGGCAAATGGGTGTGGATGGGTGGAAGCAACACAGGGAATCAGCCGGGATCATACGGCACGTTGCAAACGCCCGCTACCACAAATATTCCCGGGGGCCGCAACGAATCTACAAGCTGGACTGACAGCTACGGCGACTTTTGGCTCTTCGGGGGCGATGGACACGTGGCTAGTACCAGCGTGGTGGGCGCTCTCAACGATCTTTGGGTCTATCCGCCGCCTACGATCTGCTGGGGCCCGCCGTCTGCCATTCAGATCTCACCCACCACGCTTCCAGTGGGCTTTGTGGGAGAGAGCTATTTTGAAAACTTTACTGCAACCGGCGGCTGCGGTAACGGATACACGTGGAGCGTGACCTCGGGAACAGCGCTTTCCGCCGTCGGCCTGAGCTTAAATTCAGCGGGCGTCATTTCCGGCACGCCCAACGCCGCTGAAACCGCGGCTCCTTTCGTGGTGAAGGTCGTCGATCCGCAGGGCAACTCCGGATCGCAAGACTATACGCTCACCGTCTACCCGGGCATCTCCGCCGCGCCGACAACCTTGCCTGCCGGCACAATAGGAACTCCGTATTTGCAGACGCTCATTGCTAGTGGCGGCAGCGGCAGTCCGTATTCGTATTCCATTGCTTCGGGAACGGCGCTCTCGGCCGTGGGCCTCACGCTGTCGCCCGCGGGCACAATCTCAGGCACCCCCAACGCCACTGAAACTGCCGCCGCCTTCACGCTGCGGGTTGCCGACTCGCTGGGCGACTTTACACAGCTGAACTACACGCTCACCATCAATGCCGCAGCGCCGCTGATGATTTCGCCAACCACCCTACCCGCGGGGACGGCGGGAACGCCTTACTCGCAAACGCTTACAGCCACCGGCGGGAGTGGGACCGGGTACTCATGGGCGATCATCTCGGGAGCAAATAGCCTTTCAAGTATTAACCTGACTCTGTCGGTGCCGACAGGAACAATCATCGGGATACCGGTCGCGGGCCAGGCAAATTTCACCGCGCAAGTCACCGACTCTCTGGGCGCCACCGCAACGCAAAACTATACGCTCGCGATCAATCCCGCTGGGGGACAGCCTGCCATGGTCACCGATTACGAAACCATCGTCTTGGCCGACTCCGTCCCCGATACCTCCGACTCTGAGACCATCACGGTCACGGATAAGGTCAACGTCGGCGCGCCCCTGGCCATCACCACCATCAGTGCCGCGCCCACCGGTATTGTCGGCGTGCCTTATACTCCCATTGCGTTGTTCACTGCCAGCGGCGGCGTGCCGCCGTATACCTGGAGCCTCACAGGGCAGCCTGCCGGCCTGAGCATCAACACAAGCACCGGCGTCATCTCCGGCACGCCCACCGCAGACGGAGATTTCTTGGTCACAGTAACGGTCACCGATTCGCTCGATAACAGCGTTTTCGCGCAATCCCCTCTCACGGTCACGCCTCCTGCGCCAATCGCTAACTTGAGCCCCGGTTCTCTGGCCTTCACAGCGCAGGCATCGGGCACGGCTTCAGCTGCGCAGACAGTCACTTTGTCCAACACCGGAAGCGCCGCACTCAGCATCACCGGAACGGGAATTGGTATCTCGGGAGCGAACGCAACGGACTTCTCGCAAACCAATCCGTGCGGCACGAGCGTACCAGTCGGCAGCAATTGCGTGATCAGCGTTAAGTTCACTCCCAGCCTCTCGGCCGGCTCTGAGACGGCGACATTGAATGTGCCGGATAACGCCAGCGGCAGCCCGCAGCAGGTGCAACTCTTGGGAATCGCGCTTCCGCCGCCGAGCGTAAGCTGCACCATTCCAACGATCAAGCTGTCCGGGGATTCAGGCACGGCTCAAATTACATGCACTGCGACGGATTTCTCTGGCATGATCGCACTTGAATGCAACCTTCCGGCGAGCCTCGCACAGTACGTCACGTGCAGCTTCAGCCCTAGCAGTTTGAATTTCGCGTCGAGCAGCACAGCCAGCACAACGCTAACCATCCAGGCGGCCCAAAGTGCATCCCTCGAGAGGAAGGCGTGGCCTTCGGCTATCTTTTCGGGAAGGATCGCCCTCGGCGCGGTGCTGTGGCTGCCGGCAGGTATCTTTGTCTTCCGCTGGAAGAAGGGGAGATCGAGACGAGGAGCTCTGCTGCTGATGATTCTGCTGTGCGGCCTTCCAGTGATTACCTCATGCGGAGGTAAATCCAAGGGACCGGCAACGCCGCCTTCTGGAACGTATCAGGCCTCGGTCGCACTAATTGGCCCTGGACTCAATGAGACCATTACGTTCACAATCCAGGAACCGTAAGGGTCGGCACAAGTTTCGTTCGCGTTGAGCGCGGGATCAATTCCTGCTTCCCTGTCGTTCGCGTCCACACCGGATAGGAGCGAAAACGCTGCGTTTCATTCAGAGATCGCTTATGACAATCTTGATATCGGTTGGTGATTTCTCTGGGTTGTCCTGCTTGTGAAGATATAGGTTTTGGGACGGCTCTTCTCGTCCAGAATTATCTTTCGTTTTCAGTTATGCAGGTGGCACGATTTGCAAGGGCTTTGCGAACGGAGATGGAAGCTACTCCAGGGTCTTGGCCGTTTCAAAAGGCTGTGGCGTCCGATCGATTCTCACCATTCCTTTTAAAACATGACCTCTGAGGATGCTGCCAGAGTT
>Ga0208190_1000454_pt1 | contig 17022 bp, 15 predicted proteins | sample June2015DPH_13_1_FD_184708 | JGI IMG/M metagenome (GOLD analysis project Ga0208190, IMG submission 184708) | Peatland microbial communities from SPRUCE experiment site at the Marcell Experimental Forest, Minnesota, USA - June2015DPH_13_10... | ecosystem: Environmental > Terrestrial > Soil >... | reverse complement strand
TGAGGCCCTCGCGGCGCGCGCGCGCGGAAAGCTCGCTGGCGGCGATGGCGGTGACTAGAAAAGCGAAAAGCGCGACCCAGTTTTGCGGATCGGAGACGGTGAGCGTGCCGATGGGAGGAAGGAAAAAATAGTTGAACGCGACGGTCGCGATGACCGACATGAAGACCGCTTCGCGTATGCCATAAAACGCAGAGATGGCCAGAACTCCCAGAAGAAAAAACAGGGCGACGCTGGTTGCGTTGAGATGGAGCCACCGGTATCCGGCGGCAGTGATGGCGGCGACCGACAATATCGCGGCCAGATAACCGACGACGAACCGGGCGGCAGATTTCACGAGGAGATTGTAGCAAGAGACGTTTCAAGGTTTCTGAGTTTCGAGGTTTCCAGGAGAAGTGCGGCGGCGCTGACTGCCAATGGCTCACCGCCGTCCGCGCTCAGTGAGCGACTGGAGACGCAGCAAGCTGCGTCTCTACGTGGAAACAATTTCCTGCATCGACAAAGTCGGGAGTCTCGACGACAATAAACGGAATCGATGAGCAAGACTCCCGAACAATGGCTGGAACAAGCCGCGCCGGCGAAGAAGGGCGTGGGGTTCAAGCTTTTCCTTGGCTACGCTCCCGGCGTAGGCAAGACGCACACCATGCTGACCGAAGCGATCCGGCGGCACAGCCGCGGCGAAGACGTGGTGATCGGAGTGATCGAAACGCACGGGCGAAAAGGCGTCGCCGAGTTAGTTACGCAACTGGAAGTTGTCCCGCGAAAAGCGATCGAGTACAAGGGCGCGCAATTTGAAGAGATGGACGTGGATGCGATTCTGGCGCGCAAGCCCCGAGTTGCGCTGGTCGACGAACTGGCACACACCAACATTGAGGGCAGCAAACACCGCAAGCGATATGAAGACATTTTTGAATTGCTCGATGCCGGTATCGACGTGCTTTCAACGATGAACATTCAGCACCTGGAAAGCGTGACGCCGACGGTGCAGAGCGTAACCGGAATTCAGGTCAGGGAAACGGTCCCGGATTGGGTTCTGCAGCGCGTCACGGAAGTGGTGATGATCGACCTGACCCCGGAAGCGCTGCAGAACCGCATGCGGCGCGGCGACGTGTATCCGCAGGAGCGCGTGGGCCGGGCGCTGGAGAATTTTTTCCGGGAGACGAACCTGATCGCGTTGCGCGAACTGGCCCTGCGGCAGGTCGCGCAGGCGGTTGACCAGAGCCTGGAACAGCATCGCGAAGTGCTCGAGAAAGACCGGACGGCGGTTGCAATCCGTGAGCGCATCGCGGTCTGTATCAGTTCCAATCCGGCGGCGCAGTATCTGATCGCGCGCGGGGCGCGCATGGCGCAGGCGATGAACGCCGAACTATTTGTGGTTTATACGGACCTCGGGCAGGACACGAGCCTGGAGAACCAGCGGACATTGAATGCGAACCTCCGTTTTGCGGAGAACGTTGGAGCGGCGCTGGCGCGGTTGACGGGGAAGAACGTGGCCTCGGCCGTGGCTGAATTCGTCAATGAGAAACACATTACGCAAGTGGTGTTCGGGCGCTCCGCGACCCGGGGCTGGAAACGATTTTTCTATCTCAACGTGATTCACCAGTTCCTGCGCGACGCTCCGGCCGTGGACGTGCACATTGTGACGCAGGAACCGAGCTGAACTCCCATGTCGGAACATAAACACATACTGGTCGTCGACGACGAGTCGCAGATCACGCGCGTGCTGCGGACTTCGCTTTCGAGCCACGGCTATGACATCCGCGTGGCGAACGATGGCGAAACGGCGCTGGAGATCATGAAGGACTGGGCTCCGGATCTGGTGATCACCGACCTCGCCATGCCCAACATGGACGGGTTGGAGTTGTGCCGGAGGTTGCGCACGAAAACGCAGGTCCCGATCATCGTGCTTTCGGTGCGCGGCGAGGAGCGGACAAAAGTGAAAGCGCTGGACGCGGGCGCTGACGACTATGTGACCAAGCCGTTTGGGATGGAAGAATTGCTGGCCCGCGTGCGAGCGAATTTACGACGCCAACGAACGGATGAGTCGGAGATGTCTTCGATTGAGGTGGGGGATTTCCGAATTGATCCTGGGGCGCGCACCGTGATCGTGAAGGATCGCGCTGTACACCTGACGCCGAAGGAATTTGATCTGCTGGTATATTTGGCGCGGCATGCCGGGAAAGTTGTCACGCATCGCGCATTGTTGGGCGCGGTGTGGGGCGGTGAAAGTACGGAACAGGTGGAATATCTGCGGGTGTTCGTCGCGCAGTTACGGAAGAAGCTGGAGCCATCGCCGAATTCTCCTAAATACATTGTGACCGACCCGTGGGTTGGGTACCGGTTCGAACCGGGCGCGTAGGGGAGATCAGAGGTTAGAGGTCAGATTGCAGAAGTAACCTCGGACCCTTAACGTCTTGCCCTGCAATATGACCTCTACAATCCCCTTACGATTTCCTTATTTTCAATTTACGCGGAGTTTATGAGCTTTTGTGTCCAATGTAGTTGTTGCCGGTGGATTTGGGGCCGGCAGAAGGGAACTCAAGTTCATGTCGATTCAGGAAGTATCCGCGGAACGGTTCGCTCAGTTGTTTCACCATTATCACCAAGCGCTGGTCGATGAGTCTGCGGCCCGTACGCGGACGTGCGATGCCTGGGCAGAGGTGCCGCCAACGGAAAAGAGCCGGCTGATTGCGGCCGCGCGGATGGCGTTGCTCGAAGTGGAACTCATGCCCAGCGAGCGTCAATCGAGACGGTATTTTGCTAAACCCGGGGAAGCGGAGTGGGGCTGCTAGCGAATCGGCATGGTGCGAATCGTCTACGGTGCAAATCAGATTCGTCTTTATGACTTCTTTATGAATTACTTATCGTCCCTTTATGGACAGGCCTGTCTAATCAACCTCGGAAGCGCGGGCTCCTTCAGTAGACCCTGATGCTTTTCCCGTTCCTGATGTTGTGCGCATTGTGCGAGGTCTTTCTCCTCCGGTTCCTACTGGCACTGGTGAAGGAGGGCCGAGATGCGTCTCGGGACCGGAAGAGCCCTGCAGTCGAGACAGGCGATAGAAAGTGGAGAACTTTTTCCTATGATTTCGGAATCGACAAGAAACATTGCGCCTGCTATAGGTGTGCCGAAAGAGGCCGTATTGAAAAGGAGCGCAGCATTGGCGCGGGCTTTGACACTGGTTTTTTCGCTGGCTTTGACGATAACTCTGGCGCTTGCCCTGCCGCTCAATGCGCAGGAGGCGAGCGGCCCCAACACATCCATTCCACCCGAAGTGATGAAGCAGATCGAAGCGCTGACCAAGCGGGTTGAGCAGCTCGAGCAGCAACTGAAGGAACAGAAGGCGGCGGAACAGCCGAGCGCGGTCGTTCAGACAAAGGCGACTACGCCCGCGCCCGCTCAGGCGGTCGCGGTGCAGGTGACAGAGGCGGCAGGAAGTAGCCCGGCGAAGCCAGAAAAGATCGCTCCTTTTTCGGATTGGGATTGGACCTGGCTGAATGGCAACCCACGCAATAAGGACACGGCCTACGATTCCAAATTCTTTACGCCCGAAATCCGCGCCGACATTACCTATAACTACGATTTCAATAAGCCGGTCGATAACTCGATGGGCGGGTCGAGCGAACTGTTCCGCTCGAACGAAATTCAGCTGGAGCAACTTGGCTTGGGGGGCGACTTCCACTACGACAACGTCCGCGCCCGCTTCATGACTCAGTTCGGCATGTATTCCACCGCGACGGTGCGCAACGACCCAAGCTATTCCAAGGGGCAGTGGAACATTGCGGATGCGGACCGCTATCTGGCGGAGGCCTATGGCGGGTACCATATCAACGCGCTTGACGGCATCAATATCGATGCGGGAATCTTCATGTCCTACATCGGGCTGTTCAGCTATTACAACTTCGATAACTGGGCCTACCAGCCTTCCTATGTTTCGTCGAATACACCTTGGTTTTTTGAGGGCGTGCGCGTACAGATTTTCCCCAACCCGCATTTGAAGATTGAGCCCTGGTTCATCAATGGATGGCAATCATACGGCTCGTCCAATAGCAGGAAAGGGCTGGGTGGACAAATTAAGTGGACTCCCAGACCATGGGTCAACGTCGTTTCCAACAACTACGGCTTGGGGCACGACGATCTCTATATCCCGAACCGCGGGCGCATTCATACTGACGACAGCATCGAAATCAAGTATTTCGATAAACCGGGGCGGACCCTCGATAAGATGGCGTTCTCATTCACCGGTGATATGGGTTGCGAGTTCGGCCCGAGCACAACAACATCGACAGGCGCTTATCTGCAAGGCGTCGGCTGCCACGGTGACAAACGGGACGCGAATTCGATCGGCGGTGATCACTTCGCCGCAGGAATCAATCCTAAGCAGAGCTTTATCGGTTTCATGTTTTATGACCGCACATGGTTCAACAAGGATAAGCACGGATTAACCATCGGCGGGGGCAAGATCAATAATCCCGGACGCTATCTGGTTCTGATCCCGCCCATCAATGGCGAGACAGCCTCCTCGGCGGCTATTAACTCGCCTTATTTTGCCGGCAATCCCAGCGATCCCTTCAAAGCCTGGGATACGTCGATCACATACGACTACATGCCCAAACAATGGCTTACTTTTCGTTGGGAGTATGACTACCGCCACGCAAACGTGCCTTATTGGAGTGGACGCGGCGGCGTGACACCGCCAGGGCCGGGCGGAGTGCCTTATACGAACAACGGATATCCGCAATATTTTGCCTGCAACGACGGGAATTCGTCGATGTCACTCAGCCTGAGCGGCGCGCAAACTGCCTGCCAAGCGCAAGGCAGCAGCGTGTGGTTTCCGGATCTGCGCAAAAACGAGTCGCTGGTCGATATCGACATCATGGTCAAGTTCTAACGTTTCGATTCTGCTCATGGTATAGACATAACTTGCAGAGACGTTGCTGCACCTGGAGGTCGCCACTTGCAAGATCTGATCTTTGTCGCGGTAACGATTGTGTTTTTCCTGGTGTCGCTTGCTTATGTGCGCTTTTGCGAACGGATTCGTTGAGGGAGATGGCTATGAATGCCGAATCGGTCGTCATGCTGATCGTCAGCGCGGGGTTGATGGTTTACCTGCTGTATGCGCTGCTCAGGCCGGAGAAATTCTGAAATGACAGCCAATGGTTGGTTCCAGATTGTCCTGTTCCTGGCGCTGCTTCTCGCGGTCACCAAGCCACTCGGTGTCTTTATGGCGAAGGTGTTCAGCCGGGAGCGCACGTTTCTTGATCCGGTGATGCGGCCCATCGAGCGCATGGTGTACCGGTTGACGGGCGTCGACGAAAAGCACGAGATGCGCTGGACGGAGTATGCCTTCACGATGCTGCTCTTCAGCGGCGTGTCGATGCTGCTGCTTTATCTGATCCAGCGTGTGCAGCAAATTCTGCCGTTGAATCCGCGGCAATTCACGGCCGTGTTGCCGGCGCTGGCCTTCAACACCGCCGCTTCATTTACGACCAACACGAACTGGCAGAACTATTCGGGCGAGAGCACCATGAGCTATTTCACGCAAATGGCGGGGCTCGCTTACCACAATTTTGCTTCCGCAGCGGTTGGAATTGCGCTGGCCATCGCTTTTGTCCGCGGCATCGCGCGCCGCGAAATGGACACGATCGGCAACTTCTGGGTTGATATGACGCGTTCGACCCTGTGGGTACTGCTGCCCGGTTCCATCGTCTATGCACTGCTCCTGGTGTCACAGGGAGCCGTACAGAACCTGAAGCAGTATGACACTGCGAAACTCGTCGAGCCGCAACAGGTGCAGAAGACGGGAGCTGACGGCAAGCCGATGGTCGGCTCCGACGGCAAGCCAGTGATGGATACGGTGACCGAGCAGACTATCGCGCAGGGCCCGGTGGCATCGCAGGAAGCAATCAAGATGCTGGGCACAAACGGCGGTGGATTTTTCGGGGCGAACAGCGCTCATCCATTCGAAAACCCGACTCCGTTGAGCAACTACCTTCAGGTGCTTTCAATTTTTATCATTCCCGCTGGGCTTACTTACACCCTGGGGCGAATGACCGGGTCGCCACGTCATGGATGGGCGGTGTGGGCGGCGATGGCGATTCTGTTCGCGGTTGGGGTTACAACGGCGTATTGGGCGGAGGCCAAAGGGAATCCGTTGCTGCATGGAGTTGACCAGAAAGTGAGTGCGCAGCAACCGGGCGGCAATATGGAAGGCAAGGAAGTGCGGTTTGGGATTGCCGGTTCCGCCTTGTTTGCCACCGTGACGACGGACGCAAGCTGCGGTGCGGTGAATAGCGGGCACGATTCTTTCACCCCACTGGGCGGAATGGTCACCCTGGGCGACATCATGCTCAGCGAAACGGTGTTTGGCGGCGTAGGCGCCGGGCTGTACGGCATTTTGATCTACGTTGTGCTGTCGGTGTTTATTGCGGGATTGATGGTTGGCCGCACGCCGGAATATCTGGGCAAGAAAATTGAAGCGTATGACGTGAAGATGGCGATGCTGGTGACGCTGGTGTTCCCGCTGATCATTCTTATTCTGGCGGGGATTTCATCGATCGAAGGGTTTGGCACTTCGAGCATCAGCAATGCGGGCCCACATGGGTTGACGCAGATTCTTTACGCGTTCACTTCGATGGCGGGAAACAACGGATCGGCCTTTGGTGGTTTGAACGGAAACACACTCTGGTACAACACCGCGGGGGCGATGACGATGCTGGTGGGGCGGTTCTTCATGATCATCCCCATGCTGGCAATCGCGGGAAATCTGGCGAAGAAGAAGTCTGTGCCCCCGTCGGCCGGAACTTTTCCAGTGACCACGCCGTTATTTTCCGTTTTGCTGGTGTCGGTGATTGTGATCGTCGGAGCGCTGACGTTTTTCCCGGCGCTCAGTCTGGGGCCGATACTGGAACACCTGTCGATGGTGGCGGGTAAGGTTTTCTAAGCGAAACGAATTAAACACTGAGGTACGCGAAGGATTCGATCAGGGACATATGGCTGAAAAGAGCAAGAGTTTGTGGGATGCGAAGATCATACGGCGGGCGCTGATGGATGCCGTGGTGAAGCTCGACCCGCGCACGATGATGAAGAATCCGGTGATGTTTGTGGTCGAGGTCGGCAGCGTGGTGACAACCTCGCTGCTGTTCGTCGACAAAACGAGTTTTGGATTCAACCTTCAGATCACACTCTGGCTGTGGTTCACGGTTTTGTTCGCGAATTTTGCCGAGGCGATGGCGGAAGGGCGAGGCAAAGCGCAGGCGGACACGCTGCGCAAGGCGAGATCGGAAACCGAAGCTCGGAGGCTGCTCCCCAACGGTGAGATCGAGGTCGTGCCCAGTTCAGAACTCCGAGTGGGCGATTGCTGCATGGTAGCGGCGTCTGAATTTATTCCGGGTGACGGCGAAGTGATCGAAGGCGTGGCTTCGGTAGACGAATCGGCCATCACTGGGGAATCGGCGCCCGTGATTCGCGAAGCTGGCGGGGACCGGTCCGCGGTTACGGGAGGCACGCGTGTGCTTTCCGACCTGATTAAAGTGCGCATCACTTCCAATCCGGGAGAAACATTTCTGGACCGGATGATCGCGCTGGTCGAAGGAGCGGAGCGCCAGAAGACTCCCAATGAAATTGCGCTGAATATTCTGCTGGCGGGACTGACGATTATTTTTCTTCTGGCAGTGATCACGCTGCAGCCGTTCGCGATTTATTCGGGATCGCCGCAAACCGTGTTTGTGCTGGTCTCGCTGCTGGTGTGCCTGATTCCGACGACGATTGGCGGTCTGCTTTCTGCAATCGGTATCGCCGGCATGGATCGGCTGGTGCAGCACAATGTGCTGGCGATGTCGGGGCGCGCGGTGGAGGCGGCGGGAGACGTGAACACGCTGCTCCTCGATAAGACCGGCACGATTACGCTCGGCAATCGGCAGGCGGCAGAGTTTATTCCGGCGCCGGGGATTACGGAGGCCGAGATGGCCGATGCCGCGCAGCTGTCGTCGCTCGCCGACGAGACGCCGGAGGGCCGTTCGATCGTTGTGCTGGCGAAGGAGCGGTTTCAATTGCGCGGGCGAGAACTGGCCGCTCATGAGGCGGTGTTCGTTCCGTTTACGGCGCAAACGCGCATGTCGGGAGTGAATCTGGATGGGCGCGAGATTCGCAAGGGCGCCGTCGATTCGATCTCGAAATACCTGAAGCAGTTTGGCACTTCGCTGCCGCGCGAGATCCAGGCGACGGTAGAGCAAATTGCGCGTTCCGGGGGAACGCCTTTGGTGGTGGCGGAAAACCAGCGCGCCTTGGGCGTGATTTATCTGAAGGACATTGTTAAGGGCGGAATGAGCGATCGCTTCAAGCAACTGCGCGCCATGGGAATCAAGACCGTGATGATCACGGGCGACAATCCATTGACGGCTGCAGCGATCGCCCGCGAAGCGGGTGTGGACGATTTTCTGGCCGAGGCTACGCCGAAAGACAAGATGGACCTGATCCGGCGCGAGCAGGCGGACGGGAAGCTGGTGGCGATGACCGGCGACGGGACGAATGATGCTCCGGCGCTGGCGCAGGCCGATGTTGGGGTGGCAATGAATACGGGCACGCAGGCGGCGAAAGAAGCCGGCAACATGGTGGACCTGGATTCGAATCCCACCAAGCTCATTGAAGTGGTCGCGATTGGAAAACAATTGCTGATGACGCGCGGGGCGTTGACTACTTTTTCGATTGCAAACGATGTGGCCAAGTACTTTGCGATTATTCCGGCGATGTTCGCGGGAACATTCCCGGTGTTGAACGCGTTGAACGTCATGCACCTTCAGACTCCGCAGTCGGCGGTGCTTTCGGCGGTCATCTTTAATGCGCTCATCATCGTCGCGCTGATTCCTCTCGCGCTGAAGGGGGTCAAATATCTCCCCATGAGCGCAGAGGCTCTGCTGCGGCGGAATCTGCTTGTGTACGGTTTCGGTGGGCTGGTAGTGCCGTTTATTGGCATCAAGTTGATTGACATGTTCATTACAGGCATCAAGCTGATCTAGGGAAGACAGGGTCGGGAAAAGTTATGAAGAAACATCTGCTGAACGCAATATTGATGACGATTGTGACAACGGTCCTGCTTGGCATTGTGTATCCGTTAGTGGTCACGGGACTGGCGCGCGTGATTTTTCCGGCGCAGGCCAATGGGCAGTTAATCCAGCGCAATGGAGTCGTGGTCGGCTCGCGATTAATCGGGCAGCCGTTTACGGGACCGGGATATTTCCATTCGCGGCCATCGACGGCCGGAGCGGCCGGCTATGACGCCACCGCTTCCGGTAGTTCGAACCTCGGCCCGACAAACGCGCAGTTGATTACGCGTGTGAATGGAGACGTGGCGAAACTACAAGCCGAAAATTCCGGCGTTCCGATTCCAGTGGATCTGGTGACCACGTCGGGATCGGGGCTGGATCCGGATATCACTCCGGCGGCCGCGAACTTTCAGATTCACCGCGTGGCCTCGGAACGCAAGGCCTCCGATGCCGGGATTGAAAAGCTGGTGCGAGACAATACTCAGGAGCGGCAATGGGGATTTCTGGGGGAGCCGCGGGTGAACGTGCTGCAGCTTAATCTTGCGCTGGATGAGCATTTTCCTCTAGCCGCGGCGCATTAGCGCGCTCGCTTCCGTGCAAAACTGTTCATCGAAGATCGAAGCCGCCGTTTTAGGACGTCAAATCGATCACGCGCAGCGCGCCCGGAGCGACTGCAATCTCGGCGGGCGTCTCGCATACGAATTCTCCATCGGCATAAATTTCGAGGGGACTTTCGGATTCGACCAGCACACGGGCAGCCTTCGAATACTCAACCTCGGGGGAGCGCAAATGACGCCCGAAATAAACCGTCGGAAACATGCAAAACAGTTTGACGGGATCCATCGTCGCGATCCTGCAGATGTCGAGTTGCCCGTCGGTTGGATCGGCTTGCGGCGCGATCCGCATGCCATCGCCATAAAACTGTGTGTTGGCAAAGGCTGCCAGCAGCGTCGGCTGAAAATTCTCCTTACGATGCTCACTATTACTGTTCCAGCGCGTAAGACGCATCGGAGTTGCGGGAAGATTGAACAGGGCGGGGAGCAGAGCGAGCGCGTAGCCTCCATGGGCGCGCAGCCAGCGCGGCAGTTGGTTGGCGCGGCGCGCGGTTAACGAATCCAGCCCGCAGTTCGCCACGCAACAAAAGTAGTGCTCACTGTCGGCATCGACGCCCGCCTGGATGACGCCCAGATCGATGGCCCGCGGCTGAAGTTTCCCCGCTTCGAAATTGCGCCATGCATGCAGGGAATCTCGCATCGAGCGCAGGTGTAAGGCCCGTGCGAAATCGTTTCCGCTGCCTGCTGGGACGACAAGCACAGGCAATTGCAGGCGGGCAAGAGCCGGAAGATGACGATGAATGGTGCCATCGCCTCCAAAAATGACGATGGCGTCGGCGTCGTTCGAACAAGCGGGCAATCCCTGGACCCACGACGTTGACGAGGCTGTCTGAAATGGCTGCAAATTCGCAAGCGACGTTCCCAATCCCAAGATGGCGGCGGCGCGCATGATTCGGCTTTCGGTTATCGAGTCTACAAGGTGATCTCTGAATCGGTATCTCGACTCATCCTGATGCGAGTCATCCCAGTGCGACGCAAGGGGTTGCGACTGCGCAAGACTAGCATGGGCGGTGTTGTTTCCAAAGCCAGCGAGTGACTTTCGTCGCGGACTTCCTCACGACTTTAGTGTTTTTCCTGAAAAAGTGCTGCTGCGAATGACCTTGGTAATTGGCAGGGCGGGAAGCGCGTTGTTACCCACAGGGGTGAATCCTAGAATTGAGTGCGGGCGTTCTCTGTCCGGACCGTCCCGACTGCACATGCCGGAAAACCCCAATCGTCCCGAAGTTTCACGCCGCATCGAGAAGGCGGAGAAGCTGTTGCAGAAGGGAAAGACTCCAGACGCGCTGGCGGAATACCTGCAAATTCTGGAAGAAGATCCGCAGAACGACAATGTGCGTCAAATGGCCGCTGATTTGTGTTTTTCGGTAAATAAGGGCGCGCTGGCGGTAAAGCTGCTGGGGGAACTCTTTGAACGTCAGATCGCGGCCGGCGACGCGACGCGTGCGAGCCTGACCTACAAGAAGCTGGCGCGCTATACCAATCCGACCTGGGAACAGAAGGTGCGGTTCGGGCAGTTGCTGGAGCGTCCCAATAAGAAGTTGGCAATTGGGACCTACGAGAACGCACTGGAAGACCTGCACAAGCAGGGCAGGAAAGAAGAAGGGCTGCTGGTCCTAAGGCGCATTGTGAATCTGGAGCCCACGCCGGCGAATCATCTGCGGGTTGCCGAAATGTCGGCGGAACTGGGCGAGCATGCGATGGCGGCCGAGTCATTCCTGCAACTGGCAGAGTTGACCGAAACTTCCGGGGGAAATGCGGGCCAGTATTTCGAACGCGCCTACGCCGAGAATCCCGCGGATCCCAAGGTTGCGGTTGCCTACGGAAAGAGTTTGTTGTCGCAGGGAGATGCGGGAGCGGCGATTTTTGTTTTTGAACCTCTCGTGCATACGGAAGGCGCGTCCGCGGAGCTCCAGGATCTATATGCGCAGGCGATGTTGACGGCCGAGCGCTGTGTGGAAGCCGAGCCGTTGGTCTGGCAGATGTTCGAGCGCAATCCGGGACGGATTCACCAGGTGCTGGTTCTGATCGGCAAAATGATCGATTGCGAGCTCGATGCCGAGGCTGTGGCACTGGCGCGCAAGCTGGAAGCATTCCAGAGACGCCGTGGAGAGCGGCGTTCGTTTATCAGCACGATGCAGGAGATTTTGGCATCGCACCGGCCTACAGCCGAGATGCTGGAATTTCTTGCGGAGCTGTTCAACGCTTCGAACCGCGAGGTCGATTACGCGCAGGTGTTGCTGAAGCTGTTCGATCTCTATTGCACGCGGCACAATTATCAGAAAGCGGCAGAATGTCTGGACCGCGCGGCGGAAGTCGATCCTTACGAGCAGGGTCACCAGCAGCGCCTGGAGACCTTGCGCGGGAAGATTGACGATCAGCGGTTCAATGTAATTGCGGCACGCTTCACGACGGTCAAGAAGGAAGAGCAGCCGCAGGTGAAAGTCCCCGAGCCGACGCTGGGCGCGGCCGCGCTGCAGGACTTGATGCTGCAGGCGGAGATTCTGTTGCAGTACGGCATGCGCTCGAAGGCCGTGGAACGGCTGCAGCGCATTCAGGAACTGTTCCCGCGCGAAGAAGAACGCAACACCGATTTGCAACGGCTCTATATTTCGGCAGGGATGGAGACCCAGCAGGCGCGGATGCCGTCTGCGCCCGCAAACAATTCCGCGGCGCCAGCGCCTGCTCAGCCCGCTCCCGTGCAGGTTTATTCCTCATCCGGATCGGCGACGGATGCGAACGACGTCAGCAGTCTGGCGAAGGTAGCCGAGATCACGCGCAAGCTCTATCACCAGGGCAATGCCGAAGGGGTTCTGAAAACCGCCGCCAGCGAAATCGGCGAAGTCTGGCGGACTGCGCGCTGTATCGCCGCCTTGCGCAAACCGGGACTACCACCCTCGAGCGTGCAGGAATACCACTCGGAGGGTTTGCTGCCGATGAGTTCGGCCGCGCTGGTCAGTGTGGTGGAAACACTGCAAGACCTGGCAGTTGCGCGCGGCACGGTAACGATTTCCGATGCGGCCCATGCTCCGGAGTTGACGGGAATCCACGCGGCAATTGAGGAGTTGCAAATCGATTCTCTGCTGGCATTGCCGCTGGCCGAAGGTGACGACCATATCGGGGTCCTGATCCTCACGCAAAATTCGAGCCGCACATGGCAAGCCGGGGAAGTTCTGGTGATCCGGACGTTGAGCGACCAGGTCGTCATTGCGCTGAACAACGCGGGTCTGCGGCGGCTGGTCAAGAATCTTTCGGTCACGGACGAGAAGTCGGGACTGCTGAAGCGCGCCTCTTACCTCGATCTTTTGCAGGCGGAGACGCGGCGCGGATTGCAGCAGGGAACCGCAGTGACGGTCTTACTCATGCAGTTCGGGCGGCGCAGCTCGCTGATCAAAGAATACGGCGAAGTTGCGGTGACGCAGATGATGGACCAGATCGGGCAGCTGTTTTCGGCCAACATCCGCTCGAACGATCTCGCGTTTCGTTACGAGGCGACGACGGTCGGGCTTGTGCTCGGGGACACGGGCGAAAAGGAAGCGTTGCTGGCAGTCGAGAAGCTGCGCCGCTTGCTCGGCGAAGTACGGCTTCCGGGAAAAGATAAGCCGGTCGAGTTCTGCGCGGCTCTGGCGCAAGCTGTCATGCGGCAGCATTACGATCCTGTCGACATTGTTACCGAGGTGGTAAACCGCGCCGACCATGCTCTTGAGTTAGCGATTCAGCAAGGGCCAGGGAAGATTGTCTGCCAGGCGCCGCAGATCGCGGCGGCCGCAGTAGCGTAGGAATTTACCTAAGTCAAAATCAAAATTAAGACCTAACGCAGAGACGCAGAGGCCGCCGAGAATTTTTTTCTGCCTCGTTTCCTTGATCAAGAATCCATTTCTTCCATACCAAAAAGCTGAGAGCTGACGGCTGAGAGCTGATAGCTCTCCTCTGTTAAACTCTCAAGTTGGCTTCTGGCCAGCCATCCTTCATATCGAGCGGGAATTCATGTTGAAACCTGGAGACATTGCGATTGTCAGCGGGGCGCGCACGCCCTTTGGCCGCTATTGCGGGAAAATCAAAGACTACACGGCGCAGGAACTGGGCGCGGTGGCGGCAAAAGCGGCGATTAAGCTCGCGGGAATTGAGCCAGGCGAGTTCGACCACGTTGTATTCGGGAATGCGCAGCAGACGACCGGCGACGCCCTGTACGGCGCGCGGCATGTGGGACTGCGGGCGGGCTTGCCGATTGAGACGCCGGCGCTGACTGTCAACCGGCTGTGCGGGTCGGGCATGCAGGCGATTGTCTCGGCGGCGCAGATGATCCAGACCGACGAGGCGAAGATGGTGCTGGCGGGCGGAATGGAATCGATGTCGCAGGCGCCATTCTCCATCCGTGGACGCGACGGGTTCACGTTGAAGCCAGGCGGCAAGCTGGAGGATTCGCTGACGGTGGCGCTGCTGGATTCCTACTGCGGTTTGCAGATGTCGACCACCGCGGAGATCTATGCCGACCAGCAGGGAATTACGCGCGAAGCGCAGGATGAGTTGGCGCTGCGCTCGCAGCAGAAAGCCGACGAGGCGTACAAGGCGGGGCGTATTCAGGAGGAGCTGACGCCGGTTCCGCTGCGTAATTCGAAAGGCGAGGCGACGGGCGAACAGTTGACCGAAGACGATCACCGGCGTCCGCAGACGACGATGGAGGGATTGGCGAAGCTGCGGGCGGCGTTTGGCGTGATCGCAGGAAAACCGGGAACGGTGACGGCCGGCAATGCCAGCGGCATCGTGGATGGCGCTGCGGCGGTGGTCGTGATGTCGCTGGAAGAGGCGCAGAAGCGCAATCTCAAGCCGCTGGGACGGATTGTGAATTGGGGAATTGCGGGCGTCGATCCGAAGATTATGGGGAGCGGTCCTGTTCCGGCGACGAAGATTGCATTGCAGCGCGCCGGGCTGACTTTGGATTACATCGATTTGATCGAGGTGAACGAGGCGTTCGCGGCGCAGTATCTGGCGGTGGAGAAAGAACTGGGCCTTGACCGCGAGAAAGTCAACGTCAATGGCGGAGCGATTGCGCTGGGGCATCCGCTGGGCGCAACCGGGACGCGGCTGGTGATCACGCTGCTGTACGAGTTGCGGCGGCGAAAGAAGAAGTACGGATTAGCTACGGCGTGCATTGGCGGCGGGCAGGGAATTGCGATGGTGGTGGAGAGCTTTCACTAGGCGGAACGTAGGGAGTTATGGCGCTGCTCAATAATGATCGGTTGACTCATTGGGTGATCGGCGCTTTAGTCAGTTGGATGGCCTTTCTGTTGTGCTTGTTCATTCCACTGTTTCACTGGTTGTTGGGATTTTCGATCGTTAAGATCGCGGTTTCTGCGAGCATCGGCTGTGCCGGACAATTGGCAGCCACGCCGTGGCTGTTTTCCGCACGGGCTACAGCCGGGAATCCGGTTGGCGACATTCCGAAGCGGGTAACTGCTGTGATCATCTGGTTTTCGCTAACTGCTCTTCTGTTCTTTTATTACATTAGCCGCGATTGGCCAAACGACGAGCATGCGACGGAATTCAAATGGATTATGTTTGGTACAACACTTGTGTTTGGCGTTATGGGTCTCACAGCAGTCGCATTAATTTCGCGTAATCGCAGGAGATCGTGAGTTTATGGACATTATGAAAGTTGGTGTTCTCGGTTGCGGACTCATGGGTTCCGACATCGCGCAGGTCTGCGCTACTGCTTGCCAGAGCGAGAGAAGCGCGTTAGCGTTATAGGCGTATGAGCGATTTGCGAAGCCAGATCAATAGCCTGTCTCCTGCCGAAAAGGCGGAACTGTTGGATACGGTGTGGGAGAGCCTGGAAGCGGACGCGGCATCGCTGACGGATGCGCAACGGGCTGAGCTGGATTTCCGCATCGCTCGGCATGAGAGAAACCCTTCCGATGTTATCCCGTGGGAGCAAGTCAGGGCGGACCTGTTTAAGAAACCGTGACAGTCCGGGTCGTCTCGGCGCTTGTCCGTGACAGCGTTCTCAGTTTCCGGCAAACTGCAGATCCCTCGCTACGCTCGGGATGACAAGACTTAAATAGATGACAAGACTTAAATAGAAGTGGGGCTATATGGAAATCAAGAAAGTCGGCGTTCTGGGTTGTGGGTTGATGGGCTCCGGCATCGTGCAGGTTTGCGCGGCGGCTGGATTCGAAACCACTGTGCTCGAAGTTGAGCAGAAGTATCTCGACAAGGGCTTTGCCGGGATTGAGAAGTCACTGGCTAAGTTTGCTGAGCGTCCGGTCGAAAAGGGCGGGATTACTTCGGCGCAGAAGGATGCGATTCGCGCTCGCCTCAAGGGTACGACGAACCGGCAGGATCTGGCGGACTGCGACATTGTGATCGAGGCCATCATTGAGAACGTGCAGCAGAAGCGCGATATGTACGACTCGCTCGACGGGATCGTGAAGCGCGAGGCGATTTTTGCCACCAACACCTCGTCGATTTCGGTGACCGAGCTGATGGCGGCGACCAAGCGTCCGGAGCGGTTTATCGGGCTGCACTTTTTTAATCCTGTGCCGCTGATGAAGCTGGTCGAGGTGGTGAAGACGATCGCCACGGCGCCCGAGGTTTACGACTCGGCTTATGAGTTTGCGAAGAAGCTGGGGAAGGTTCCGGTGCGGACTTCGGATAAGACCGGATTCATCGTAAACCGGCTGCTGGTGCCGTATCTGCTGGATGCGATCCGGGCGTATGAAGAGGGCGTGGGCTCGATCGAGGATATCGATAACGCGATGAAGTTGGGCTGCGGGTATCCGATGGGGCCGTTTACGCTGCTCGATTTTGTTGGGCTCGATACTACTTACTACATTACGCATGTGATGTATGACGAGTTCAAGGAGCGGCGGTTCGCGTCGCCTCCGCTGCTGAAGCGGATGGTGATGGCGGGGTGGTATGGGCGGAAGACGGGCAAAGGGTTCTATGATTATGCGAACCCGGAGAAGCCGGTGGCGGGGAAATTCTAAACTTCTGCTCCACGGATTTGCGCGGACGAACGAGGACTTTACCGTCTATAAACTTCGCGGCGATGGCCGATTTCCAGGACAAGAACAACTAAAACGTCCTGCTTAAGTGAACAGAGAATACGGTAATCGCCGACGCGATACTTCCAGAGATGATGCAGTTGTCCCTGGAGCCGCTCGCCGATGCGGCGCGGGTCGTGTAACTTGGCCACACGCTCCAGCAGAAACTTGAGGATGCGGCGTGCGATTACGGGATCGAGCTTATTGAGTTCCCGCTGTGCAGCGGTGTCGAACTCAATCGCCCAGGCCATAGCGGCGCATCACTTTTTCGATGGGAACGGTCTTTCTGCGGCCGGCACGAATTCCCTCCAGCCGCCGCTCGGCCAAAT
>Ga0208190_1000452_pt1 | contig 17045 bp, 14 predicted proteins | sample June2015DPH_13_1_FD_184708 | JGI IMG/M metagenome (GOLD analysis project Ga0208190, IMG submission 184708) | Peatland microbial communities from SPRUCE experiment site at the Marcell Experimental Forest, Minnesota, USA - June2015DPH_13_10... | ecosystem: Environmental > Terrestrial > Soil >... | reverse complement strand
GTACGCGCGCTTCCATTCCGCTTCGCTGGCGAATCCTTCTACTCGCTCCACCAGAACGCGGCCGTACCAGGAGCGATCAAAGATGGCGATTTGTCCACGTTCCGGCAGTCGTCTCCAGAAACGGTACAGATAATGCCGGGTGCGGTCTTCGCCCTGCGGTGAACTGATCGAATAAACCACGTAGCCGCGCGGGTCGAGCTTCTCGGTAATACGCTTAATCGCGCCACCCTTACCCGCTGCATCCCAGCCTTCGAAAACAATGATGACCGACTGCTTCTGTAGGTAAACCTGATATCCCAGCTCACGGAGTTGAATCTGGCGGCGCGTCACTTCGCGCACATAAGCCAGGCGATCTAGAGTGCGAGTAAGATCTACCGTCTCCAGCATCAGAGCCCGCCTCCGCTCAAGGATTCCATGGCCGCACGCAATTCGGCGTCTTTGGAGACCTCGGCAGAAACCTCGTTGCGCGGCGGCGCCTTAGATCCCAGGTTCTTTTCGAGCGCGCTAATGATGGTTTCAAACACACACTTCCGGGTATACGACTTGGACGTGGCTTCGACTATCGTCCATGGCGCGTATTCCGACTCGGTCAGTTCCAGCATCTCCTCCGTGGCCGCCAGGTACTCGCCGTATTTCTTGTGACGGAGCCAGTCGGCTTTGGTTACGCGCCAGGCTTCCAGTGGGTTCGCTTGGATCATCTCGAAGCGCTTGCTCTGTTCCTTCTTGCTGATGTGCAGAAAGAACTTCAGGATTGCGGAGCCATCGTCGGCCAGCATGCGCTCAAACTCGATGATGTCGCGGAACGCTTGCTTCCACGACTTCTCCGGAATCGCCCCCTCGACACGCTCCTCCAGCACGCGTCCGTACCAGCTGTGATCGAAGATGACCATCTCGCCGCGGTTTGGCACCTTCAGCCAGAAACGCCACAACCACGGACACTGCTGCTCGTAAGTTCGAGGATCGGTGATCGGATACAGTTTAAAGCCGCGCGGATCCAGCCGTTGTGTCAGCGCCGCTATCGTGGTCCCCTTGCCCGACGCGTCCCAGCCTTCGAAAACAATAACCGTGGGTACACCGTTGTCCCAGCAGGCCTTCTCTAAGTCGTACAGACGCAACTGCAAGCCGGGGACGATACGTTTGTATTCTTCCCGGGAGAGCTTCTTCTTCAAGTTGATGTTTTCGAGCATGGGTCCGGTCAATTTTACTCCGGACTGCAATGCGCGTCGGGCAGCAGAGGAGTTGCTCACTAGAAGGAAGCGCGGACAAGGCGTCTTGCCTATCGTCAAATCGCGACGCCGAGCTCGCGAGGTTGAAAAAGCGAAGGTGTTGCCGATGCTACGCGTTCATGATTGGCTTCCTTTCATTTGTGTGAACGCGGGGCGACCCGCGCAGCAGGAGTAAGGTCTGGAAGGAACCGGATCGGGAGATCGGCAAGCCCGGGCGATGTCGACTATGTCGTGAGGCTTCGTGCGGAACAGCTACGAACAGGCTCGCTTCTCGCCTGAAGGCAAAGCGGAGAGTTTGCGCAGCACCGTGGGCACGCTCGCGGAAAAGTAATAATAGCCCTGGAATATGATGCCCCGGCGGCAGCAAAATGAAAAATACAATGTTCCTTTCCCTAGTCACAGCTCTTCCGGGTCGCAGCATGGCGAGATCGCTTTCGGCCTTCGGCATGGTCTTCCTGTGCCTGCAAGGTGCATTTGCGCAGGCCGTCGCACCAGGCACGAACGCACTCCTTCCTAACCGTCAAATTTCATCGCAACCAGCCAAGTCCGTGGCTGCTCGTCTCGCCGATCAAAATGCTTTGTTCAAGGAGCAGTTCGAAAGTGACATGAGGGCTTCTCCGGAGAGCGAAACTGTGCGAGGAGACTACCGCGATAACGCAATGCTGGATGACTACTCCCTGGCAGCCAGCACTAAGCAAAACGCTGTCGATCGCGCGTATCGTGCCAAGCTCGAAGCCATTGCTACGGACGGATTTCCCGAGCAGGACTACATCTCACACGATCTCCTGCTTCGCGTTCTGGATAATCGCATTGCGGATTACGCGCTGAAGGATTATGAGATGCCCATCTCGCAAATGCAGGGCATTCACAACAGCCTTGCCGATTTTCCGAACTCCGTACCGCTGGATACGGTTAAGCATTACGAAGATTACATTGCCCGTCTCCACCAAATCCCCCGTGTTTTCGAGCAAACCATCGAGGTGCTCCGCCGGGGAGAAAAAGATGGTTTGATGCCCGTCCGGAATTTGGTCGAGCAAATACCGGCTCAATGCGAAGGTACTATTGCCGAAAATCCATTTTTGGCCCCGACGAAAAAGTTTCCCGCTTCCACATCGGCGGAGGACCAGAAGCGCTTGACGGAAGAGATCAACCAGGTGGTGAACTCTGAGGTTCTGCCCGCTTATCGCCGCTTCGCCGATTTCATCGCAAAAGACTACGCTCCCCATGCCCGCACCACAATCGGATTGAACAGCTTGCCGGACGGTGCCCGACGGTACCAGCAAGCCATTCGAGAGCAAACCACCACAGACATTTCGCCGGCGGAGATTCATGCGCTCGGGCTTCGAGAGGTCGAAAGAATTAACGGTCTGCTCACCGATCTTGCTCTCAAAGCGGGCTACAAAGACCTGAGCAGCTTTCGTGCCGCGCTCAATAGTGATGCTAAATACGTACCTAAATCTGCGGACCAGATCGTAGAGGATTTCCGCCACTATGTTGGCCAAATGCAGCCACGCCTGCCTGAACTCTTCGGAGTGTTCCCCAAAACCCCGCTTACGGTGGAGGCTGTGCCTGCCTCCCAGCCTAACAACCCCACTCACTATATTGGTGGTACCCCGGATGGAACCAGGCCAGGTCGCGTGGTCGTTGCGACTTCCAAATTTGCCCATCGGAAAACGCTCAGCGACGAGACGCAGGCCTACCACGAAGGCATTCCCGGCCATCACGTGCAGATTTCCATCCAGCAGCGACTCACCGGCCTGCCGGAGTTTCGTCTTTACGTCATCAACAACGCATACGCTGAAGGCTGGGCCGTCTATGCCGAGGCGCTCGGCAAGGAGATCGGTTTTTTCCAGGATCCCGCCTCAGACTATGGACGGCTCAATTTGGAGTTGATGCGAGCCGTTCGCCTGGTAGTCGACACCGGCATTCACTCAGAAGGTTGGACCCGCGAGCAGGCGGTAGCCTACTTCCGCGAAAGCGGCGCCGGAGATGAGCCCACGTTGCAGGCTGAAATTGACCGGTACATTGCATGGCCGGGTCAGGGCCTCAGCTACCAGATTGGTAAGCTCAAGATTCTTGAACTCCGCGATCGCGCAAAGCAGAAACTTGGCCCCCGTTTTGATATCAGGGCCTTCCATGAGGAAATCCTTAGTGGAGGAAGCCTGCCGCTCGACATGTTGGAAGCGCGCGTCGATAACTGGATTGGAAATCAGCTTCCCAATCGTGCTGGTAGATGAAACTCCTAGCGTTTCTGGATAACTTCCCGTTGGGACATGGGAATTTACTGGAGTGTTTTGGCCGGCAGCCGAAAAGTTGATTGCGCTTTAACCTTTATGCATCGGAGGCGCGTTAATGGGTACACAACGGTGGACCGTGGCGGAAGCCAAGGCAAAATTTAGTGAGATTATCGAGCGAGCAATGTCCGAGGGACCGCAGACCATCACTCGCAATGGCCGCACAGCGGCCGTCGTCGTTGGGGCGGAGGAATGGCAACGAAAGACGCAGCGTGTGGGGAATCTGGCTGAGTTTTTTGCCGCATCTCCGCTCCGGGGATCGGGGCTGAAGGCCCATCGACTCAAGGAACGGCCTCGGAAGGTTAGTCTATGAGCTTTCTGTTGGACACGAATGCAGTTTCGGAATGGGTCAAACCGCGACCCAATCCCGGCCTCATCGGCTGGATGGAATCCACGGATGAGGATCGGGTTTTCATAAGTGTCGTTACATTAGCGGACTTGCGCTACGGCGTGGAACGCCTGGCGGCCTGGCGGCCGGAGCACGTCGGCGCCGGCTCGAGGAATGGCTGGGGCGCGAATTGCCGCTGAGGTTCGAGGGCAGAATGTTGCCGGTCGACGCAGATGTCGCAGAAGCTTGGGGCGAAACGGTGTCACGCAGCGAGGCAATGGGACGTCCGATAGGTGCAATGGACGCATTTCTCGCCGCGACAGCAGAAGTTCATCAACTTACTCTGGTGACTCGCGACGTTTCGGATTTTAAAGTTCTTAAAACAGTAATGAATCCCTGGACCTAAACTCTGTGGTCAATGCCGAACTGTGGCGCGTCTTCTACCATCCAGCGACCGAGAATTGCATTGGTGCCCACTTTTCAGTGTCGAGGTTTGGTCCGTTTTGCGACATCTATGGACTCGAGCCGTCAACCGTGTGTTTCCTCTGACGCTTACGAAGTTGCGGCGGTGGAACTGGAGGTCACCGGACGGACCTTGATGGTGCGTTCAACTTCTGAGAAGACGCTCGCCGTATGCAGCCTGCCGCCACGAGGCATTCAATCATTCGTGGGTACCAACTTCTTCCGGACACCGAGATGATGGGTCGGTGCCTACCTCTGTTATATGCGGGAGAACCCTGCGGAGAGTCCATAAGAATGTGCAAGATCACTTGCCAAAATCACCATTCCAAGCTTCTCGGTACACAAACTGCTCAAGCGCGTGACTCAGCCAATAAAGAGCGTGATGAATAACCGCCTCGGATATTGAGAGAGAGGGTCGCCCGCGGCAATCGACATGGTCGGCCAACATTGTTAAAGCCGGCGATAAAGCTTTTCAGGGATTAGGATAAACGCGGTCGAGAGAAACGATACCACCGGGGATTAGTTACGAGTAGAAGAGAAGCCGACAATGAGCGCCTGCTCTATTCTGCCCAACAGGCACTTTACTTTCTGGCAATTTTCTTAGCCCCCTTCTAACTCGAACCCTCGCCGTAATAGCTCCGACAACATCTATATTTGGATTTTTCAACGGATGAAATCGCCCATCACTTCCCATAAGCCGACTTGCACTAAGACTTTTCGGTACCGATCCGCATGTGCCAATCTGGATTACTTTCGGGTGGCCGACAACACACCCAGAATCGTCGCATCCGCGTGCAATGTACAGCGCAGGCTATAATTACGCGCACGCATGGCTCTAACTGCCGGTACCAAACTCGGTCCTTACGAAATTCAGTCTCCGCTAGGCGCAGGCGGTATGGGCGAGGTTTACCGTGCCCGCGATACCCGCTTAAGCCGTGAGGTCGCGCTGAAGGTCCTCCCCGAATTCTTTGCGCGCGACGCCGACCGCTTGCGGCGTTTCGAGCAGGAGGCGCGTGCGGTCGCGGCGCTCAATCATCCCAACATTCTCGCCATCTACGATATCGGGAAGCACGATGACGCGCCCTACATTGTCTCCGAACTTTTGGAGGGCGCCAGCTTACGCGCCGAACTCGATCGGGGTCCGCTGACGCCGCGCAAGGCGTCCGAGTACGCAGCGCAGATCGCGCAGGGATTGGCGGCGGCTCACGACAGGAACATAGTTCATCGCGATCTGAAGCCCGACAACGTTTTTATCACCAAGGAAGGCCGGGTAAAGATTCTCGATTTCGGCCTCGCCAAAGTGGCGCCGAACCCGGCGGCAGCAGCCCCATCCGCGGGCTTGACCCTCACCAGTTCGCCCACCGAAGCCGGCGTAGTGATGGGCACCGTCGGCTATATGGCTCCGGAGCAGGTGCGCGGCGCGGTTGTCGATTCGCGCACCGACATTTTTGCCTTCGGCGCCGTGCTCTACGAAATGATTTCGGGGCAACGCGCCTTTCACCGCGATACTGCGGCGGAGACCATGACGGCAATCCTGAAAGATGATCCGCCGGAACTCAGCGAGATGGACCATCCCGTCTCGCCTGGACTGGAGCGCATCGTGCGCCGCTGCCTGGAGAAGCAACCCGAGCAGCGCTTTCAATCCGCCAAGGATCTCGCCTTTGCCTTGGATGCATTGACCGGGACCTCTTCGAAATCCGCGCCCCACGCTGCCGTCCCCGACATCAAAGACCGGGCAGCGCGCCCAGGATGGATTGCGGTTGCCGCTACTTCTGTCCTTAGTCTCGCGCTGGGAGCGGCGATTGTTTGGTTCTTGCGTCCGGGACCGCCACCGCCCCCCGCCTTCAAGAAGGTGTCCTTCCATCGCGGGGAGGTGATTCGCGCCCGCATGGCTCCGGACGGAAAAACTGTCATCTACAGCGCGAGGCTAAACGGCGGAGAGCTCGATACCTATACCATTCGCGACGAATATCCGGAATCCAAGCCGCTCGGCCTGCACGGCGCTTCGCTACTCTCTATTTCATCGCAAGGCCAGCTGGCCGTCCTGGTTCATCCGCAATATTTCGCCCACTTCCAGTGGTTCGGTACGCTCGCGGCCTCCCCTCTGGGCGGCGGCGCGCCTCGTGAACTCCTGGAGAATGTCGCCGACGCGGACTGGTCGCCCAACGGCAACGACCTCGCGGTAATCGATCGCGATCACAACCAATGGCGTTTGCAATATCCCGTTGGCAAGGTGCTGATGCAGAGCGGCAACTGGCTCAGCGATCTCAGAGTTTCTCCCGACGGAAAGCAGGTTGCGGTGTTTCGCCATCCGCCCAACGTGGATGATCGCGGCGACGTGCTGCTGATCGACCGCGACGGAAAAGTTCGCGTCGTCTCCACTGGATGGGAGTCGTTGGAGGGCATGGCCTGGGCGCCCTCGGGCAAGGAGATCTGGTTCTCCGCCGCGGAAGCCGGCGAACAATATTGCATCCGCGCGATCAGCCTTTCGGGCAAGCAGCGAATGGTTAACTGCGGCACGTCCCCCACACGCATTCAAGATATCGCTCCCTCCGGTCGCTCCCTGGTTTCGACCGAAGAGCACCAGGTGAAGATGGCACTCACAGAGCATGCCCACGGTACCAACTCAGGCCCCGACTCAAGCGAAGAACGCGATCTGAGTTGGCTCGATAGCCCTTACGGCCCCCACTTGTCATCGGACGGAGGAGAGGTATTGTTCACCGATCAATCGGGTGAGGCAGGCAATCAGTATGGGGTTTACGTCCGAAAAACGGATGGTTCTCCCGCCGTCCGCATCGGAGAAGGCGGTTTTGCCACCGATTTGACCGCGGATGGAAAATGGGCGCTGATCCTTCTACCCGGCGATCCAGCGGGGCGGGTCCAGATTGTGCCCGTAGGCCCCGGCCAGCCCACCGTCCTGCACTGGGAGGGCATTCAGCCGCTTTGGGCAACCTGGTTCCCGGATGGACAACACATTATGCTCGTGGCCGACCATTCGGGGCAGGCCGGGGGCTTCTACATCACGGACCAGAACGGTTCTGCACCAAAATTGGTATGGCCAGGGGATGGGGCTGGGGACGCGCGAGTCGCGCCGGACGGACAACTCTTTTTTGTGCGCGAGAAAGGGGGATGGGCGGTCCGATCAATCGCCGCAGGCAGCAACCGGCCGATTCCCAGCATTCAAGGCCGTGAGTTCCCCATAGGCTGGACATCGGACTCGAAACATTTCTTCACGCAGATCTCCACTCCCACCGGACTTACGATCAATAAGATTGACCTGAATTCCGACCACCGGGAACTGTGGCAGGTGATTAAACCGAAGGATCAGGTGGGTCTTAACCCATTGTCTGCTCCCATCGCCATCACACCGGACGGTCGGTGGATGGCCTATCATTACGGCACACAATTGGGACAGCTCTATCGCAGCGACAATCTAAAATAGCCGTCGTTATTCGCAGGCAATTCCCCTCGCACTTTCCGGCATTGTTGGTGGCTACGGCGCAACCCGGAGAATCGTAGGGTCTGAACTCTGGATGTCCTGCGCTGGCGAGATCCTAATCCGTGGACTTACTCAACACGAAGTGGATTACCGACACGAGCGTATGAAAACAAGTCGATGGCTAGCGCTGGCAGTGCTGGTCGGCATCATGATCGGCGTTGCTGGTGGCGTAGCGATTCAGGTGGAGCGAAGTAACAAGCCACCGGGCTATGTGATCGCGGAAGTCGAGGTGAACGACCTCGCCACGTTGCGGAAATATGGCGACAAGGCACCCCAGGTAGTGGCCTCTTTCAATGGGCGTTACGTCGTTCGTGGCGGCGAGGTCCACGCCCTCGAAGGCGAACCACCCAAAGGGTACGTAGTGGTAATCCATTTCGACAGCATCGAGAAAGCGCACGAGTGGTACGATTCTCCCGAATATGCGGCGATTAGGCCTTTCAGGCAAAAGGCCACGAAGAGCCGACTATTTATCGTCGAAGGGGAATCCCAACAGTGACGCAAACTTCGGCCGCGTGCGCGGTATGCATGTAGTGGCCCGTCAATTTCGGAAAACCACGAGCAGGGTTTGAAGCGTTTCGATAGAAGTGCGCATCTTGATCAAAACACTACCCATGAGCAGAAAATACAATCCTGCTAAAGCCGACTTTGAGATGGTACGGAATATCGGCCTTAGGTTGACCGGCGTGGAGGAGGGCACAGCGTACGGGCTCCCTGCGCTCAAGGTCAACGGGAAACTTTTGGCATGCGTGCCCGCTAACCTCTCTGCCGAACCCGATTCTCTTGTCATTCGCATGGATCTGGATGATCGCGCCGAGTTGCTCGCCGGAGCCCCGGATGTTTACTACTTGACGGATCACTATGTCGACTATGACGCCGTTCTAGTTCGCCTGGCTCGCGTTAATCCCGACGTGTTGAGCGACTTGCTCGGCATGGCATACAAGTTTGTAACTGGTGGCATGGTAAACCGTTCGCCAAGGCAAAAACGCCAAAAGCTTCCGCCCGCTGGGCGACCATAGCAGTTGATTGTCTTGACCGGATCAAGAGCTAAACGGATACTCCATGACCCTGGCCGGTTGGATGCTGCGGGAGGTTGAGCAATAAGTCGAACCGTCACTTTCGGCATTGTTGGTGGCTACGGTGCAACCGGGAGAATCGTTGCGTCTGAGCTCTGGAAGTCCTGCAATTGCGAGATCCTAGTCGGTGGACGTGACTTAGCCAAAGGGAAGGCTCTGGCTGCGGAGTTCGAGGGCAGAGCGTCTGCGGTGCAGCTTGACGTACTCGATGATCGTTCGTTAGACGATTTTTGCACCCGATGTTCGATCGTCGTCAACTGCGCTGGCCCCGTGAAGGCGCTGCAAGATCGCGCCGCACAAGCGGCCTTTCGCGCGCGCTGTCACTACATTGATGCGGCTGGGATGTCGTTGGTAAAGGAACGCATCCTTCCTAAACGCCAAGAGATTGAAAAATTGGGATTGTCGTTCATAGTCTCGGCCGGATGGAATCCTGGATTGAGCGAAGTTGTGCCCGTTTACGCGAACGCGCAGGCGAGGGCCAAGATGGACACGATCGAGTCGTTGACCGTGTACCAGGCCGATTCTGGCGAGTGGTCCACCAGCGCTTTGCGCGATGCTGTCTGGTACGTCCGCAAGTCGGGACTCCAAAGCCCCGGTTACTTTCACAAGGGAGATTGGACCCGCGTCAGGTTGTCTCAGGCTTCCCGCCGGGTCGACTTGGGCGATCCCGTCGGCCCCGGCCGTTTCACCTTGTACTCAACTCCCGAAATGAGCGAGGTAGGCCGTCGGCTTAATGACTACGACGTCTTCTCCTACGCGTACGTATCGGGTGTTCGGACCGTCATTGAAACGATTCTGATGGCCATGGTTCCTCTCCCCGACGGACTGAGTGTCCGCGTGTTCCGAAACGTATTTCGCAGAAACCGGTTGCCGGTGGATGGCTTTGTCTCGGTTCAGATTCTTGGGCGTTCTCAAGGACGCAGGCTGGCTTTGACTTTTCAGGTCGTTTATAAGGAGCGCCGCGACTACTGGATCCACGGGGTTGTGTTGGCCACTGCCGCCCGCATGGTTACTGAGAGGAAAGGCGTCCAAGCTGGCGTCCACTTCCTGGCGGATGCGGTGGATCCAATTGCCTTCATGGAAGCGCTGCGAAAAGCTGGAGTCGAGCAGACCGAGACCTTCGAACTTTGGGCATGAGCGCCGTTGCCGCGCTGCCCATTCGGTCGACGCGGAAACAGCGATATCCCTACGACACTGAAAGTCACGCGCATCAAACAGATTGTCCTTCACCTGCTTGTCCGCATAGTCAGAACACCGGATATGCGGACTGTCCCGTCGTCTTGTGCATTCTGTCCGGATCACGGCCAAACAAGAAATAATCCTTCTGGAACGAAAGCTGGTTTTACAAACGACTGAATGGGGATAATGGGCGAGATCAGGGTTTCGCTACCTAAGAACTTGCTGGTGAAGTAGTGAGTGGCAAAATCACGCTGGCTGCGGACTAAACATTGTCAACCGTGTGCTTCCTCTGACACTTACGACGCACTTAACGCAAGTGCCCTGCGCGGACCGGATTTATGGAGTGGCCGATAAGTCCTCACGAGAAAAAATTACGCGACCAATGTCAACTGATGTCATAGCGACGTCGGCCTCACAACAGACCCGCGCCCAATCGGGCTCAGTTCCCAGAGGAGCCGTTGGAGGCTATTCAAAGCGGCTACTCGCGGGCCGGCGAAACGCGCCCATGAAATCGTCCAATTCCAGGAGAGAGAACGGCTTTTTCAGAACCGGCGATGCAGTGATAAACGCGAACTTTTGTTGGGGATTCTTCTGACGCAGGGCATCCATAAATTTGGCACCGCCGGCGCGTGAACTGCGGAGGAATTTCAGAGCGATGACAACAAGGTCATGGGGTCCGTTGTCGCAGTAAATGCGGAACGCTTCATTGCAGTTTAGAGCCAGGCCAACCTCATAACCGAGCTTGTTGAGCATAACGCCAGTAGCTTTCAATACCGCATCTTCCGCTTCGACCACCAGAACCTTCATTGGTTCCTCCCCTGTTGCATCCTCGAATCTTAGGCAGAAAATAAGGATGACGAAAGAGACCACTCTGGTGCTGGGAGACGCACCCCCGCGCCCGCCGTCCCCTTCGGCCCACGCACGCCAACATCGTTGATCCTCGCATTTGACGCGGGCCTGCTTCCCGGCTGCCTGAACCAGATCTGAGAGATGCTCCGTGCCTCGCGATTAGCGGCGAGCCCGGTCACCGGCAATTCGCTGCTAACAGGGAAAAATACAGGATTTCCCCTTTCCGAGACTTCATAATCACGCACCTCGACTTGATATGGTCCTCATTCGACTGGGATTTATTGGGCTGAAGATACCGAAACAAACAGGGAATTTTCAGCGAGAGATTAGGGAATCCAATTCCCCTCCTAACCCTCGGAACAGCACTTGCTCGGGACCTTCCGTCGGGCTCTTCTTTTGGGCACTGTGAGCCTAGGTCCGTTTCGGAGTGACGCTGCGCCGTCCGTGGATTCAGTGAGTCCTGAAGCGTGAAAGTTAACATTTTTTCTCGACCCCCCAGTTGCAGTTTTTGAAAATTTGAGTAGAGTACCATTTGAACGAGCGCAGTATCCCCTCCTTAGGCTCGCAACTAAGTCTATTTTGCGAACTCAATCCTTTGGAGGGACGATGACGAAGCATCAATCTAACGCCGCCAAATCCTTGGCGCACTCAGAGTCAAATCTACCAACTACCATCACTCGAGTTTTCATTGCAGACCTGCAACTCGATCCTAGAAATCCGCGAGTACACAGCGAGCGGCAGATTAACCAACTCGCGAAAGGTATCAAGAGCTTTGGGTTCCTGTGGCCGGTCATGATTCCTGGCGAACTGTTGGGTAGGTATCTGAATCGTGCCCCAGAGCATCTCGAATTCGATTATGCTCCTCAAGGCAAACCAAGCCTGCGCACAAAACTACCGCGCACCTCAGTTCGATTCAACGTCTCGCATTCGCATGGAGTGGCCTTGCTTGCGTTCACTGTCGGACGGCAAGTGGGAGTTGGAGTTGGTTCGAAAAGTCGGAGGCCAGGAGATCGCCGAGCGCTTCTTTTCCCCTCAAGAGGTCATGGAATTATCGTGCTTGCCGCAGTCGTTGCAAGACGAAGGATTGTTTCTCTGCAGGACGCGCAAGGAGGCATACGTCAAAGCAAGAAGCGAAGGATTGAACATCCCTCTTAAGAGCTTTCACGTCACGCTCACACCGGGGAAGCCTGAGTGTTTGCATGCTACGGACGACTCCAATTGGACTTTGCGTTCGCTCCGTCCAGACCTCAATACGTTGGAGCTCTGGTAGAGGAAGGCAGAGGTTGGAAGTTGCGGCTGCGGAGCTGGAGGTCAGCGGACGGATCTTGATGGTGCATTCAACTTCTGAGACGCGGGGGCAAAGCTGAAGCCACGCGCCTCCGCGTGTAGCTGCTGCTTAGGATTTCCCGGGACTGCCCTTGTCCCCTGGCTGGTCGTTCTGCGGTTTCTTGGCTGCCCCCAGCAAGACCTTCCTCGACCAGAAACTCTGTCTGCTGATTCAGTGAGCGGGGGCCGGAAACTGGGCGCATCCGACCCACGCGCGGATTTCCCGCAGTCAGGAATCCCTTGGGAGGGGGGCGGCTTACTTTGCGCTTTCCTCCGGGAGCAGGCCTCGGTACTTGAGCATGGGCACTATGGTGGGCTCTCCGCCTAGCCATGCTGCGTACATTTTGCTGAGTTCTTCGGTGTTGCCGCGGGAGAGGACCATCTGGCGGAAGCGGTCGCCATTGGCGCGCGTCATGCCGCCGTGATCTTCGAACCACTGGTAGGCAGCGTCGTCGAGCATCTCGCTCCACAAATACGCGTAGTAGCCGGCCGCGTAGTCGCCCTTCCAAATGTGCGCAAAATAGCTGGAGCGATAGCGGGACGGCACAGCGCTCAATAGAAGATGCTTCTTCTTGAGCGCTTCGACTTCAAATTGGTCAGGGTTTTGAAGCGGGGCGCTGGCGGACAGCGTATGCCACTGCATATCGAGCTGGGCGGCTGCAACCACCTCGGTAAGCGCATAGCCGCCGTTGAACTTCTCCGACTTCCTGATCTTGGCCACCAATTCGGCCGGCATAGGCACGCCCGTCTGGTAGTGCTTAGCATAGTGATCGAAAACGGCCGGATAGAGTGCCCAATGTTCATTGAACTGCGATGGGAACTCGACGAAGTCGCGCGCCACCTGCGCGCCGGAAAGAACCGGATACACCGTGTTGGCAAACATGCCGTGCAAGGCGTGCCCGAACTCGTGGAACATGGTGGTTACGTCGTCGAAGCTGATGAGCGCCGGCTGGCCGGGCGCGGGTTTGCTGAAATTGGCTACGTTGAACACCACCGGCATGAGGCCGAGTAATTTCGATTCGTTCACAAAAACATCCATCCACGCGCCGCCGTTCTTGTTGTCGCGCTTGAAGTAGTCGCAGTACCAAAGCGCGAGCGGCTTGCCGTCGGCATCGAAAACTTCAAACACGCGCAGGTCCGGATGGTAGACGGGAATATCGGTGCGCTCTTTGAAAGTGATCCCGTAGAGCTGATTGGCCGCATAAAACACACCGTTCTGCAAGACATTGTTCAGCTCAAAGTAGGGTTTGATTGCCTCTTCGTCGAGGTCGTACTTGGCTTTGCGAACCTGCTCGGCATAGAAGTTCCAATCCCAGGGTTGGAGCTGGAAGCCGCCTTTTTGGGCGTCGATTACGGCCTGAATATCTTTGGCCTCGGCATCGGCCCTGGCAGTCGATCCGGGCACGAGCGCATCCATAAACTTCAGCGCCGTCTCCGGATTTTTCGCCATCTGGTCTTCCAGCCTCCAAGCCGCATAGTTGGGGAAGCCGAGCAGCTTTGTCTTTTGGGCGCGCAACTGCGCGAGCCGAGCAATAGTATCGCGCGTGTCGTTGGCTCCGCCGCGTTCGGCGCGATTCCAGGAGTTTTCAAAAATGGTCTGGCGCGTGGAACGTGGGCTCAGCGAGACCAGATCGGGCTGCTGCGTAGTGTTCTGCAAGGGGATGACGTATCCATCGCCCTTGCGTTCTTTGGCCGCTTGCGCGGCGGCATCCAACCTCTTCTGGCTCACACCCGCCAGCGTGTTCTTGTCCGTGGTGACGAAAGCCCCTTCTTTGGTTGCGGCCAGCAGCTTGGTATTGAACGCGTTCGAGAGCGTGGACTCTTCTTCGTTCAGCTTCTTGAGTTCGGCTTTGTCGGCGTCGGAGAGTTTGGCGCCGGCGTGCAGAAACTGATCATAGTAGAACTGGACGAGACGCAAGGCTTCGGCGTCCAGTCCCAGGGAGTCGCGCTGCTTGTAGATGGCGTCAACCCGCTGGAATAGCTTGGTATCGAGGAAAACCGCGTCGTGATGCGCGGCCAGCTTGGGCGCTTCAATTTCCTGAACTTTTTGCAACTCGGGACTGAGGTTAGCGCCGGTGACGCCGCCAAAGACCTGCATCACTCGGTTGAAGAGGCGGCCGGATTTCTCCATCGCCACGATCGTGTTCTCAAAGGTTGGGGGGGCCGGATTATCGGCAATCGCCCGCACTTCCGCGCGCTGCTGCGTCATGCCCGCTTCAATGGCGGGCTGGTAATCGCTGTCCTTGATCTTGTCGAAGGGCGGGGCTTGAAACGGCAAGGGACTCGCCGCATAAAAAGGATTGGTTGGGCCGAATTCGTTATTGGCGGCCAAGGCTGTAACAGTAGTGGACGCCATCATCAAGATAGCAGTAATGATCACCCCCATCTGCAAAAGTACGGCCTTTCGCGCACACTTCGTGGTCGGGCTCATATTCTCTCGTTTCCGACTCGTTTCCTGAAGAGTTGAACCGCCCAAGGGGCCCGTCAGGTTCTTCGGTCAGGTTTGGACGAGCACTCGCCATCAGCCATCGGCATACGATTTCGGCTCCGCTGGTTGCGACGCACGATTGTAAAGGACGTGCCACAAACTTTGAAGTGAGCAAGGGGCGTTTTCGGCGTGCAGTGGAGCCGCGACACGACGGCGATTTCGCTCATTGAGGGGTTAATTTGAGCGTAATGGGGATTTGGACGAAGCCGCTGGCGCGGCGGACGCTACCGCGTGCTCGAGGATCGACAGTTGATGAGGGATTGAAGGAAGAAGTAAGTTGGGCCACAGAAAAAGGAGGTCCCTGTGACCCAACTACGCCAAAAGATGCTGGAAGAACTCCAGCGTCGTAATTATTCCCATCGTACCGCAAAAACCTACCTGCGGATCGTCCGCGATTTCGCCAAGTATTTTCACCGCTCCCCGGATAAGCTCGGGCCGGAACAGATCCGGCAGTATCAGGCGTACCTGTTTCAGACGCGGAAGTTGAGCGCCGCCAGCGTGGCGTCACACGCCTCCGCCTTGCGCTTCTTCTTCATCAAGACGCTGCGTCGACATTTTCTATCTGAGTTCATCCCCTTCCCCAAATGCCCGGTACGATTGCCGACGGTGCTCAGTCCAGAAGAGGTGAGCCGCCTCATTGACGGGGCTCGGAATCTCTATCACCGAACTCTTCTGATGACCCTGTATTCCACGGGCATGCGGCGTTCCGAACTCTGCCATTTAAAGGTGGAGGACATCGACAGCAAGCGCATGATGATTCGGATTCGCCAAGGCAAGGGCCGCCGGGACCGGGACATCCCGCTGAGCCCCAAACTGCTGGAGACGCTGCGCGTCTACTGGCGCTGGATGCAGCCCGCGACCTTTCTGTTTCCGGGAACGGTGAAAGCAGTACGCGCCGACGTGTCCATCACTCCGAACGTGGTGTGGTTAGCTTGTCAGCATGCTGCCCGAGCGGCGGGCATCACCAAACACCTGAGTCCGCATTCGCTGCGACACTCTTGCGCGACTCACATGCTGGAAGCCGGTGCCGATCTCCGCACCATTCAGTTTCTGCTCGGCCATGCCAGGCTCGAACACACTCTGGTCTACCTGCATCTCTCGCACAAGCATCTCCAGGCGATTCCCAACCCGCTCGATGCGCTGGAAGTTTCCAGCCTCGACGGCGTCCCACGTTCGCGGAGGCTTAAGAAATAATGACTCGGCCCCTCCTCGAGGTGGCCAACATCGTTCGCGCCCAAGGCGAGCGCTTCATCGAGAATAATTTCCGCTGGATTCACAGCACCCACCGCAAAGTCCTCCGTGCCATCGCTCGTTGTCGCACGGCGGCTCTGGGCGGGCACCGCGACCAGTGCCCTCGCTGCGGCTATCGCGCCATCTCGTTCAACAGTTGCCGCAATCGGCATTGCCCAAAATGCCAATGCGGAGCCCGCGATAAATGGGTCGCGGCTCGCCAGAACGAACTCCTGGCGGTCGCCTATGTCCATGTTGTCTTCACTCTCCCTCACCAACTCTCCCAGCTGGCGCTGCAGAACAAGCAGGTCCTCTATGACCTCTTGTTCCGCGCCAGTGCGGAAACCCTGCTGGAAGTAGCCGCCGATCCCAAACATCTCGGAGCCGACATCGGATTCCTTTCCGTCTTACATACCTGGGGGCAGAACCTGCTCGCTCATCCGCATGTCCACTGCCTCATTCCCGCCGGTGGCCTCTCACCCGACCGTACCCGCTAGATCCATCCCCGCTATCCGTTCTTTCTTCCTGTCCACGTCCTCAGTCGCGTTTTCCGCGGCAAGTTCGTCGCCGGCTTAAAGCGTCGATTCCAGCAACACCAGCTCACCTTCGCTGGAACTCTCAAGCCGCTCGAAAACGAGAAGGCTTTCCGCTCCTTCTTGCGTCCCCTCTTCCGCGAGAACTGGGTCGTCTATGCCAAGCCACCCTTCGGTGGTCCTCATCATGTGCTCGGCTATCTCGCCCGCTACACCCATCGCGTGGCCATCACCAACCACCGCCTCGTAGCTTTCGAGAACGATCAGGTTACTTTCCGCTGGAAAGATTATGCCCACGGAAACAAGAAAAGAATCATGACCCTCGCTTCGCAAGAGTTCCTGCGCCGCTTCCTGCTCCACGTCCTGCCCCGCGGCTTTGTCCGCATCCGCTCTTTCGGTTTCTCGGCCAATCGCCGGCGCGCGACACTGTTGCCCCTCTGCCAGCGGCTCCTGTTGGACAACCCAGAACCTCAGTTCCACGCAACAAGCTCTGCCTCCACCCGCATCTCCTGTTTCCGTTGTCCAAGATGCGCCACGCCCATGATCCTCGTCGAAAAA
>Ga0208190_1000448_pt1 | contig 17118 bp, 19 predicted proteins | sample June2015DPH_13_1_FD_184708 | JGI IMG/M metagenome (GOLD analysis project Ga0208190, IMG submission 184708) | Peatland microbial communities from SPRUCE experiment site at the Marcell Experimental Forest, Minnesota, USA - June2015DPH_13_10... | ecosystem: Environmental > Terrestrial > Soil >... | reverse complement strand
AAGTTCAGCAACCGAACTCAGCCTCGGCGCACGAGCTTACAAACAGGCAAATTACGAGCAAGCGACGTGGCACTTCGAAAAGGCCGTTGCGCTGGATTCCTCGAACGTCAATGCCCACCTTTACCTCGCGACCACATACGCACAGCAATACATCCCTGGGGTGGATCTGCCCGACAACATCGACATGGCGAAACGTGCGATTGCGGAATACAAGCAGGTAATTGACTTGGGCCCTTCGCAGGCCGACTTCAGTCCATCCCAGCGCATAAACGCCACTAAGGGCATCGGCTATTTGTACCTTCAAATGAAGCAATTTGACGATGCCACGGACTACTACCGCACAGCCACAGAATTGGAACCCAATGATCCCGAAGCGTTTTACTCCATCGGAGTCATCGACTGGACTCAGACCTATGTGCCGCGACAGGAAGAACGCGCGAAGCTTCGCCTCAAGCCCGACGCCTCACTCGCGGCGAAAAACAAAACAGTTTGCTTACAAGTTAGAGAGAAGAATTGGACCCGCATCGCGGATGGCATCGAAAACCTGAACAAAGCCGTGCAGCTTCGCCCAGATTACGACGACGCCATGGCTTACATGAACCTCATGTATCGCGAACGTGCTGACGTGCAGTGTGATGATCCCGCCGCCCGCGATGCGGACCTGCGAACGGCCGACGATTGGATAGATAAGACCATGGGTGTAAAGAAAGCCAAAGCGAAGGGATCCGAAGAGCCTAGGGAAGAGAAGTAATTCGTTCGAATAGCGCTAGAACCTATTCCTCCTCCAGTCCCTTCTTCTGCTCGATCTCCATGTCCTTAAACTCGCTCGACTCGAACACCTCGCCGCATTCTTTGCATTCCACGTATTCCGTGTCTTCATCGCGCGAAACAATCTGCACCTGCGGATGCTTGCATTGCTCCCGGCTGGCTTTTGGTTGAGTAGGCTGCGAGGGCTGGATGGGCGTCATAAAGCGTCGGGGAAACTTATCGGTCTCAAGAGGGGTGCTGTTTGAATTGCGGTATTTTGGGGCGGGTTGAGGTGCGATGTCAAGTCCCGACTGGAACACTACGTCCCTAGCGGCTCGCAATCCGCAGCCAAGTCGCCTAGCCTTTTCAAGAAAATCCAATTCCAGCTCGTAAGCCGTTTGCATACATAAACTTACCATTCAGTGCCCAATTTTCCCCATTCCCTGTCGGCCCTTGCTAGAAAGCCGTCCTCCCGTTAGAATAAAAGGCGACCTAAAGAGTCGTAGTTTTATCCGACCTTTACGGTCGCCTTTGGCGAAGTTGCCCTTGGGACGTTGAAACCAGATGCTGAAGCTGACCAAAAAAGCCGACTACGGGTTGATGGCGATGAAGCACCTCGCCGAGCACGTCGACCGTGGCGCCTGCAGCGCGAAAGATGTGGCCGAGGCCTACGGCATTCCGCAGGAGGCCTTGGCGAAAATTCTGCAGCGTCTGGCAAAAGTCGGACTCGTTCAATCCCAGCACGGCATGAACGGCGGATACACCCTGGCGCGTGATCCGCGCACGATTTCCGCCTTCGAAGTCATCAAGGCGATCGACGGGCCTCTCTTTATTACGGCTTGTGTGACGGTTCGAGGCGAATGCGGCCAGAGCGATCGCTGCACCATCCGCGAGCCGCTGCGCAAAGTGAATGAAAGCATCGAACAGGTTTTGAAGAACATCAGAATTTCGCAAATGAAAGAAGAGCCGGAGACGATCGAAATCAAGAAAACGGCGGATTTAGTAACGATTGCGTAACGGCGCAACAGGCACCTGCAATTGAAGGAGAACAGCAATCATGAGTGGCAATACGAAGACGGCGACCCCCAATCACAACAACGGGCACAATGCTCCCGAGGGCATCAAGTTGCCCATTTACATGGACAATCACGCGACCACGCCGATGGATCCGCGCGTGCTCGAAGAGATGCTTCCTTACTTTGTGGAGAAGTTCGGCAACGCGGCCAGCCGCAACCACCCGTTCGGATGGGTTGCCGAAGAAGCCGTTGAGCTCTCCCGCGACCGCATCGCCAAGCTGATCGGCGCGAGCGCAAAGGAAATCATCTTCACATCCGGAGCCACCGAGAGCGACAACCTCGCCATCAAGGGCGTCGCCGAAATGTACCGTGAAAAGGGCAACCACATCATCACCGCGGTCACCGAGCACAAGGCTGTCCTCGACACCTGCAAGCATCTCGAGAAATACGGCTTCCGCGTGACCTACCTGCCCGTTCAGAAAAACGGTCTCGTCGATCTCGACGAGCTGAAGCGCGCCATGGACGACAAGACGATCCTCGTCACGATCATGGCTGCCAATAATGAAATCGGTGTGCTCCAGCCCATCGCGGAAATCGGCAAGCTCTGCCGCGAGCGCGGCATCGTTTTCCACACCGACGCAGTCCAGGCCATTGGCAAGGTTCCTATCGACGTGAACAAGATGAACATCGACGTCGCGTCCATCACTGGCCACAAGCTCTATGGGCCGAAGGGCGCGGGCGCGCTGTATGTTCGCCGCAAGAATCCGCGTATACAACTGGTTCCGCTCATTGACGGCGGCGGCCACGAGCGCGGCATGCGTTCCGGCACATTGAATGTTCCCGGCATCGTGGGGTTGGGCAAGGCCTGCGCCATCGCCCAGGAAGAGATGGCGCAGGAATCCGTGAAACTCGCCGGCCTTCGCGATCGTCTAAAAGACAGCATCATGAGCCGCCTCGACGAGACCTACATCAATGGTTCCATGGAACACCGTCTACCCGGCAACCTGAACATCAGCTTTGCCTATGTCGAAGGTGAGTCGCTGTTGATGGGCATCAACGATATTGCAGTTTCCAGCGGATCAGCCTGCACCTCCGCGACCCTTGAGCCATCTTATGTATTAAAGGCTCTCGGCACGGGCGACGACCTGGCCCACAGCTCGATTCGTTTCGGCATCGGCCGCTTCAACACCCAGGCTGAAGTGGATTACGTGGCCGATCGCGTGGTTGAGACAGTGGCGCGTCTGCGCGAGCTTTCGCCGCTCTACGAAATGGCCAAAGAAGGCGTGGATCTGAAGAGCGTGAAGTGGGCGGCAGAAGCGCATTAGGTTTTGAAGCACGTTGGGTTTTGAAGCACGTTAGGTTTTGAAAGGGCACGGCTTTAGCCGTGCCGCAGTGAGCACAAAAGATGTGGGGCTTTAGCCCCTGAGGGAATCTCAGGGACAAAGAATGTGAGGAGCAAGAAATGGCATACAGCGATAAAGTGATCGATCACTACAACCATCCGCGCAACGTCGGCTCCATGGACAAAAAGGACAGTGATGTGGGCACTGGCCTCGTCGGAGCTCCCGAATGCGGCGACGTCATGAAGCTGCAGATCAAGGTCAATCCGCAAACCAACGTGATTGAAGACGCGAAGTTCAAGACGTTCGGCTGCGGCTCCGCAATCGCCTCGTCCTCGCTTGCCACCGAGTGGGTGAAGGGCAAGACGATTAACGAAGCCCTCGCGATCAAGAACACCGAGATCGTGAAGGAACTGGCTCTGCCGCCGGTAAAGATTCACTGCTCGGTGCTAGCCGAGGACGCGATCCGCGCCGCCATCGGCGATTGGAAGAAGAAGCAGGAGTCCACCAAGCCTGCCGAGGTAGAGGCGCAGTAAGATAGCTGTGAGCGATAGCCTCTAGCGACTCGCTAGCCGAACTGTATTTTGTAGAACGGCTGCCAGAAGCTAGCGGCTAGAGCTAGAAGCTGACTCATGGAAGACACTCTAAAAACCGTCGCACCATCGACTTCTGCCAAGGGCATCCAGGTCACCGACAAGGCGATCGCAAAAATCCGCGTCGCCATGGCAAAGGAAGGCATTTCGCCCGAGCAAGGCGGCCTGCGTCTTGGCGTGCAAGGCGGAGGGTGTTCAGGCCTGAGCTACAACATCCGCTTCGACACACAGCCTCGCGAGCGGGATCGCGTCTTCCAGTTCGACGATGTGCGCGTCTTCGTGGACCCGAAATCATTTATCTATCTGCACGGGATGATTCTCGATTATCAGGAGACTCTCATGCAGCAGGGATTCGTCTTCGTGAATCCGAACTCCACCAAGTCCTGTGGCTGCGGCAGTTCTTTCTCGGCGTAGATCACGTCCGAGTCGAAGTGTTGTGCGAACATACCCGAGGAGGGGTCCGGCCTTGACCAACAAGCAGACGGTGGTCTACGTGCACGTGATCGCCTTCACGGCGGCCATAGCGACGAATTCGATCGCAATCGGCGTCTTCTGTATGGCGGTCAGCTCGCTGGTCGCGACCTTGGTGATCATGAAAGGGTAGATCGGAAGAAACGACGGATAACGAGGGCGGCCAAACGTCCGCCCCAAGCTTTGCAAGAAATTGGTTTGATATGGCAAATACGGATTCCAAATCGTCGATGATCCTGCCCGGTGAGGAAACATCCAGTTGCTGGTCGTGCGGCACCATGCGCGCCCAGCACTTCTGCAGCGCCTGCGGCAAGGTGCAGCCCGCTCAGCCTGTCGACTACTTCACTTTTTTCGGCTTCCCGCGCAAGCTCGGCCTCGACACCGCCACATTGGAAAAAGAGTTCTATGCCCTGAGCCGTCATCTGCATCCCGATCTCTTCGCGCAGGCCGACCCGACCGAGCGCGAATGGAGTCTCGAACAAAGCTCCATGCTCAACGACGCTTATCGCACTTTGAAAGATCCGATCAAGCGCACGCAGTATCTGCTTCGCCTGGAAGGCGTCGAACTCGAAGAGCAATCGAAGCAGGCCACGGAAAAAGCCCGCGCTACCGGAGAGCTGAAGAAACAGGTCGTTCCGCCCGATCTGCTCGAAGAAGTCTTCGAGCTCAACATGCATCTCGAGGAGCTTCGTGCGCAAAAGACAGCCGGAGAAGACGATCCCGCGCTCCTCGAAGAAATCGGCAAGGCCAAGCTGTCTCTGGAAGAAAAATTCGACGCCCTCTTCAACGAGCTGAAAGCGGAATGGAAAAAGTGGGACGCCGCCGTGGATAAGGGCACCGAAGAGGACCTGATCAAGATCCGCGACAACATGCTGGATGTCCTGAACCGCAGGAATTACATACGAAATCTCGTGCGGGACGTAAATGAAGCGTTGGAATAGATTTCGTAATTTGGTAATCGGGTGATTTTGAAATCTGAGACCCGCGTGGCAAGTGAAGCTGCAAATTACCAATTACCCGATTACAAAATTACAAATGAGCTCTGATCACATCGTCGGCATCGACCTGGGCACCACCAACTCTCTCGTCGCGTACATGCAGGGAGACGTTCCTGCCGTTATTCCCGGGGAAGACGGCCTGAATCTCGTTCCCTCCGTTGTCGCGCTTGATCAAACCAATCAAATCATCGTGGGCAATGGAGCGCGCAAGTATCTGATCGAAACCTCCGACCGCGCCGTTTATTCCGTGAAGCGGTTAATGGGCCGCGGCCTCGAAGACATTCAGGAAGAATTGAAGTTGTTTCCTTTCCGGATGGCGGACGACATGCTCTCTGGCGAAGTTCTGCGCATCAAGATCGGTGAGCGCACCTATACGCCTCCCGAGATTTCCGCCCTCATCCTGCGCCAGCTCAAGCGCAATGCCGAGCGCTTCTTTGCCGGCAACGTCACCAAGGCCGTCATCACCGTTCCCGCGTATTTCAACGACGCGCAGCGCCAGGCCACCAAAGACGCCGGCCGCATCGCAGGCCTCGATGTTCTGCGCCTCGTTAACGAGCCGACCGCCGCAGCGCTCGCCTATGGTCTCGACAAGCGCAGGAACGGCATCGTCGCCGTCTACGACTTCGGCGGCGGCACCTTCGACATTTCGATCCTCAAACTCCATGACGGAATCTTCGAAGTCGTGGCCACCAACGGGGACACGCATCTTGGCGGCGATGACATCGACAACCTGCTGATTGCAATTGCGCTCGACGATATTCGCGGCGATCTCGGCATTGATCTTCGAAAGGATGCGCGCCGCAGCGGCGAAGCCGTCCAGCGCATCCGCAAAGCCGTGATTGAAGCGAAAATCGCGCTCTCCTCGCAGCCCACGGCCACACTCGACGTTGACCTCCCCGGAGGCAAAAAGTACCAGCGTGAGGTCAGCCGCGAGATGTTCGAGCAGATGATTCAGCCGGTCATCGACCGCACGATTGGCCCATCAAAACAGGCTCTTAAAGATGCCGCACTGAAGCCCGCTCAAATCGATGAAGTCGTTCTCGTCGGCGGATCGACGCGCATTCCGAAAGTTCGTCAGCTCGTTCAGGATTTATTCGGCCGCGTTCCGCACACCGACTTGAATCCTGACGAAGTCGTAGCGCTCGGCGCGGCGGTGCAGGCGGATATTCTGGGCGGCGGCTCTCAAATCACGAAAGAGATGCTGCTCCTTGACGTGACGCCCCTTTCGCTGGGCATCGAAGTTGCCGGAGGCGTGACCGACAAGATCATTCTCCGCAATTCGACGATCCCGGCATCGGCGACGCAGTATTACACCACGCAGGTCGACGGCCAGACCAACGTCGCGATTCACGTGCTGCAGGGCGAACGTGAACTCGCACGAGATTGCCGCTCACTCGCACGCTTCGACCTGAAAGGCGTTCCGCCCATGACCGCGGGCATGCCGCGCATCGAAGTGAAGTTCCTGATTGACGCCAACGGCATTCTCCACGTTTCCGCGCGCGAGCAGCGCAGCGGCAAAGAAGCCGAAATCGACGTCCAGCCCAGTTATGGCCTTACCGACGAGCAAGTCGAAAACATGCTGCTGGAGTCGTTTGACTACGCCGAAGAGGATTTCCGGCAACGTCAGGTCATCGAAGCGCGCCGCGAAGCCGAGACAATCCTCAACGCGCTCGCCAAGGGAAAGAAGAGTGATGCGTGGCAAGCGCTCACGATCGAAGAACGCCGCAATGCGGAGGCTCTTGAGCAGACTTTGATCGCGACCAAAGATCGCGACGATTATCTAGCAATTCGCAGCGCGATCGACGCGTTGAATCAGGGCACCATGCGCTTGGCTGAATTGATGATGGACACGGCGGTATCGACCGCGCTGAAGGGCAAGACCATGGATGACACTGGAATCGAGGAAGGCCAGCAGGCCGGACACCCGGTGGCGAAAGCAGAATTTAAGTAAGAGCGTTTCAGAAAACCGGCTTTGAAAGGGCGCGACTTCAGCCGCGCCGTAAGAATCTTGTATGGCGGCTTTAGCCGCTGAGGTCACTGTCAGGAGCAATGATGTCAGACGAGAAAAGCCACAACACCGGAGCCACTACGATCGACGCTCCCACCGACAATACCGTCGAGATTACTTTCCTGCCCGAAGGCAAAACCGTCACCTTCGAGCATGGAAAACTTCCCTACAAAGATCATGGCAAGCAGGAATCTCTGCTCGATGTAGCACTGAACTACGGCGTCCATCTTGACCACGCCTGCGGCGGTAACTGCGCCTGCACGACCTGCCACGTCTGGGTCAAAGAAGGCGCAGACCTGATTTCAGAAATGGAAGACGACGAAGCCGACAAGCTCGACATGGCTGCCGACCTTCAGCTAAACTCGCGTCTCGGATGCCAGGCCGTAATCAAGAAACCCGGCAAAGTAGTTGTGGAGATTCCGGCATGGAATCGCAATTACGTTTCAGAAGAGCACTAAAGTCTTATGTATTGTCATTCCGAACGAAGTGAGGAATCTCCTCCACCACGGACTCATCTGTCCATAGGAAATTCTTCGCCAACGCGCGCCATAACAACGGAACGGAGCCATCCATGCCAAAGGAACTGACTTGGAGCGATTCCGAAGACCTCGGAATCCTTCTCTCCGAAGCGCACCCCGAAATCGATCCGCTCGCCGTCCGCTTCACCGACCTACACGGGTACGTTCTCGCGCTGCCTGATTTCAAAGACGATCCCGCGAAATCGAACGAAGCCAAACTGGAAGCAATTCAGATGGCCTGGCATGCAGAAGCGCTCGACCGGACGCAGGGATAGCGCCACGATTCGGCCGATGCATTTCTGGCGCAAGGAATCCTTCAGTACATTAAAGGATGTCGCGGCGAAAGCGCGAGCGGTGCCACTCTGGTTCGACTATGCCGATTTCTGTGTCGAGTACGAGCGCGGGCTGAGAAGCGCGGCTTTCGAAATCCTTGAAGGTTTCATTGCTTCAATGGAACATGCTCCGTTTGCCGACAGGCGACAGTTTGTCAGCTGGTTATCGCGGCAGGCAGAAGGGCGGGAAGGACGGCACGTGCTCATTCCCCAGCCACTCCAGATCCGCGTAGTCGAGCCGACGCTCGTTGAGTGGACGATGATCGAACCTTCGTGTTCTGAACCACATTTGTGGCTCGGAGGATACGACCACGTAAAGCGTGCCTTTGAACTGGATCCCGACAACCAGCTAGCACGAAGAAAACTGATCATCCTTATCTGGGGGCAGGTGAACTTCAATGCGCATGAGTTACCCGCCGGTTATTTGGGTGAGATCGACAAGGACTTGGCTGCTCTGAGCGAGGTGGAGGAATTGTTGAAGGGCTTGTTGGACGAAAAGGATCGCCTACGCCTCGCGGCGGACCTTGCAGAGGACCGGAGACTGGTCGAAGAGTATTCGCGGAAGCAGTCAGGCCAGTAGTCGATGTTGGCAAACAGGTTTTAGTCGTCAACCTGAAGCCCTCTACTTCGCCCCCACCACCTGCGGCGTCACATCCTCCACGCTCGCTTCTCGCAAAAACCTCGCCGCCTCTTCCGGAGGTGTTGGATTGATATAAAATCCCGTCCCCCATTCGAATCCCGCCGTCTTGGTCAGCTTCGGCATGAATTCAATGTGCCAGTGATAGTACTCGTTGGTGGGATCCTGCGCCGGCGAACTGTGCACCACCAGGTTATATGGCGGATTATCAAGCACCCGGTCCGCTTTCATCAGCAGCAACTTCAGCGCCTTCGCCAGATTTTCAAACATGTGCGACGACGAATTCTCAAACGCCGACTCATGCCGCTTTGGCAGAATCCACGTCTCAAACGGAAACCGCGGAGCATACGGAGCCAGCGTGATGAAATCCTCGTTTTCGGCGACGATGCGAATCCCGCTGTCCATTTCCTGCCGGATCGCGTCGCAGAAGACGCACCGCTCTTTATAGATGTAATACTGCTTCGCGCCCTGCAGTTCTTCGACCACGTAAATCGGCAGAATCGGCAGCGCAATCAACTGCGAGTGCGAATGCTCCAGCGAAGCGCCGGCCGCTTCGCCGTGGTTCTTGAAAAGCAGAATGTACTTGAACCGCTTGTCTTTTTTCAGATCCAGAATGCGGTCCCGGAATGCCCACAGCACATCCTCGATCCGCTTCGGTGACAAACCCGCCAGGCTCATATTGTGGTCGGGAGTCTCGACGATCACCTCGTGCGCGCCCACCCCGTTCATCTTGTCGAACATGCCCTCGGCCTGTTTATTCAAATTGCCTTCAATGCCGAGCGCCGGAAATTTGTTCGGTACCACCCGCACCGTCCAGCCCGGGCTGTCTTTCTGCGGAGTGCTGCCGTTTGTGCTGGGGCGATAGGCCAGAATCTCCGGAGGTGTCTTGCTCTCATTGCCGTAACAGAAGGGGCAGAAACCACCCTTGATCCTCATGGTTTCGCGCACAAAGTCGGTTGGCCGCTTGGCGCGATCTGTCGAAATGATCACCCATCGGCCCACAATGGGGTCTTTTCTTAATTCGGGCACGTACGAAGAGTCCTTTCAATAGGAACGTGCAAGTCTTTTCGCGAAACCACGATTGTACGCCACAGAAAACGCATTTTGAAACAGCTCAAATGAGGGCCGGTTAAAACCGTGATCATAGTATATGGTCACAATGTCAAACCGCCACTGGCACGGACCGGCCATGTGCTGCATAAAGTCTCGCGCCATCAGCCGCAACTCGTTTTGCTTGTCGCGATCCACTGCAGCTTCCGCAGGCTTGACCGCCCGTGTCGTACGAGTTTTCACCTCGACAAAGCACAGCACGTCGCCGTCCCAACCGACCAAGTCCAGTTCGCCGCGATAATGCGGAGACCGGTAGTTACGGGAGATGATCGTGTAGCCGCACCGGCGAAGATAAAAGTACGCGTCTTCCTCCCCGCGCCGCCCCGTTCGCAGATGTTCTGGTGAATCGTCCGCGCTCTCACCTAACCCCCAGTCAAGGAGGCGCACGATCCCGTGAGTGAGGCGACCCTTCAACATGAGGAACTCCCAGTTTCACTCTATCGCCGTCCACAGTCGCTGGGTGTGATAGCAGTCACTCGCTAGTCGGTCGGTTTCGATGGATGCTGCGCGTGGGATCAAATCCTCGTCTGCTTTGTACAGCGCAATCTGTACCTGGAATGTCGGTGGTACGTTGTTGCTCTCAGCTTTCCACTTCAGGAGCTAGCACCACGGCCACCGGAGCAGTCGGTACCTTACCCAGCGTGTTCACCAGTACGACCCCGGCAAGCGCAACGGCACCACCTACCAGTGTCATCAGTTTCGGAACCTCGCCTAGCCAAATCCACGCAATCCCGAGGCTCGCAACTGGCATTAAATACATAAAACTGCTCAGCCTCGAAGCGGGTGCATGCGTCATGGCATAGGCCCACGCAAAATTCGCCATCACCCCCGGAAAGATCCCCAGATAAACAACCGCGAGCGTAGCATTCATCGGCGCGGCCTTCACCGCATGCCCAAGTCCCCAGCCAAACGGCGCCATCAGCAATGTTCCGAACCAGAAGGAATAGCAAGTGAATTCAAGGGCGCGATACTGGCCAAGAAGTTTCTTCTGCAGAACCATGTAGAGCCCATACATGACCGCGGCTCCTACGATGATCAACGCTCCAAAAGAAAAATGCAGCCCTTGTCCACGTTCGTTGGCAATCACGCCGATGCCAAACAGACTGATGAAAATTCCAATCCATCCAGCAAAGGTGAGCCGCTCGCCCAGGGTGAACACCGCGAGCAGAGACGTCCAAACAGGCGTGGACGCCACCAGAAAGCTGGCCGTTCCTGCCGCCACCGTCAGTAGTCCGTAATTGAGGATGGTGTTGTAGAACGTGATCCCGACCGCCGCCGCGAAAATCATGATCGGCAGATCGCGCCGCTCGGGCATGCGGACTCCGCAGACCGCGGCATACGCAGCGAGCGCGAGCGAGCCAATCGCAAACCGTAGGAACGCCAGTTGGCCCGGCGCATATCCGGGCAGCGCCACGCGGATCGCAACCGGAGCTGATCCCCAAAGCACTACGGCCATGACAAGCGCCAACACACTTTTTCCCGAGAGTTCGCGTTTCACGCTGAAGCTTGAAGTCTATCAGGCTCGCAAATGTCCGCATTCGCCGAAGCTTCCCGTGGTTTGCCCCAGACGTTGACGAGACAAACACCAGTCAGCGCCACCGCACCTCCCGCGAAAGTCAGCAGCCCCGGCACTTCTCCCAGCCAGAGCCAGCCAATTCCGATAGCAAACACCGGGATCACATAGAGCAGCGTGGATGTGCGTCCGGCCGCGCCATGCGACAGCACATAGGCCCAAGCTACATACGCAAGCGCCCCAGGAAAAATCCCGAGATACGCGACCGCCAGAGTTGCCGCGACCGGCGCGGACCGCACCGTATACAGCAAGCCGCTTCCAAATGGCAGCATCATCGCGGTCCCAAACCAGATCGAATACGCCGTAAACTCAAGCGCGCTGTAACGCGCCAGATAGCGCTTCTGCAGAATCATGTAGGTCGCGGAAGTGATCGCCGCAGCCAGAATAATCAGCGACTGCGAAGATAGATGCAGTCCTCCGCTTTCCCCGCGGGCAATCAGCGCGATTCCAGCGAAGCTGACGAAAATCCCGAACCAGCCGACGGCAGACAGCTTTTCGTGCAGAAACAAACGCGCGGCCAGCGCGGTCCAGATCGGCGTCGAAGCAATCAGCATGCTGGCCGCTCCGGCGGTCACGCGAGTTTCGCCGTAGTTGAGGGCAAGGTTGTAAAACGTAATCCCGATCGCCCCGCTCAGAATCAGTCCGGGAATGTCGCGCAATACCGGACGCCGGAAGTGCGCCACAGCCGCATAAATCGCCAGCACCGCCGACGCAATCAGGAATCGCAGAATCGCCAGGTTCGCCGGCGCATAGGCGCGCAGCCCCGCACGAATGCCAGCAAACGCCGAAGCCCAGATCACGAGAGCAAAAGCGAGGGCGAAGATAGTACGAGATGTAAAGCGGGGCATAATGCCTCCTTTCGTGAGAATTAAGTTTTCGGGAAATTAGCGGACGAGCATCCTGGGTGGCTTACCAGGTGTCGCCGCCACGTTCGGGAGGCCACGCGCCAGCCTGTCGCCGCAACAACGCGACCTGTCCGATGTGGTAGCTGTTGTGCGCCACGATCTCCCACAATGCTGTGTGCACCATACATTGCCGCTGCAAGTTTGACGGCTCTGCTTTGACGACGATGCGCATAAGCACCGCAGAATCAGATTCAGCAAGAACAGTGAGCCGCTTCAGGAGTTGACCGAACCGCTCCGTCACTGCCTGCCATCGCTCCGCGCGCGCAGAACCCGGAGGCTCGGGCCAGCTTTCACTTGCATGATTTGGGTACGTCGGATTCTCGCCTGCAATCATGCGCAGGTCATAATCCATCCAGTAGTTCATGTGCTCGACGAGTTGCCAGATCGAGTGCGGATAGCCCGCAACTGTGCGCACGGCCAGTTCGGCTGAAATGCCTTCCACGCAAGCGACCGGATTCACGTGCGCACCCTTGCCGTAAACGAGTTCGCGCAATGTCCGATCGCTCATGATGATCTTCCCGTTCCCCTTGGTTCTAAGTGAGCAAGAGCTCCCCTACAGGCTCTTCTCGACGGCCGCAATCGCCTCTTCCAGCGTATCGACCGCGACGTCCGCCTCATCCTTGGTCACGACCAACGGCGGCGCAATGCGCACCGTGCTCGGACCGCAGCCGAGGAACAGTACTCCGCGCTCGAACGCCAACTCCACCACGCGATCGCGCTCGGTGTTGCCGTATTCCTTCGTCTTCTGGTCCTTCACGATGTCGACGCCGATCATCAATCCGCGCCCGCGAACGTCGCCGACAATCCCGTGCTTCTTCGGCCAGTCCGCCATGCGCTTCATCATGTGATCTCCGACCTCCTGCGAATTCCGCAGCAGGCCTTCTTTTTCGATCACATCCAGTGTTGCCAGCGCAGCCGCAATCGCCACCGGATTCCCGCCAAACGTCGAAGCATGCGATCCCGGAACCCAGTCCATGATCTCGGCTTTCGTCATCGTGACGCCCAGCGGCATCCCTGACGCAATCCCCTTCGCCATGCAGACCATGTCCGGATGCACCCCCGTGTGCTCGACCGCAAACCATTTGCCCGTGCGCCCGATGCCGCTCTGCACTTCGTCCACCACCAGCATGATCCCGTGCTTGTCGCAAATCCGCCGCAGTTCCTGCATGAACACCGTCGGCGCAACCACATATCCGCCCTCGCCCTGGATCGGCTCGACAAAAATCGCTGCCACTTCTTCCGGAGCAAGAACGGTTTTGAATAATTTGTCCTCGATATAACGGGCACAGCCCAGCGCAAACGCCTCAGCATCCTGCGCCCCCGCCGAACATCCCCGATAAGTATCGGGATAGCGCACGTGCGTCACTCCCGGCACCAGCGGCGCAAACCGCCGCTTCTGCTGCGGCTTCGAAGCCGTCAGTGACAGTGCGCCCATGGTCCGTCCATGGAATGCACCCAGAAACGCAATGACCTGCTGCCGCTTGGTGTGATAGCGCGCCAGCTTCAACGCGCACTCGATCGCTTCCGCACCCGAGTTGCCGTAATAAATCTTGTGCGGTCCCGGCATCGGCGCAATCTTCGACAACCGCTCCGCCAGCGTCACCATGCTTTCGTAATAAAAATCCGTTCCCGACATGTGGATCAATTCAGCCGCCTGCTGCTGAATCGCGGCCACCACTTCAGGATGGCAATGTCCCGTCGACGTGACCGCAATGCCGGCCGAGAAATCGAAGAACTCGTTGCCGTCCACATCTTCAACGACAATTCCGCGGCCGCGTTTCGCAACCATCGGGTAAGAGCGCGTATAGGAAGGTGAAATGTATTTTTCATCGCCCGCAAGAATGCGGCGGGCATTGGGGCCGGGAAGAGCGGTCATGATCTTGGGCCCGATCGTGAGAGTTTTGGTCGTCATGGCAAGTTCTCCTAAGAACGATTTGGTTGGTGGTTCGCGGTGAGTGGTCCCGCTTGCTACGAGCTCGGAGCTGGTAGCTCTGCCGTAACTCGGCAATCACAATTTGTGATGCCGGGGATCACACTGACAAATTGAGGAGAACGAAAATTAGTCGCTGCCGAAGAGGTTGGCGCGCACATGCGACGGCAGAACGGACAGGTAACGCCGCGGACAGGCGCGTCCTTCGATCCAGCACATCGCGGGAATAGAGCTTTTCGAGCGCATAAACACTATCTAAATTATATCCCTGTTTGCTTCGCTGCGTAACCCCCAAAAAACATTACGAAGGGCACGAAGACGCCACGATGACAGACCAGTAATCAAGCTACTCCTGGTTACCAACGTGACCTTTAGCGCCCACCGTTCGTTTCTATACCCTTAGAGTTGGCCTCGGTCTTATGACGTGCGGCTGGCAGCCGGTCACGACCGCGCCCACCGGAACAGTTCCGGGCCTTCAAATCGAAAGTAAATTTCTTAGAAATGAGGCTGTGATGAATCCAATCACTCGTAGCCGAATCTTTGTACGGAAGTCAATCCTTCTCTTGGCCTCGATGGCGATTTCTGCGTTGGCGTGGGGAGAACACGCGGCGGGATCGAAGGGCACGACTGCACATCCGAGCAAGCCGGTCCAGCCGGTCCACTCTGCTAGCCCCAGTGCTCAGCGAACTCCTGTTCGCGCCCCGGCTCCCGTTCGCGTAAGCAAGCCCACCCAAGCGCAGCCGCGTCCGGCAGGCAACTCCAAAGGGAGCGCAAACACTTCCACGAACCCGCGCGCAAACGCCCCCGTCACTCGAGTTCCGGATCCTGTTGTTGATCATATTGGAGACATCTCGGAATATCGCAGCGGCACGAGCCACCCCGCTCCCACGACGCCTCCGGCATCTCTGAGAAATGCGTCGACGAGCCGGCGACAGACCATCAGGGTCCGCACCATCAACCGTGACGGTATGCACATCCAACACAGTCTTCACGGCGGACGCTTGATTGTGAGCGAACATAATGGGGCGCGGATCGTCACGACCGGCGCAGGTCGCGGCTACGTGCAGCGTGCTTACATGACGCAGGGCGGGCGCTCCTATTATTCGCGCACCTACTCTGACCATGGGGTCTACAGGGTTGGAATTTATCGCGAATACAACTATGGCGGCCATCAGTACTATGGCTACCATCCAGCCTCTTGGTACCATCCGGCCTTTTACGGTTGGGCCTCTCGTCCGTGGGGTGCACCCGTGTCCTGGGGTGTTGGGACGGCCGGCTGGGGCTGGTCCGGAACGCCATGGTTCCGCTTCTATGGCGGATATTTTGCGCCCTACCCGGTTTATTCGTCGGCGGCTTACTGGCTCACCGACTATCTGATTGCAGCCAATTTGCAAGACGCTTATGCAGCCGGAGCGGCAGCGAATGCCGCACGGGCTGGGTACGACCAGGGACAGGCAGACTACGATCCAGCGAACTCCGGCGGGCCAGCGCTGACGCCGGAGCTAAAGCAGGCGATCGCCGACGAAGTGAAGGCGCAAATCGCGGACGAGGAACAACAATCTCCTGGAGCGCAGAGCGGCGATTTATCGGATGGAGAGGCTCAGACTTCGGCACCCGCGAACGACGATGTGCTGCCCGCACTCAATCCCGCACGGCGCACCTTTGTCGTATTCAACGAGATTACCGTTACCTCCGATGGCCAGGAATGTGAACTGACCGCGGGCGATATCCTCACGCGACTCACGAACACTCCGGATGCCGATCAGAACGTCACGGCCATCGTTTCGGCCAGGAAAAAGAGAGACTGCGCCATTGACAAGCAGGTGAAAGTGTCGGTGGATGCGTTGCAGGAAATGCACAATCACTTCGATGAACAAGTGGATAGCGGCATAAAAATGCTGGCGCAAAAACAGGGAACCGGCGGGTTGCCGAAGGCTCCCGACACGGCTACGACGGCCTCCGATGTGCCGGTACCACAGCCGGATCCGACCGTTGCCAAGGATTTGACCGATCAAGAGGCGGCAGCGGACCGGACCGAGACTCAGGTGGAACAGGAAACAGCAGCAAGCCCGGGCGGAGGACAGGTCGGCACGCAAGCCCCGTCGGGAACTTCCCTGGGGGACATCGCCCGCCAAGTGCGCGCGAAAAAACAGCAGAATCAAGCCCAGCCCGATCCCGACCAGTAGTGGAATGTAGCTAACGAGAACGAAGATGAGTTTGCTGATCCTGGTCCTTGAGCGTCCAGCAGAGCACTGGTGCGCGCGCCAGGTGGTCAACGGGTGAATCGCACTAACTTTGAAAGAATTTCCTGATCTGCGGCCAGTATTTCCTGACGATCAAATCCGTGCTCAAGTGCCCGCCCCGGCGGAACAGCTTTAACGCGGCTCCCGTGCGCTTCGCAAATTTCTCGACCGTGCGGTATGGCACATAAGGATCGTCCTGCGCATGAAACATCATGATCTTCGACGCGTTGAATGCGTCCACATGATGCATCGGGTTGTAGAAGGTCCCGCTGGAGAGCTTTTTCCAATTTTTGTCCGACAGCCGGTATCCCCGCCCGAATGCCGCGCGAATGTAAGCCGCATAACTCGGGTTCGACGTCTCCTTCTTCTGTTCGCCGCCCAGAATTCCCCAATCCACCACTGGACAATTTGCGATCACCTTCTTCACCCGCTCATCCAGCGAGGCCAGAATCGCCGCCGCTCCGCCAAAGCTTCCGCCGATCACGAAGATTTCGTCCGCGCGCACTCGAAACTTCTGTCCGAACGCCAATTCGCGAATCTCCGTCCTCAGCCCGTCGATCACATCGAGGATGTCCAGGCGTGGCGACCGCTCCAGAAAAGCGCCGCCACTTTCCCACGCCCCTCGATAGCGCGGATAGAACACCCAGTATCCCTTCGCCGCCAGAAACCCCGCCAAAGGTTGCTTCCGAGGAATCGA
>Ga0208190_1000436_pt1 | contig 17300 bp, 11 predicted proteins | sample June2015DPH_13_1_FD_184708 | JGI IMG/M metagenome (GOLD analysis project Ga0208190, IMG submission 184708) | Peatland microbial communities from SPRUCE experiment site at the Marcell Experimental Forest, Minnesota, USA - June2015DPH_13_10... | ecosystem: Environmental > Terrestrial > Soil >... | reverse complement strand
CTCGCTCGACTTCGCCGGCGGAACGGTTGTCCACATCACCAGCGGCGTCTCGGCACTGGTCTGCGCGCTCTATCTGGGCAAGCGGCTCGGTTACCCGCAAACGGCCATGCCGCCCCACTCCCTCGTGCTCAGCTTCATTGGTGCGTGCCTGCTGTGGGTGGGCTGGTTCGGCTTCAATGCAGGCAGCGCACTGGCCGCCAGCCCGCTGGCCACCAGCGCCTTCGTCAACACGCACTTCGCCACGGCCGCCGCTGCTCTCGGCTGGACGATCTTTGAGTGGATTCACAACGGCAAGCCCACGGCTCTGGGCGCAATCTCCGGCGCGGTCGCGGGTCTGGTAGCCATCACCCCGGCCTCGGGATTCGTTCAGCCCATGTCCGCTCTGTTCATCGGTCTTGCAGCCGGCTTCTTCTGCTCCTTCATGGTCTTCCAGGTCAAGTCCCGCTTCGGCTACGACGACTCCCTGGACGCTTTTGGCGTTCATGGCGCGGGAGGCACTCTGGGCGCCATCCTCACCGGCGTATTTGCAGCGAGCGTCATCAATCCCATCTTCGGCAAGGGCGTGCCCACCGGCGGTATCGACGGCCATTGGAGCCAGATCCTCAATCAACTCGCCGGCGTTGGCGTCGCCTGGGGAATCTCCATCGTCGGCACCCTGGTCCTGCTCTTCGTCGTCGACAAGATTCTGGGCCTCCGTGTCGCTCCCGAGCAGGAGATGGCCGGCCTCGACCTTTCGCAGCACGGCGAAGAAGGGTACGATTTCAATACCTGATGGGTTTTTGATCGGTGCCCTTGGCAATTTCCAAGGCAATATTCTTCCGGTGAAGGCGGCGAATAACCCGCCCCGCCTGATAGCCTAACGAACGAGGATTCTCTGTTTATGCTGAAGATTGAAGCTGTTCTCCAACCCTCAAAACTGGATGCCGTGAAAGATGCGCTGCTTGAGGCGGGCATCGAAGGCATGACCATTCTCGAAGCCCGGGGCCACGGCCGCCAGAAAGGCCACACCGAGTTCTATCGCGGCCGTGAATATACCGTCGACCTCCTGCCCAAGGTGAAGATCGAGCTCGTGGTTCACGACGATATGAAGGATAAGGCGGTCGCGGCCATCGAGGGCGCCGCCCGCACGGGCCGCATTGGCGACGGGAAAATCTTCATCAGCCGCATCGACGAGGCCGTCCGCATCCGCAACGACGAGCGCGGCGAAAACGCGCTCTAACCCGGCTGCGGAAGAACTGCTTCGAACGAGCACGAAGCGTCAGGGCACGAGTTTACTCGTGCCGTAAACTCGCAAAATGATTGCGGGCTTTAGCCCCTGCGGGGTGTTTCTGGCAAACTCTGTCCGGAACCTGGACCGCTTCCGCAGCCGTTTTAGGCCCTGAGCGATGCATTTCGAGAATTTCGGCCCAAACAGCGCCCTTTTTCCGCAGTCTGTCAGGACGTCGGCCTTCAAACACAAGCCTGCGCCGCGAGTTCGCGGAACTCTGAAATCCGGGGCAAAAGTCCCAGCGTCTCCAGGCACGTCCGATCGGGCTCGCTGATCCCCTGTTCTGTCGCACCATGTGGATGAGCCTCCAGCTCTTCCTCCAGCAGGTCCGCTACATAGACAGCGACCGTGCAATCGAATCCGGAGTGTACGATCCGGTCGGGGTGGTGATGGTGCGCGATGGCCTCGACGGCCACGTTGGGCAGGCCCCACAGCCCGAGCAGGTAGGCCCCGATCTCGGCGTGCGAAGTTCCCAGCAACTCCTCCTCCGCTTCAAACAGCTTGCATCCGCGCTCTGCCGCCAGCTTCCGCGCTTCGCAAAACGCATCGGGCATTTTGCCCGCCAGGATAAGGCTGCCAACGTCGTGGAGCAGAGCGGCCACAACCGTCGCATCGCGGTGCGCCGGCTCCAACGGGAGCGCGGCGGCAATCGCGGCTGCGCGATGCGCATGCCGCTGGATCGCCTCGCACTCCGACAATGGAATATGCGGGTGAGGCACAAACACCCTGAAGGCTTCTGAGGCCAGCGCCAGGTTCTTGATGGTCTCCATTCCGAGGTAGCCCACTGCGGCTTCGAGCGTGGTCACTCTCTGCGCCAGCCCAAAAAACGCGCTGTTCACAAGCTGCAGCACTTTGGCAGCCATGCCCATGTCCTGCTTGATGATGTCCGCAACCTTATCCACGGATGCGTCCGGGTCTCTCACTGCCTGCGTAAGCGATGTGTAGGTAATCGAGAGCGAGGGCAATTGTCCGATCGTTCCGACAATCTTGCGCAGCTCCTGCGAGTAGAGCAGATCCTGCAGCGCGCACAGGCGCTCAATGATCGATTGAAGCACGGTCGCATTGCACGGCTTGGCCAGAAACCGGTGCGCCACTGGAACCGCCTTGGTCGCCAGTGCCGCCTCCGAGAATCCGCTCAGGATCACGCGCGCGCTGCTCGGATAGCGGTCGCGAATGTGCCCCAGAAGCGTGGCGCCATCCATCCCCGGCATGCGCATATCCGACACTACTACGTCGAACGCGCCCTTCTCGCACGCCTCCAACGCTGCTTCTCCGCCCAGCGCAAACTCCATCTCCCAGCGCTGTCGCTGGGCATACAGCATCCGGCGCAGCCCATCCAGAACTCTGCTTTCGTCGTCCACGAACAGAATGCGCTTCATGCCGCCACCGCCTTTGTTTGCGCAGCCTTGCCGTCATAGGGAAGGCGAATGATGAACGCGGTGCCCTTCCCCTCCTCGGTTTCGAAATGAAGACTCCCGCCATGTTTACCCACTACCACGGAGCGCGCAATGGCCAGCCCTTGTCCCGTTCCCTTTCCGACCTCCTTGGTCGTGAAGAACGGGTCGAAGACCCGCGTGCGCGCCTCAACCGGAATCCCCGTCCCTGTGTCCTCGATGCGGATCTCGGCCCACTCCGCGCATCTCCGCGTTCGCACGGTGATCGTTCCTCTTTGCCGGCCTCCCTGCCGCGCCACGTCTCCAATCGCGTGCGCCGCGTTCACGATCAGGTTCAGAATCACCTGGTTGATTTCGCCGGGCAGACAGGAGACCAGGGGAAGCGACGGATCGAAGTCGGTTTCCATGTCGGCGACGTATTTCCACTCGTTGCGCGACACCGTTATGGTGCTCTGGATGGCGTGATTCATGTCCAACGGAGTCTTATCCGTGGTGCCCGGATGGGAGAATTCCTTCATTGCTCCCACAATCGCAGACACCCGCGTCACGCCTTCAAGCGACTGGTCGATGGCCTTGGGGATCTCTTCGATCAGGAAGCCAAGGTCGGATTTGTCGATCGTCGCCGAAATCCCTTCCGCGTCCTCGCCGGGAGGGCCGTTTCCTTGGGCCGCCAACAACAACCGTTCATAGTTCGCCATGAGGTTCTTCAGATCCTGGAAAGCGTCCTTTAAGAACCGAACGTTGTCTCCGATGTACTGCGTGGGCGTGTTGATCTCGTGCGCTATTCCGGCCGCGAGTTGCCCAATCGACTCGAGCTTCTGGGCTTCGCGAAGCTGTGCCTCCATGGTGCGGCGGTTGGTGATGTCTGCGCCCACGACGAGCAGTTTGGTCAAGCTCTCATCGGCCATGCAAACGGGCGTGATCGTCAGCCCCAGCAGACGCCTGCCGCCGTCCAACTCAAACGGAGCCTGATCGCACCGTATGGAGCCTTGCACAGAAAGCCAGGATCGGAACTCATCCTGCATATCGGGCCGAAGCCATGCGATCCCGCAGTCTCCCAGCGGTCTTCCAACCACATCGGCGCCGGATAAGCGGAATGCATCGCCGGCCGCCAGGTTCCAGCGCGTAATGCGCAGGCCTTGGTCCAATCCAATAAGAATGGATGGCATGGCGTTGATAAAGACCTCCGCCGCCCGATGCGCGTCTCGCAGCGCTTGCTGTTCGTCGCGCATACGGATAGTGATCTCCTTGACCAATCGTCTTATGCCGAACAGTGCAATCGAACAAGGCGCCACTACGGCGAACACTAAGATGAGCATGGCCAGCCGGCGAGCCGCGGCGTAGTCTGTCTTGCTCCGCTGAGTCTCCTGTTCCAACTGGTCAACCTGGAAGCGCACGAATCGATCCCACGCATCAAGGTACCGCTGCAAGGCCGGCGCGGTCTGCCCGACCATGACGGACACAGCCGCCTTGCGGTCCCCTTCGTCGTTCAAAAGGTGCAGAGCGCGCAGGTAGCTATCGATGTATGGGCCTCTGGCGTCCTCGACGGCCGCCAGCAGCCGATTCTCATCATTCGATTTGCAATGACCCTTGAGGTCGGCCACCAGGTCTGAGATCTTCCTCGTGTTTTCCGCCCGCCCAACCAGCAGCGCGTCGATCTGCTTCCTATCCTCGAGGAGAAAGATTTCGATGGTGATGCGGCTGTTGCGATTGGAGTAGCTGTTTGCCTCTCGGGTGAGGCGCAGCTTGATCCACTGTTCGCTCATTGTTCCGCGTAACCCGGCTTCGATGGAGTCCATCTGGCGCAACCCCAGATCGCCTGCGGCTATCAGGAGGGCAGCAAGAACGCCAAATGCCAGCGATAAATAAACTGTGACCTGCCGCGGGGTCAGCGAACGGCGGGACGGTGCTGGGCGGCCGAGTTCGCCGTTTTCATCCTTCGAGAACAAGATGCGCTTCACGCGGCAACCGCCTTTGAGGCAAGAGCCTTGCTGTCATATGGAAGGTGAATGATAAACGTGGTGCCCTTTCCCTCCTCGGATTCAAAGTCAAGACTTCCGCCGTGTTTGCCTACGATAACCGACCGCGCGATGGCCAGCCCCTGCCCGGTTCCTTTGCCGATCTCCTTGGTTGTGAAGAAGGGATCGAAGATGCGCGTGCGCACCTTTTCCGGGATTCCCGTGCCTGTGTCCTCGATGCGGATCTCGGCGCACTGTGCGCATCTGATCGTTCGTACGCTGATCGTTCCTCGTGGCCGCCCTCCCTGTTGCGCCACGTCTCCAATCGCGTGCGCCGCATTCACAATCAGGTTCAGAATCACCTGGTTGATCTCTCCCGGATGGCATATGACCGGCGGCAGCGAAGAATCGAAATCCATGTTCACATCAGCGACGTACTTCCACTCGTTCCGCGCCACCGTAATCGTGCTTGCGATCGCCCGATTCAGGTCCAGCGGAGCTTTTTCCTTCCTGTCCGGATGCGAAAACTCCTTCATTGCACTCACCAGCGCGGCCACGCGGCCCACGCCTTCCAGGCTCTGATCGATGGCCTTGGGAATCTCCTCCAACAGATAACTGGTGTCGGCCCCATCAACCGCCGCAGCCGCTTCCTCAAGCGTCTCGCGCGAAAGCCCATTATTCCTGTCCGCCGAAAACCACGTCTCATAGCTGCTCAGCAGGCTCTTCAAATCCTCGAATGCATCCTTCAGGAAGCGCACGTTGTCCCCGATGTACTGCGTCGGCGTATTGATTTCGTGCGCGATCCCGGCCGCAAGCTGGCCCACTGATTCCAGCTTCTGCGCCTGCAACAGCTGGTCCCTCAGCAGTTTTCGCTCGGTCATGTCTTCGCTCATCCCTTCATAGCGCACCACCACTCCGTTTTCGCGAACGGCGCGGGCGCTCATCGAGAGCCATATCTTGCTCCCGTCTTTGCGATAAGCCTCATATTCAAAGTTCTGCACGGCCCCTTCTTCATCCATCAGCCGCTTGAACTCCTTGCGGCGTTCCGGGGCGACCCAAGCCTCCGCTGCCCTGTTTCCCGAACTCGCATCCGCCATCTCCTCTTCCACGGAATCGAAACCGTACGTGACGGCCATGGCGTGGTTTGCGCTTAGCAAGCGCCCTTCCGGCGTGGTCTGAAAAATGCCGAAAACCGCGTTGTCGAAGATCCCCCGATAGTTCTGCTCCGCTTCCCGCAACGCAATCTCCATCTTCTTGCGCGCGTCGATGTCTTCGCACATACCCTCATAACGGACCACTTCGTCTTTCTCTCGAACGGCGCAAACACTCATCGAAAGCCATGTTTTGGTGCCGTCTTTGCGAAGGGCTTCGGCTTCAAAATTCTGCACAGCGCCCAATTCAGCGATCAGGAGCTGCATCTCCTTACCGCGTTTGGGATCGGCATAAAACTGCCGGGACATGTCGGTGATGCTCGCGATCATATCTTCCGGGGAATCGTAGCCGGAAATGGATGCCATGGCAGGGTTCGCGCCCACTACACGGCCGTCCGGCGTAGCTTGCAAAATGCCGATCATCGCATTGTTGAAGATTCCGCGATACTTCCGCTCCGCCTCCCGCACCGCAAACTCCATCTCTTTGCGCATGCTGATGTCTTCGCTGAGCCCCTCGTATCGAATCACGTCGCCGTTCTCAACCACCGCCCAGGCGCTCATCGCCATCCAGGCCCTGCTGCCGTTTTTGCGATAAAACTCGCTTTCGAAGTTCTGTACCAATCCCTCCTCGTGCAGCAGCCTCTTGAATTCGTCGCGGCTTTTTGGATACACATACAAGCGGGAAACGTCCGCAACACAAGCCATCAACTCTTCCGGCGAATCGTACCCGAAATTCTTTGCCATGGACCGGTTTATGCCCAGTATTCTTCCGTCCGGCAAGCTCTGGAAGATGCCCATGATGGCGTTGTCGAAGATGCCCCGGTACTTCTGCTCCGCCTCCCGCAAGTCGTTCTCCATCCGCTTGCGCGCGCTGATGTCGCGGCCAATACCCGCAATCCCGATCACCCGGCCCAGGTGGTCGCGTACCGGCACGTTGGTCGCCAGAATGCATGCCTCGTTTCCATCCTTGAACAGGGCCTTTTCCTCATGGTCGTGGAGGGGCTGCCCCGAGCGCATCACGTTCTGTTCGCCTTCAAAGAAGCGGCAGGCAATCTCGTGCGGCCAAAAATCGAAATCCGTTTTCCCCAGCAGCTCCTCCGGCGAATCCACGCCGAGTATGTGTGCCGCATACGCATTGGCCAACACGAACCGGCTCTCCAGGTCCTTGACGTACATGAAGTTCGGCATGTTGTCGATCAGCGCGCGCAGCATGCTGTGCTCGTCGTGCAGCGACAGCTTCCGCACCGACCGCAGCCGATCCGCTCGCGCGGCAAGCACACCGGAGCCCAGAACCAGAAACGCAGCGATGACCATGCCCGCGGTCGCGAGTCGAGTGAATTCGATGCTCTGCCTCAGATCGGGCGCGGTCCCGGTGGGGATGAAGCTCACCGCCGACATACTCATGTAGTGCACCAGAGGAATCGCCAGCCCGATCACCACCGTGATGGCTAGCTTCGCCGTCCAGTCGCGGTTCTCATCGCGGGAGTGAAACACCAGCAGCAGACCCACGAACGAAATCAGAATGTCCAGAACGATGGATGCGAGCAATGGACCGCTGCGGTATTCATGCACCGCGCCCAGCCGCATCGCTCCGATGGCCGCGTACTGCATCACCGCAACACCGGCGCCCACTGCCAGGCTGCCGCACAAAAGTCTCGCGGGATACAGCGATTCGCGGCTGGCCACGTACACAATGGCCAGGCTGGCGAATGCGGCGCCCAGCCACGAGATCGCCAGCGTGGGTACGTGGTAGTACACCTCAATCGGGAGCCGATAGGCCAGCATCCCCGTCAGATGCGTCGCCCAGAACCCGCTCCCCATCGCAACCGCGCCTCCCCAGAGCCATTTCCGCCCCGCCGGCCCTCGATGCGCCGCCACGCGCCCCGCCAGCTCCAGCGCCGCCGCCGCCGTCGCGATCGCGAACATCAGCGGGACCGCGAGATGTCGATAGTCATAGGCTCCCAAAACAGGACTCATGGCTCTCCTCGGCCGGCCGGTGAAAACACAATCTGGCGCTCATCCATTGACCATCGGCAAAATCAGAGTTTTCACGAATCCACACTGATTTCCGAAGCCGCCCCTGCCGATGGACTCTCTGAGCGTCTCCTCGCCGGCTACAGCGGGACCAGAGTCGGTGCGGTGGCTTATCCGGCACGGATTCGCCTTTGCGCCTTGCCTCCGCATTCGCAAACGGATCCGATCGGAAACACTGCGCTCAGGAAAGCATCGTGGCTGAGAAAATTCTCTTCGTTGACGACGAACCCCTCGTCCTGGACGCCTTCAGGAGAATGCTGCACGACAAATTCGAAATCTACACTGTAGACAGCGGCGAAAAGGCGCTGGCCTCGGCCAGGGATAACGGCCCTTTCTCCGTCGTCATCTCCGACATGCGCATGCCAGGCATGAATGGCGCCGAATTCCTCGCCAAAATACGCCAAAAAGCCCCCGACACCGTGAGAATGTTGCTCACCGGTTACACCGATCTCGACGCCGCCGTGGCCGCCGTCAACGAGGGCAATATCTTCCGCTTTCTCACCAAGCCTTGCCGAAAAGACGACCTGATTAACGCCATCAACCTCGGCCTCGATCAACACCGGGCCGCCGCCAGAGAAAAGGAACTGGTCAACAAGGCCCTCACCCTGGAACGTTCACCGTCTGATTGGGATTCCCTGGATAACTCTCGCTGGGATCAAAACGAGAGCCCCACCGGCTTGCCGGGACCATCGCAAGCCAAAGAATTCCTCGCCCCGCTCTTCGGCGTCGACCCCCTGGTCTATGTCGTCTTGCTCAAGCTCACCTTGTTGCAAACCATTGAGGAGCGCTATGGAGAAGTTGCGGCCGCCGACTACATCAACAATGCTCTCCAGCTCCTGATGCAGGCCTTCCGTTCCGACGATCGCTTCTTTCACTGGGGCAGGCATGTCCTGATGGCTGTGCTCCGGCGGAAAATGCCGCTTGGCGCCGTGCGCATGGAGGTTACTCGCATCACATCCACCTGCCCTGAATATCTGATGGAAGTGAATGGCAGGCGCACCATGATGGCCACATCGATCGCCTTCGAAATGCTGCCTGTAGCGCAGTTCACCTCACTCAAAGAGATGCTCGCCGCTTTCGATCCGCATTTGAGTGAGAGGCGCGAAGAGAAGGCTGCCGAAGAACGTTAGCGCCTTTCCACTTCCAACCTGGGCGGCAAATCTGCAGGTTCGCGAATTATCCTAGAAACTGGAACCTGGAAACTGGAACCTGGAAACCGGACCCCAAAGATCGAAGTCGACCGGTTCCAGCCCTGCAGACTTTTTTTAGGAGCAGCCCCTTTGCATCGCAGATTTGCGCTCTTCGTGTTCCTGACGCTTAGCCAGGCAATCGTCCTGCCCGCGCAGGACACGCGCAACGTGATTGAGCCGTTCTTCCCTCAGCTTTGCACTACGCTGGACTCCCAGTTGCAAACGAGCGGCCGCTCCCTCGCTCCCGCCGACGAGCAAAAGCTCGACACCGCCCGGATTCAACGAGCAATAGATAAGTGCGGCCGCGGGCGGGCCGTGCTGCTCCGCGTCGACGAGACCAATAACGCATTTCTCAGCGGTCCGCTCGAACTAAAACCCGATATCACGCTGATCGTCGGCCCCGGCGTCACGCTCTTCGCCTCACGCGATCCCGCTCTGTTCGCTGTTTCGCCGGGCAGTTGCGGCGTCGTCAGCCACAGCCCAGGCTCGCGCGGCTGCAAGCCGCTCATCTCCGTCGACCACGCCCCCGACTCGGCCATCATGGGCGACGGCGTCATTGACGGCCGCGGTGGCGAAAAAATGCTCGGGTCCGATTATTCCTGGTGGGATCTGGCCGAACAGGCGCGCGCAGGCGGGGAGCAGCAGGTTCCGCGCCTCATCGTCGCCAATGACTCCGGCAACTTCACGCTTTACCGGATCACCCTGAAGAATTCGCCCAACTTCCACGTCGTTTTCAATCACGCTGACGGCTTCACCGTCTGGGGGCTCAAGATCGACACGCCGCAGCGCCTCGCGCGCAACACCGATGGTGTCGACCCCGGCAACGGCGCCAGGAACATCACCATCACCCGCAGCTACATCCGAACCGGCGACGACAACGTCGCTATCAAGGCAGGAAAAGACGGCGGCGGTCCGGGCGGCGCAACCAACATCACCATCAGCCACGACCACTTCTACTGGGGCCACGGCATGTCCATCGGCAGCGAGACCAATGGCGGCGCGAGCAAGATTCGCGTCTTCGATCTTTCGCTCGACGGTTCCGACAACGGCATCCGCATCAAGTCCAACGGCTCGCGCGGCGGCCTTACAGAGGACGTGGTCTACGACGATGTTTGCATCCGCAACTCGCCCAATCCCATCACCCTCGACACTGCTTATTCCGCCGCAGGCTCCCTGCAGGGCGACTCGCCTCCCACCATGCGCGGCATTACGCTGCACAATGTCCGCGTCTCGGGCGGCGGCAAGATCACCTTCAACGGCTACGACCCAACCCATCGCATCGCGGCCACGCTCGACGGCGTGCAAATCACCGATCAGGCAGCCTACACCTATCAAGTCGTTCACGCGGACCTGAGGCTTGGCCCCGGCGCAACCAATCTCGCCCTGCCGCCGGGAGACGATTCAACAATCAGCGGCAAGCCGGCCGAAGGCGACCCGGCCTCCTGCGCGGAAAAATTCGTGCCCTTCCCCGAATAGAACCGGCTCAATTCCCCGGCTCTTAAGCCCCGCTTTGTCAGGAATCATTGTCCTGCCGGCTGTTTTCCAAGATGAAAAGCGAGAGAGGCGTTGTACGACATCTCATCGATTCCTGGATTGCTCGGCACGACGAATCCATCTGAAAAATGGAAGTGTTCGATGCTTGCGCGAAAATCCCAACGATGATCCAGCCGGAATTGGACGCCGATGCTTTGCTGAAGGCTGAAGTCATAGTAAGCGGCGTACTGCGATAGCGCTTTTCGGTTGAAGCCGATCAACCCTCCTTTAACGATATAGAAGGGTTTCCATGCTTTGCCGTCTCTCCACATCATGCGCAGGCCGGCCGGTGATATGCCGGCGCCGTAGAGTGTTGTAAACGTCGAACTCAGCCGATTTCCCCACACGTCGGTCTGGCTCGGTTGCTTCAGAATGACAACCGGGAGAATTTCAGCCACGTAATCCATGCGCGCGCCGATGAACTTTCCCCATGAATGCCGGTCGTATTCCACTCCTGCGACGTGGAGATAGCTCCACCAGCTGTTCGCAAAGATGTGAAAGTGACCAAAGGAATTCAGATCTTCAAACTGCAGCTCACTCTCGACTGGGGCTCGCTCATGCGCGCTTGCCTGCGTGAACGAAGGCCGTCCGAGGCGGGGAGCCCAGACAAGGCCGGTCGAAATGCTGCCGAAATTCTTCGGCAAACCCGGTACTCGGTAGGGGTACAGGCTGCCGGGTTGAACAAGAGCGAGATTCTCGTAGCGATAGTCTCCCTGAATGCGAAGGGCAAAGTGCTTGTTCAGCGGGGTGTCGAGGCCGCCGCCCAGCAGCGTCGTGAACGAGGCCGATTCGCCCCGTTGCGCGTTGGGTCCCCAATAGCGGTTCATGCCCACATCGCCAAAGAGAGCTTCAACGAATATCCGTTCGCGGAGCAACGCGTGCTCGTATTGCCCGCCTCCCGTGATCGAGATGCCCTGTTGCTGGGCCCCTAGATTTGTTCCGGAGTAGCGGAAGACGTCGATCTTGACGCGCAGGCCGTGCCACGATGGAAATGCTACGCCGGCGTCCCAGCCGTTCATTCCGTTCTGCGATCCGGGTAATCCGTTGAAGGAGTTGGACAAGCGTGTGTAGCCGCCATAGATCTGGATCGGAGGGGGGGACTGGGCGCGAAGTGCGGGAGCGCAGGAAATCACGGCGAGGGCGAGCAGAACATGGGAACGCATTCACGACCTCGGGACCATCGTTAATGAGAAATAGATTGCTTAAAGAGCGAGCTGACGGTTCTGTTCGTGGCAGGGAAAGCGAACTGCCCATCCATCGAGTTATCCTTGATCCCCGGATTCCCGATCGTCAGACTCGTGAACAACGAGGCAACAAAGACGCAGAGGATGGTCATGCAAATACCCTCTGCTTCTGATTTCTGATTGTACGTGTGTCTAAGTTGTACCGAGTCAGAAATCTCCAAATTCCGATCCTGATTGCTAACCGAGCCGGCAAACCTCCTACTATCCGTCGGTCCTGATTCGGCGAAAAAATGCACGACCGTCAAGGGAACTCCCGCCGAGGGGAACCCCGCCTCCTGCGCCGACAAGTTCGTGACCTTCTCGCAGTAGCCCGCCCTCTCACTTCAACTCTGTCTTCCTGAGCGACCGGCGTCCGCCGTGGCGGACGAAGGGAGTCGAAAGTTTGCCCTGAGCCGCGCGAACGAGTCGAACGGGGACCCGGCGGTTGCTTTTCCTGGGATCCCGCCCGTGGGCCCTCTCAACTCCCCCGCCCACCATCAAATCTCCCCCTTCCGGCATTTATCGCTTATTCTTGTAACAATTCCTTCTTGCTTCGGCAGGCCAACAAACAATTCTTATGGACCCAGTCGTTTTAGCAGTTGACGATCTTCGGGAGCAGTATCTCAAGGAGATGGCGCTTGTCCGCCAGACCTGTGAGCGCACGGGCGACGGCACCGCCGCCATCCGCCGCCGCTCCGCTGTCGTCGACCGCATCCTCATTGAAATGTGGCGTCGTTCCTTTAGCGGCCTGCCCCCGCAAAACGCCGCCCTCCTCGCCCTAGGCGGCTATGGCCGCAAAGATCTCTTCCCCTACTCCGACGTCGATGTCCTCTTCGCCTTCGCCGACGAGAAAACCGAAGAGCAGTCCAAAGAAGCCGTTCGCGCCATCATCCAGGGCATGTGGGACATCGGCCTGCGCGCCAGCCCCAGCTCCCGCACCGTCAAGGAATCCGGCCGCTTCGACCCCGACAATCTCGAATTCACGCTCGCGACTCTCGATCGCCGCTTCCTTGCTGGCCAGTTTCCGCTCTACCAGCAGCTCCACCAGGTCACTTTTCCCGGCCTCTTCCTCAGCGAGTGGACCTCAATCACGCAAAAGCTCGGTGAAATCGCTCGCACCCGCCACGCCAAATTCGGCAACACCATCTTCCATCTCGAGCCCAATCTGAAAGACTGTCCCGGCGGCCTCCGAGACTACTCGCTCGCCGTCTGGTTCGCCGTCCTCTTCCATCTCAAGGCCACCAAGGAATGGCCCCGCCAGCGCGGCGGTGTCTTCCAAAGCGCGCGCGGCGACGCCGAGGCGGCCTTCGATTTCCTCGCCGCCGCCCGCTGCTTCCTCCACTTCCGCCACGGCCGCGACGACAACACCCTCGACTGGCAGTCGCAGGACGAAGCCGCCGCCCGTTCCATCGGCCTTGAAACCCGCGGCACCGCCGACCCCTCCTACTGGATGCGCACCTACTATCGCCACGCCCGCGTCATCTATCGCCGCGCCGCGCTGCTCATGGAGCACCTGCCCGCCCCGGTCAGCTTCTACCGCCAGTTCCGCCGCCGCCGCGCGCCCATCGCCGGAACCGACTTCCTCCTCGACCAGGGCCGCATCGAGATTCAGCCCGGCGCGCAATTCAATGACACCGCCGCCATCCTCCGCATCTTCTCCCTCATGGCCACCCACGGCTACACGCTTTCCCAGGCCGCTGAAGACCGCATCACCGACGCGCTTCCCGTCCTCGCCATCTCGATCCCTGAGGGCCCTTACCTCTGGAACGCGCTGCGCGAAGTGCTTCTCGGCCCCCACGCCGCCCATGCTCTCCGCACCATGCATGCCCTCGGCGTCCTCGAGATGCTCATCCCCGAATTCCACGGCATCGACGCGCTCGTCATCCGCGACAGCTATCACCGCTACACCGTCGACGAGCACACCTTCCTGGTCATCGACAACGTCCACGGACTGCGCACGCCCTCGAGCGAACACGAACAGCGCCTCGCCCAGTTGTTGCCGGAGATCGACCGCCTCGACCTCTTCTTCCTCGCTTTGCTCCTGCACGATACCGGCAAAGGCCGCCGAGCCGGCGAGCACGCGCAGCAAAGTGTCGAACTGGCCGACAGCTTTCTCGCCCGCCTCGACTTCGATGCCGAAGAGCGCGAGTCCATCCTCAAGCTCATTCGCCTGCATCTTGAAATGTCCGCGGCCATGCGCCGCGACATCTTCGACCTCGACAACGTCCACGCTTTCGCCGACAAAATCGGCAGCCCGCAGTTGCTCAAGATGCTCACCATCATGACCTTCGCGGACATCAAGGCCGTCAACCCCGACGCGCTCACCCCGTGGAAGGCCGAGAACCTCTGGCAGTTCTACATGTCCACCTCAAACTTCATGGACCGCTCGGTCGACGAGGCGCGCTACCACGCCGCCATCGATCCCACCCTCCTCAACCGCATCCGCTCCATGGTTCCGGCCGCGCAGCACAACGAGCTCAGGCAATTCCTCGAGGGCCTTCCGCAGCGCTATCTGCAAACCCGCCTGCCCGAGCAGATTCGCAATCACTTTCTTATGGCGCTCAACCTCGACAAGGACAACGTTCAGCTCGATCTGCGCCCCAGCCGCCAGCTCTACGACCTCACCGTCATCACCCGCGATCGCACCCGCCTCTTTGCCGACGTGGCCGGCGTTCTCAGCTCTTGGGGCATGAACATCGTTCGCGCCGGCGCTTACTCCAACGACGCGGGCGTCATTGTCGATAGCTTTCAGTTCACTGATATCTTCCGCACCATCGAGCTCAACCCCACCGAGAAGGACCGCTTCCTCGCGAGCGTTCACGAAGTCGTGGCGCAAAAAGTCTCCGTCGAGCAACTGCTCGCGGCGCGCCGCCATCTCAACCGCCCCGGCAACTACAAGCTCGACGTGCCCACCAAGCTCGAGTTCGACTCCGAATCCTCCTCGCACTCCACATTGCTTCAGGTCGTCGCGCAGGACATGCCCGGCCTCCTCCGCCAGATCGCTCTCACCCTCGCGACTCACCAGTGCAATATCAAGGTCGCGCTCATCGATACTGAAGGCGAAACCGCCATCGACGTCTTCTACCTCACCAGCCACGAAGAAAAACTCTCGCTCGATGCGCAGCAAACTCTCTCGGACGACCTCACCAAAGCCCTCGACGCCATGCGCCTCCCGGCCTAGCGCATGCCATCATCTCTTAAAACAAAGACCTCTGGAAAAACAGTCACTCCCTTGAGACTTTTTCCGCAGCCTGTGAAGCCCCTGAGGGACGCCACCATAAACCGAGCCCGCTAACTCCCCAACTTCACTTGCTCCGCTATAATTAAATCCATGAAGCAGCCCGCCAGCGATTGCGCTATCATCGCCGCCCGCGCGGCTGCGGCGGCTCGCGCCGCCTAGACTCCTGCGTCACCTCATCGAAAACCAGTGAACAGCATACAGTGAACAGTGATCAGGGTCCGTGCGCGACCGTCTTCTTTCTCGCAACCCGACCTGCTCACTCCTTCACTCGTTCACTCTCTCACTTGCTCTTTCACCTGTTCGCCCTTTGACTCGTTCACTTGTTCACCCCATCACTTTTTTCACCAGTTCACGCTTTTGATCCCCGGCTTCCTGCTCCGTTCGCGCCGCTAACTCCGCTAACGTCACTGCCTATACACTGGAGTCATCATGGACGAGTTTTCCCGCATTCAGCGCCTTCCCGCCTACGTCTTCAACATCACCGGTGAAATGAAGATGGCCGCGCGCCGCCGTGGCGAAGACATCATCGACTTCGGCATGGGCAACCCCGACGGCGCCACGCCGGCCCATATAGTAGATAAGCTCATCGAGGCGGTCAGGAAGCCCACCACCCATCGCTACTCCGTCTCGCGCGGCCTGCCCCGCCTGCGCAAGGCCGTCTGCAACTGGTATAAGACGCGCTACGACGTCGATCTCGACGCGGACTCCGAGGCGATTGTCACCATCGGCTCCAAGGAAGGCATCGCCCACCTCTGTCTCGCCATTCTCGACTCGCGCGACACCGTCCTCGTTCCCAACCCCAGCTACCCCATCCATATTTACGGCCCGGTCATCGCCGGCGCTCACATCGTCAGTGTCCCCGTCCACAACCAGGAAAGTTTCCTCGCGCAACTCGAAGAAATCATTCCGCGCATGACGCCGCGGCCCAAGGCCCTCATCGTCAACTTCCCCTCGAACCCGACGACGGAGTGTGTCGAGCTGCCTTTCCTCGCGCGCCTCGTCGCTCTCGCCCGCGAGCACGGCTTCTATCTCATTCAGGACCTCGCCTACGCCGACATCGCCTTCGACGGTTACAAGCCGCCCAGCGTCATGCAGGTTCCTGGGGCCAAAGAGGTCGCCGTCGAGTTCTTCACGCTCTCCAAGTCCTACAACATGCCCGGCTGGCGTGTCGGCTTCATGGTCGGCAATCAGCGCCTGGTCGGCGCGCTCGCCCGCCTCAAAAGTTATTTTGACTACGGCACCTTCACGCCCATTCAGGTAGCAGCCATCGCCGCACTTGAGGGCCCTCAGGAGTGTGTCGCGCAAATTTGCGATAACTACCGCCGCCGCCGCGACGTCCTCGTCGAAGGCCTCAACAAAGCCGGCTGGTCCGTGGCCAAGCCCCGAGCGACCATGTTCGTCTGGGCCCAGATCCCGGAGCCCTACCGCGACCTCAAGTCGCTAGAGTTCTCAAAGTTGCTGCTAACCGAAGCCAAAACCGCCGTCTCACCCGGCATCGGCTTCGGCGACTACGGCGACAACCACGTCCGCTTCGCCCTCATCGAGAACGAAGAGCGGACGCGGCAGGCTCTGCGTGGCATCAAGGCGATGCTCGCGAAAGGCGTCGTGCATGCCGGCGACTGACCCGGTCCCCGAGATTAACGATTGCTGGGCGGCCACATTTGGAAGCGGTGCCACGTCCCGACCCCACTAAGGCAAGATCACACCGCTTCACAAATTCTCTTTCTCTTCTCGCCCCCGCGATGTAGCCTTAAGCCCGCTCTCCTTGGCCCAAGCAGAGCCTCACGGGTCAAGCAATCTCAACAAGCAAACATTCCCCGAGGAGGAGAAGAATGAAATTCATGGTCGTATGGAAGACCGTCCCCGGTAAATACAAAACTGCCGTCGGCCAGTTTCTGAAAACGGGTGGTCCGGCGCCCAAAGGAGCCAAAACACTCGGCCGCTGGCACGTTCCAGGATCAATTCTCGGCTGGCACCTCATTGAAGCGAGTGACCCAGCCGCTCTTGCCGAGCACGCCGCCGAATGGGCCGACGTTCTGGAGCTCGAAATCTATCCCGTCATCGAGGACGCCGCCGCCGGAGCCGCCGCCAAGAAGGTCTTCGGCAAATAACCCCGTAAGAAAATAGCCCGGCAAATGAATGCTCCATCCCGGCTCTGCCTGGATGGGGTCTTTGCGTGTCTAGGTAGTTGGGCCAGACCAGGAGATTTGTTGGCGTCCCCGACGGGATTTGAACCCGTGTTATCGCCGTGAAAGGGCGGTGTCCTAGGCCGGGCTAGACGACGGGGACGGCTGGGAGAGCAGAGCGCA
>Ga0208190_1000433_pt1 | contig 17385 bp, 26 predicted proteins | sample June2015DPH_13_1_FD_184708 | JGI IMG/M metagenome (GOLD analysis project Ga0208190, IMG submission 184708) | Peatland microbial communities from SPRUCE experiment site at the Marcell Experimental Forest, Minnesota, USA - June2015DPH_13_10... | ecosystem: Environmental > Terrestrial > Soil >... | reverse complement strand
GCGGTGCGTGACCCAGCGGCGAACCGCAGTCTGATCGCCTTCGGCGGATGGGCAAATATCGCGCATGCCGGAGTAATGGCAGCGCAGGAATACCGGAATGTGATCGAGCGCCGAGAACTCGCGGGAGTGGTTGTGTTCGCAATCGTCGGTGTTGTGCTCGTCGCACTGGCTCCGGCAAAGAAATCAGTGGAGCGAGCCTCTGCTGTGATGGCGTAGGTCGGCAGTTGACAACCAAGACCCCATGATCGCCGGAGCCATCATAATCATCGCCATCGCCGCCACGAGCGTGCTCATGATGCGGTTTCGTAAGCGATGGCTGGCGAAGATCAACATTGCCTTCACTAATCGGATTACCAGTTTGTTCGCTGGCTGGCTTCCGGGCTTCGGCATCCTAACGCATCTAGGTCGGAAATCAGGCAAGGTCTACCGTACACCCATAAACGTCTTTCGAGCGTCGAACGGCTTCATCATCGCGCTCACGTACAGCAGCCAATCGGAGTGGGTGAAGAACGTCCTCGCGGCGGGCGGTTGCGAATTGAGAACTCGCGGGAAGCGGTATCAGCTTTCCTCACCACAGGTCGTGGATGATCCTACGCGCCGTCGATTCCCGATTTCGGTGCGCGTCGTGCTGAAGATCGTGGGTGCGGATGAATATATGGAGCTATCGAAATCACCAGCAACCTAAGACAGACACGAGGGCGAGTGGTCGAATGAAAATCATCTTGAGCAGGAAAGGAATCGACAGTGGTGCCCTGTCGGGCAAAATGGCAAGCCCGATTCTGCCGTGCGGATGCCTCTGCTCCATCCCTATACCCTACAGATGCGGCATTTCGTACTCGGACGTCCACTTTGGAACTCGTTCATTTCAGCAGATCATCAGAGAACTGAACCCGCGCTGGTCAAATCGACTCGCACATCTTGATCCAGACCTCCGGCGCGATGCGGTGACTTCTCGTCCATCGGGCTGGAGACCCGCATTTGGTCAAATCGGCGCTGCCGCAGGACACCTTATCAACCAAGGTGTGGGAGTCGGCGATCTCTTTGTGTTCTTCGGATGGTTCCGAAGGACAATTGAACAAAACGGAAAACTGACGTTGATCCGCAGGATGTGCATGGACGCCACATAGTGTTCGGATGGTTGGAAGTCGGGCACGTGATTGATTCGCTACCGTTGCCGAAGGGTCTCCATTCACTGAGTGATCACCCGCATGTTCAGTTCTTCGAGGATGAAGTCCACCCAAACAGGATTTATGTGTCCTCCTTATCGGGTCTGAAGGCTGGCACCTTCCAAACGGAACGGGAAGGAATCGTGCTCACGAGGAATGGTGGAAAGCGCTCACAGTGGCTATTGCCTGATACATTCGAATCGCTGTTCTTGAAACGTGACCTCTCGTACCACGGCAACGAAGCGCGATGGGATCGTGAAGGGGACAAGATCGCGCTTCAGTCCGTAAGTCGCGGACAAGAATTTGTACTGGATGGCAAGCGCCATCCGAAGATGCGCGACTACTTCGTTAGTCGAATTAGGTCTGCATCGGCGGCGGTGCCCTGCCGCTCTGCTCATCAATTCCATTGAGTAGAATCCGCCAGTAATGGCAGCACCTCTCCCGCCTTCCCCAAATGGCATTCGGTGAACGCTGATGTGTTCGCAGGCTCCTCTGCTCCGACGTAGATCGTCCGCGCACGACCATTGACTTGAGCGACGAAGCTCGCCGCTGGCTCCACCACTCCCGACGTGCCCGCCGCAATGAAGACCGTGCATTCGTCCAGAGCGGGGAAGATGCGATCCAAGTCAAACGGCACTTCGCCGAACCAGCAGATGTGCGGGCGAATCCGACCGCCGCAGCCGCACCGGGGAAGCTCGGCTGGAGGATCGTAAAGACTCGTATCTTCAAATGGAGCGCGGCTGCAAGTGTCGCAGCGGTTCTTGAAAAGCTCTCCGTGCATGTGGATGACGTTTCTCGAACCCGCCTGCTCGTGAAGGCTGTCCACGTTCTGGGTGCAGACGAAGAGACGTTCTTGCAGCGCGTCTTCAAGTTTGGCGAGAGCGAAGTGCGCCGGATTCGGTTTGGCTGCCGAAGCCACGCGCCGACGCATCGAGTAGAACTCCCACACCAAACGAGGATCGCGATGCCAAGCTTCCGGTGAAGCGACCTCCTCGATCCGGTAGTTGCGCCAAAGCCCACCCACGCCACGGAAAGTTGGTATGCCGCTTTCCGCGCTCACTCCCGCTCCGGCAAGAATGAAGACGCGGTCAGTGGAGGAAACTCGGAGCATGGATAATGATTACATGATTCGCGGGAAACTTACGGAAGAGGAATTGGTTGCTGTCGATCTCAGGCTGGCTGTCCCAAAGCCGTTTTTCTACTGGGCGTCGATTGACAGAGTCCCATCGGCAGGGTAGGCTTGCTCCTTCTATCACGGCGGCATCAAGTCATTCACGTCCCGATGGCTCAAACCCGCAATTAACCAGTTAAGGAGCTTTCCTATGAAGCGCAGTCTCGCGATTACCGTGTTGTGTACCGCTGTGGCGCTGGTCATCAGCGCCCAAGCCAAGGATGTACCTAAGGACGTTCAACAGAGTCTGATCTCGCTTGACAAACAGTGGGGCGAAGCCGGGGGCGATACCGCCAAGCTGGACAAAATTATCGGCGACAACCTACTGGCGGTTGGTGCCAAGGGCGAAGCGCAAGACAAGCAGCAGTTGATTGCCGACAACAAAGCTGTCAGCGCAGGTGTGCAGAATGCTTCTTACATGGCAGATGAGTATAAGTTCGAGATGCTTAGCCCCGACGTTGTTGTGATGACGCACCGAGGAACCACCAAGGGCATGGAGAATGGCAAAGAAGTCACGGAGTCGCACCGCAGCCTTCATGTCTTCCAGAAGCGAGATGGCGGTTGGCAAGTAGTTGCCAACGCGCAACTCCCAATAGCGAAGTAAATAGCGAACAGAGTGACAGCGGCGTCTGGTGAAGGAACAAAAAGGGGGACGCTCGCCTACTATATGAAACCCAGACATGGCGACATTGCTCAGTTGCTTCTCTTGCTCCTTTTGGCGTGCTGATCTTTGGCCGTCGGCAACGCTTGCCCGCTAGAGCCGAGCCTAGCCTCTAGCCCAGCTTCTCCACTAGAAAGTGCAACGAGAGTGCTATCGCTGTTCGCCTCTTCCATGAGGCGGCACACGCTCGCTCGCGAGATGCCATGTTTCTTGGTGACCATAGCAAGGCGGATACCCGAGACCCACGGGTGAATCGACAAAAATCGACACACAATCAGACCATCCCCGAACTCGTGGGGGGAACCACACAATATTATGTCCCAAGGGCATAAAGCGTCATCGGCTCTTCTTCGCCGCCGTCTTACGGCTACGCCCCGTTTTGATTCTTGCTTGCCGTGTTCTGCCGTCCACACCGCCCTTGTCCCACAGGGTTGAGCGGCACTTCTTCGACGGGCAGTTCGGCGGGTTCTCGGTCTCTGGTATCCACCGATGTCCACAAACGTCGCACACGGCGATCCGCATTCTCGTCCAGCCCATGTCACCATTATATCGCATTCTGTCCAAGGGACATAATATCCTTGACTCTTCGGCTGGAAAGCTTCTATAATATGTCCTATGGGCATACTATAAAGCGAGCGATTCCCAAGAAGCAGGCACCGAATCCATTTTCAGGAGAGCACTCTTTGAAAGCAGCGATTTATGTGCGCGTGAGTACCGCTGACCAGCATGTCGAATCACAGCTTTACGATCGACACTATGGTGAACGGCCTGACGAGGACATTTGGAAATATCAGTGAAGGCCTCCACTCCGAACGAGCCGCTGACTGAAGCCGAATCGACCGCCTCGGAGAAATTCCTCAAAAGCTGCAAGGGCAGCGGTCGCACTTGGACAGTCGATGCGGACGCTAGAGGGAAACCGAACTCCTCACAGTCCGATCCAGACTCGCAATCACAAAAAGCGAGCGGTCGGTCTATCCCAGCAAATCTCTCGCGATGCTGAGCCATTCCGCATCCAGTGGCTCCCGGCAAACGGGCTTGCCAGCCCGGCGATACCAGTACGCAGCGTTGTCCTGATCGCCCTCTTTTCCGTGTGCTCGCGTCCAATCGCCCTTGGCATCCCACCATAGTCCGGCGACCGCGAATGTGAGTCCGGCTGGCGGCTCGGGTGCGGTGACTTCAACAGCAAAGGGGGGAAGCGGTGTGGTGCCGCCCACCCAAGCCGTCTGAACTTGGGTGGGAATTTTCATCAGCAGTTACATGCTCCCGGCTTCGGTTTCTTGGTGGAATGGCGACAACCATTTGCCGCCTTTCTTCTGCCAAATCGACGTGGCGAAAACCTTCCCCGCTTGCTTTTTGCCTTCGCAAGTTGCGTCCTGCGTCGCCGCGTACGTCATGACGACCGTGTCTTTATCGAGCCACATATAGGAGAAATCGGAGAGCGAGAAGCTTTTGACCACACATCTCGCGTCAGTCATACTTTTCAGAACCTGCTCCTTGCCCTTGAATACCCCTCCATCGGCGACGCTTATGGCGTTGTCCGGGGTAAACCCTTCCACGGGCTTGGCATCGTGGTCTTTCCACGCCTGCCAGCCAGCTTTTTCATTGCTTTCGAGCGCCTTCTCTGCGGTTGCATTCATCTGCGAGAACAACGGAACTCCGGATAACAGCAGAGCGAAACCAAGTGCCGTTAAAGCGATTCGACGCATATTCCTCCTCCAGTTCATGTAGTGACGAGAACTATAGATACGGCAAGAAATCGTGTCAACCAGCGAAGCATTGAGATTCGGAAGCCGGAGTGAAACGGCCTCGATGCGGATCACCCACGAACCCTCGATGCCTTCGTCTTGCTGAGCGGATTCGTGCGCCCGTTTCCAATCGCCCTTGCCATCCCACCACAGTCCCGCGAGGGCGAATTTGACCCCGGTTGGCGGCTCGGTTGCTGTGAGTGATTGACGAAATTCGTCCAAGGTCATTGGGTCTCAATTGTTGCGATCAAAGTGTCGCCTCGCCTGTGTTACCTTCCTCCTCCAAGCGTCAGAGGAGAACCTTTGGGTGCTTGACGCCGCAATCCGTGCTTAGTTGCGATGGTCGAAACATACGCAGCGGAAATGCCCAGACGCTTTGCGTTCTCAACGACTGGAGCGTCCTGATGATTGCGGAGGTACCTCGCAAGTTTGCGGCGCTTCTCTTCCCCTTGTCCCCTTGGGGCATAGCGAACAGTCCCATGGTCGCGTGCAATTTGCGACAAGCGGCCCGGCGAGTACCCAAAATGCTTCCCAATAACGGTGTACGACTGCTTCGGGTGTGACCTGATATACTCGACAACCTTTCGTTCGGACTCTAGGTCGGCCCGTGTACGCCGAGCAGGGGGCTTTCCGCGACGGCGCATCATTCCCGTCCGCCGAGGCCTTCGGTAAATGCCGTTTTTATGCGCAACGGACGAAACCTTGTGGCGCTCGATGTTCAAAGCCCGCGCCACTTCGCTGAATGAGGCATCAGGAAAGGCTCTAAGATATTCTAAGATTTCGGTTTCATTATTAGTGTCGGTCATCGGGTCCTCAAGAACCCTCCTTCGTGGTCGCCGCACTCCTTGTCTGTTCGCTTGCTTGTCATTTCACTGCCCCCGAATCGGCTCCAGCACCCGGCGGCCCAAGGCGCGTCCGAACCCGTCGCGTGCGTTCGTGACTATGATGGGGCGCTCGCCCTGCATCTGGCGGATGAAGTCTGACGGCGGGCGGTACCAGAACTTGGCACCGCACACGAGCGCGTCGGTGGCGATCCCCCGATGCCCGAACTTCCGCAGATGCTCGATTGCCAGCTTGAGTGCCGCCGTGCAGCCGTCCTCGCAGCGCACCAGCGGGACGATGTTGATTTGCTCCTCGCCCTCGAACTGGACGGCGACCATGTAGTTTTCCGAGGGCTCGCTGCGGAACCCCAGTGTGTCCAGCGCCGCCGCCTGACTCATCAGCCCGTCCGTCATCCTGCCCATCTGATCCTTCTGCTTCTTCAATTGATCCCCCTTCGATTCAAAACTCGGTTAATCGCGCTCTGCGGGGATGCGGAGTACCTTGTAGCGCCGCACCCGCTTGCTCGTCTTGCCCCTTCCTTTCTTCCGCCCCGGCTTTCATGCGTATCGCACTCAATTCGCCCTGCCACAATCCCGGATGTACGCCTCGACTTCTCGTCGTGGAATCCGTAGCATTCGTTTGCGCTGCGCGTGCCCCGGAACGCGGAGGTGGAGGACACCGGGCATCGCTTCCACACGCCTGAGCGCAGCGGCATACGAAATTCCCAACATTTCGGCCACCTGCGCCACTGTCAGCATTTCCGTGATGTTTTTCTTCTTGCTCATGTCTTTCATTAAACGACGCTTTCGGGTGATGTCCTGATCGACCGAAGTTATGTCGTGCTGCACAACTATTTGGAAAAGCTGCGCTTACCTAACAAAAAGGTGCCTGTGGCCCACGCTCTAAACGTGCGGATTCGGTCCCTTGAAAGCGCCCCAGAAGCTTGCGATGTGGACAGCGAGAATCAAGAAAGTAAGGACGTTCCCGATCAATTCTGGCTTCGATAGGAATGCCCAGATGTATGGTCGGCACAATGGAGGTGCCCAGTGGAGGACTTCTACAAGAACGTTCTTGATTTCGTGAAGAAGGTGAAGGCTGGTGGTCGTAGAGAGATAAAAGCAAGGGCAGAAGAGGCCCAACAGCGAATCATGTCGGGCAAACTTGACCGTGCCGACCTAGTATCAGAGCTTTCAGTACTCTTCAACTATGTAGGGTGCTTGCTTTACTGGCGCGGATACCAAGACAACGAACATCATCGCCGCGCAATTAATCCTATTGAGCGCCCCCCCGATGAACACAAGGACTTCAACACAGCCGTTACGAAGATGCTAGAACAGGACATGGAGATGGAAATCGCGGAAATTTGCGCAGAGTTGGAGAGGCGCAAGGTGAAGGGAGAATTTGATATTGACTACAGGCCAGAAGATTTTGGTCCGAAGGGACGCGCATGGACGGAAGAGCCAGTGCCTCGGTCGATAAAAGAGGCGATTGAGAGAATTCGCAGGAACGTGAAAAGAAAAGCCCGAGCATCGCAACGGCAGTTGTTGTTGGCACTGCCAAAAAAGAAACGTCAGCGCCGATAACCAGCAAGGAAACTCTGCTTCTCACGCCGTATCGCTACTCGACGGAGAGACTCGACGGAGCAGATGTCGCTCCCAGTTAGTTCAAGCGGTTCATAATATCGACCATGTGCGCCCTCACGGACGACAAGCCCGCTGTTGTTATTGATAGTAATTCACGACCAGAAAGTCGTGAGCGCAGCGAATTCAAAACCGTCCGCAGGACGGTCTAGCTTGTGGGGCTGATCGGCTGGGGCTTAATGCTTCTCAGCGCAGCCTCTTCGACGATCCGCACAGCGGCTTGGCTGAAATCCTCGCGTGGTTTTTTCCCCTGATTCTGTGGTGGACGGTGGGACGCCTTCTTTTCGAGTTGATCAGCCTCTCGCTGTGCTTTATCGGTTTTTATTCGTTTCTCTGACATGCACACAGTTTCCCACATCCCGGAGGTCAGACGCTAGCACCTGTGGATTTCAAACCCGAAGTTGGCATCCGGAAAATGACGCAAGAAAAAAGCCCTAACTCCCCCCGGCGTCTCGTCAAACTAAGCTGCCGCTGCCTTCGTTGGCTTTTTCGGCGTCTTCGTGAGTTTCATATAGCTGCCCATTGTCTGAGTCAACTGCGCGTCCACCTCGTCCGCAATCGTCATGACATCCGGTAGCAGCAAACTGAAATCCAGAGCGTTCATATTGTTTTTCAACGTCTCGAACAGGGTCACCTGAAGGATTCGGGATTCGTGCACCAGCATCTCTGGAGTGTAGCCTTGCGCGTATCGCAGCTCGCCGTGTAGGACGGCGGTGGTGGAATAGGTGGCATCGGAGTCCTGCGGCGAACCCATAATGGGCCTGTTCAGGCGGCCAACGAGGTCTGCTATCAGCTTGGGAAGGTGGCCGGTGCGCTCCTCATCCTTAAGCTCAAGGTGGTTAAGTTCCGGAGCCTGCTTCGCCCTCGCTAGCCAGTTCTTGACGACAAGGTCGGAACAACGATGGAGTATCGCGCTCACGCTCTCCTTGTTAGGCCGAGTAGCAGGTTTTTGAATCAGCAGTCTTTCTCGGACGAGTTCTGCAAGCTGCTTGAATTCGACAGGTTTGACCACGATTTCGTCCGCCTCAAGAATGATCGCCTCCACGGCACGCTTGACATCGGGGTAGCCACTCAGCAGCATCGTCAGGGCGGATGGGTGGGAGTGTCGCATGGCCGAGATTACTGTAAAGCCGTCACCCGCGTTGGGCATGTGCAAGTCCGTGATAAGCACCTGAAAGCTCTCTGTGGCAATGCGTTTCAGAGCTTCGGTCACGCCACCTACGGCGACCACCTCGAATCCGTTCAATTCGAGCAAAGCCCTCATCACCTCCAGTAAAGCGTCATCGTCATCTACCAAGAGAACTCTATGAATAGTTTGTCCTTCGGGTGAAGCCATTTTTAGCACCCCTCGTAAGTGCACTCTATTCTCGGAGCCCTCTCAAGAATGATCAATTTTGACCAAGGCGATATTACAACAGTAATCGAACTGGAAGGCGTCAAGATTGACGGTGGAACGGCATGATGCAAACAAGGAGCGTGAGGCGATGCGGGCTCACCTTGAACAGGTACGCGAGGACAGCCAGCTCCGGTCAACCAAACACGCTATTAAGCGCAACTCGCATCCGAACCGGCGATGAGAGCACGTGTCACAGTAGATTGACCGACCATGATGTTCGCTATTTGCAGCGACGAAGCTGCCGAGGGAACAGGCAGGACGCCGTGGTGTTTTTCAACTGATGAAACATCGCCATTTCACTCATTGAGATGCAGCTCTGATTCCGCTCGCAACCAATCTTTCCAGTCGTGACCATGTTCACAGCCACGCGCCTCAAACAACCCGTAGGCACGGTGTGCGATCGCGAGGTGCTCCTGTTGCATCTCCCACTCCCAGTGGAGATGCAGACTCAAAGGTTGAGTGGGGGGATCAAATTGCTGCGGACTTTGTCTGGATTTCATGACATCCTCCTTCGGACGTGGCGCGGAAGGAACATCGCTCGGCCTTTTGTCGCGATCGGCACAAAGCGCAATTGTTCATTGTGAGCGACTTTCCCGCAGCTCTCCAGCTCGCAAGACCCGTAAGAATGCTCCGCTCTCCGGGACAGGCTTCATCTCGTGTGTCTGGGTAGTTCGGGAAAATCGCGTGGAGCAAAACCGCACTTTCCTCGATACTGAAGTTGTCAGGGAGGCGACATGAACGGTCCCCTTTTCAGGGATTGATGAGAAATCTAAGAGGGAAGGCTCCAGATGGGCTGACTTAGTTCAGGAGACCTGAAAGAGCAAGACGAAGATGCTCATCTACTACGCTAGTCTGATGCAGCGGTATTGTCAAATGCGACTGTCCTGCCGAGTGACTTATGCGCCTCTGCAACGCTGATGAAATCCGACTATCCACAGATCGCCGCCAAGTTAGGTTTTTCGGAAATTTCGGTTTACTAGCATCCGTTGGGTTACGACCGTTGACTCCGTGCAGGCACCGGGTCTTACAATTGCTCGAATTACAATCAACCGATTACAAAGTGAGGTGTTCGTGACTGAAGCCGAACTGAAAAAGCATCTCGACGCCGCCGAGCAAAGCCCCAAACAAATTGCTGCCGCCGTGTTGGGCCTGCCGGAAAAAACGCTGCGTTATAAACCGTCCCCGGACAAATGGTGCATTTTGGAGATTCTTGGACATCTGGCTGACATGGAAATCCTGTACGCCTATCGTATTCGGCAAATGCTCGCTGACAAAGACCCGGTGATTGCGCCGATTGATCAGGACGCTTGGGCGAAGAATCTGGGGTATCTGGAATCCTCATCCCCGGAGTTGGTCGCACTCTACGGACTCAACCGCCACGCCAACGTAGGTTTGCTGAGGCGGCTGAAGGCGGAAGACTTGCAGAAATCCGCACGCCATCCTGAACTCGATCACCGGGTCACGGTTGCCGACTACGTACAAATGATGTCGAAACATGGGCCGACCCATTTGGAGCAGATCGAGCGGCTGAAGAAAGAAGCGATTAGGGAAATAAAGTTAAAAACCTGAGGCATTGAGATTGGCAATCGCACGCCGGGTGGCGTGAATTTGACGATGTGAAAATAGAAGAGAGTGGATCGAAGGCGGTAATCCGATCTCTGTCGTAGGGCCGAGTATTAGATAGCATGGCGCGGGCATAACGATCCCGTAACGGGCATAAATCTCCCCGCGTTTTAGGGCAACAGGGAACCAAAGACTCCCGGTTTGCCCTTCTTCTTTTGCATTATCTAGCGTAAGTGTCAGAGCAAACACACGGTTGACAGATTGGATCCGCAGCCAGCGTGACTTCGCCATTTGATCAGCAAATTCTCAGGCAGCCAGCCCTCGTTCCTTCGCCCAGGCCTTCGCCCAGGGTGGATTACTGCCGGTTTGCCCGTCAAATGGGGAGTTCTTGCGAATCGATCTTTGCCAGTGGATCTATTCGTATTAATGCAACTACGGAATGGACTTGCTCGTCCACAGGCTGACGGATATATGGTTCGAAGTTCCTCGGCGACTTTGCCCAGTACGGCGTGATCGTTCGTGGCCTTGTAGCGCGCCACAGCCCGCCAGTACATCGCCTCCGGTGCAAAATGCGAATTCCCATAGCGAGCGACGACATCGCCGTACCATCGTTCCGCATCGGAGTATTTCTTGTGAACAAAGCGATGCGACCAAGACCATTCCTTAGAGCAGCGTTGAAGTCATTGTTGGGAAGATAGCCTTCCAGTCGCGCACGCTCCTTGCCCTCGCCATCGAGCAGGAGCACCGTCGGCGTCCAGATCGCATCAAAGCGGTGAAACCATGCCGGGTGTTCCTTAATGTGAGCTTTCAGCGGAAGGAAGTTTTCGTGGATGAACTCCGCAGTCTTCTGATCTTCATACGACTCGGCATCCAGCCGAGCACAGGCTCCTCAAGCCGGAGCCGCGCTGAAATCCAGTAGGATCGAGCGGGGTTGCTCCTTCGCTGCGGCCAGAGTCTGATCGATATCCTTGCTCCAATTCACGCCCATCATTCGCTCCTTTAAGAAGTATGTTGCCACGAATCGAGTATGCCCGGTGCTGACGGTCTAGGAGAATCCCGGGGATTGGAAATGGCTCCGATAGAACTCGACATTCACAAGACACCTCAACAGCCAGAGTATTGCGCTACTGCTCCAAAGTGTTGCGTATCGCGGTCAGAGCCTTCTGCAGATTCGACAACGAGCTACTAACCGCTGCTTTTCTGACGATAGAACCCTTCAAACCAGTCAAGCCCACTTGCTCAGAGCCCATAGCCTTGATCAGGTAAAAACCGGGTTCGCCGGCGTTCTCGCCTGCGCGCACGCAGAAGGAAAGGTCAAACGCGGTTTCGAAGTAATGGCTGGAATAGAGCTGTTTTTCCGCCACGGCATAGATAACCGGATCACCCGGCTTGCCACGCATGGTAATAAGGTGCACGATCCGCAGCGTCGGCTTCAATCCGAATTTAACCTTGCTCCAGTAGAACGCGTCATCAGTATTGGCGGGCCTGTAATCCGGGTATTCAAGAAGGTAGCGATGGAAATCCGGAAGTTGCTCCGGCAACACTTTGGCATAGCTGAGCATATATGCGAATCGCTGGGGCACATCGGTCGGGTTGCGTTTGTCGTGGAAGACGCCAAGCGCTTGGTTGCCGTCTCTTTGGTATCGACGTACGTGCTCCAATGCTGCCTTGTGTAGAAGGTCGTTGACCTGCTGGCTGAGATCCGCCGCCGACCAATCGATCGCTTTCTGGGCCTGGTCCATGGAACTTGCCGGCATCTGGATCAGACAATCGCCTGGTTTGCAGTCCTTCAGGGCTTTGACGTCATCATCATCGAAGGAGAAACCACTCAGATCCGAAAGCTGAGGCGGGCTGCTGAACGCTCCGAGCGCCAGGTAGTTCGGGAGTTGCCGAAGACGATCAAAATCATGAGCAAACTGGATGTATTTCTCCGGCGCAGCGTGGACATAAACCGCGCCGAACAGAAAAACCTCGGCGGGGCTCCGCGATGGCATCGCCTTCACGACGGCTCTCCCGCTCTTAATTGCGGCAATCTGCTCTTCGCTCAGGCCGATGTTGTTCCGGAAGAACTCCTGTAGCTTTAAGTTCGACTGCGAAAAGCTGGGAACGTTCGCCAGAAGCATCACCGAAAGCGCAGCTCTCGTCACAAGGCTTCCCCATTTTCGCTGCCGAAAGTTGCTGATTTGCATTACGGCTTTTCTCCTTAGAAGAGAGGTGTCATGCTGCAGGGGCATCCAGGTTGGTCTCGCGTAGCATGGCGAGCGCCACGAGTGTAACCGAAACTACTACAGGTCCGATGAACAGCCCGAGGGCCCCGAACGCCTTCACACCCCCCAAGAGCGCGAAAAACATGAGTAAAGGATGCATATTCGCTCGTTGACTGATGACCCAGGTCCGGAGCAGATGGTCAACTTGCGAAACTACCGCTGCACTCCAAAATAACAAGATCAAGCCCTTTCCCCAGTGTCCGGAAATGAAAAGGAACATCGTAGTGGGTCCCCATACTACAAATGAGCCAACGATCGGAAGCAAAGAACAGAGAGCTGTTACCAGCCCCCATAGGATAGGAGATGGCAGACCAAGCACCCAGAACCCTAAGCTCATTAGGATCCCCTGCGACGCGCCCACGGCCAGGCAACCGTAGATGTTGGCAACGATCGAATTGCTGATGCCGGTGAACAGACGCTCGAATTGATCGGCCCTAAGCGGCAAGAACGCCGCTAGCTGCAGTTTCAGCGACTCGCCTTCCCGGAACAGAAAGAAGAGGGTAAAGAATGCAATTATTGCTTCCACAAAAAATGAAACTATGTTGCTCAGGAAATGCGTTCCCCAGGACAACAAATAATGGCTAATCTGCTCCAGCCAACGAACCAACGCTCCGCGCATATCAAGCGCGGAGAGGTCAACGTAGTGTCCCGCCCATCGTGACAAACGCTCGACGAAGTGCATCGCGTAGGGATTCCAACCACCCTGTTCGGCGCTTCTCTCGCTCAATAGGAGGTACAGCGCGTGGGCCTCCCGGGCAACGAGGACTCCCAGTATTACCGCTGGCACAACAACAGTAACAAGGACCAGAATTGTAGAGGTCAGACCTGCCAAATTCCTGCGCTGGATGCGGCTTTGGATGCGTAGATGGATCGGATGAAAGACGATTGCCATCATCAGCGCTAAAAAGATGGGAGTCAGAAAAGGCCTGGCTATCACATAGCAGAAATAGAGTGCGATGGCAGCCAAAACCAACAAGAAAACCGTCCCGACCGAAGACTTCCCAGGTACGGCCTCCGCTCTGCTTCCTTCCTGGTTCGCTTGAGTATGTGATGTTTTTTCTGGCACGAGTTTTCCCCGCGACGCGCAACTTCATGTAACTGTTACTAGGCGTTCAGCTGCCGATAGCCCATTGGGCGGATAACGGGCAATCGAGCCAGGTACAGCACTCTGCTCCTCACTCAGCTCGACATCTTATCGGAAAAAACCTTGTTCCGCTGTCTCATTGGATGTCAGCAGTGCCTCTGACAGGACCGTTGCAACGGGGGACCCATGGCCGATCGACCCAGGATCCCCCGTGTTGCCCTTAGAGCGTTATCGAGCCTGCAGTCTCAAGCCACCATGCTCTTTGCCCGCTCCACCCATTGCTCGTACTGTTTCTTGATCTCAGTTACGCGCGCATCGATGGCAGCTTTGGCTTCGCCCTGAGCCTTAGCGGCTTTTTTGTGCAGGGCCTGCACCTTGGCTTCGGTCTCATTCTTGATTTGCTCCGACCGTTGCCGGGCCTGCTGCAACTTCGTTTGCAACCGAGTATTGAGCTGGTCGATCTTGGCTTGTAGTTTGGCCTTATGCTCTGCTTTTACGCGAGCATGCTCGGCTTTCAACTGGTCAATCTCGGCTCGCAGCTCGGCGACTTCGCGGGCCCGTTGGGCTTCTTCGAAGCCCTCTCTGGCTGTGCGGAAGACAAAGCCATTGAGTGCTTCCATTCTGGTATCCACCGGGGTTACCCATTCTTCGCTGATATCCGCGACGATCGCGTACTTGCCGGGGGTGAGGACGTTCGAAACTTCGGCCAGGAAATCTGAGTCGACTCCGGCCACGAACAAGTCGGCAAAACTTCCCGCCATCGTGCCGGCAAGTGCCCCGACTGCGAGACCAGCCGGGCCGCCCAGCAAGCCGATGAGGCTGCCGATCGCTGTTCCGCTCACCGTGCGAACAGGAAAATCACCTTCGCCCTGTTTCACCGTGATCGTCCCATCATTGTTCTTGCTGATGACGGCTTCGGCATGGATCGTGATGCTTCCCTCGGAATCGAGTTGATAAAGCGCTCGCGATCCTTCATACGTTTTGGTTTCATTGTCGAAAACTACCACTAGCATTTTTTCCATGACATTTCTCCTTTTCAAATGCTCGCATCCAGCGAGTAGGTTATTGGGGTTAGGTTTTTAGGCAGCTCTTTCGAGTGCGAGGTGAGGCAGGCTGTGAATCGCTGTGGCAAAGCCAATCAGCGACGCCCCGTCGCAGATGAGATCCACGCCAATGGCGAAGCCGATGAACCAGACGCTCGAAACTGGCATTTGCACCAGCAACATGATCCCCAGCACCAGCGAAACAATTCCCGAAAACACCGACCAGCCCCACCGCGGGAACTTCAACATTCCTGCCCCAATGGCGCGAAACAGACCGCCGACAATGAAGAAGGAAGCAAGGATCAGAGTGAGGCTGGCTGCCCCGGCGAGCGGATACCGGATCAGCAGATATCCGGTGAACCCCCGGAACAGTGCGCTGAGCAGAGACAGCAGAAAGCCCTGCCAGCTGTGAGTGCGAAAGGCATGCACCAAAGCGAAGATGCCACTGAACAGCAGCACCCACCCGAAGACCAGAACCGTGGCAAAGGTAGCGCTCACGTTACCGATCACGCATACCGCGCCAAGAAGGATGAACAGAATCCCAAGGGCGAGAAACCATCCCCAGGAACTGCGAATTTCCTCAATTCCCGCTGCGAGCGGGTTAGACCCAAACTGCTTGGCTGACATTTTGTTTTCTCCTTTTCTGTAAATTGATATTGAGTTCCATCATTCCTGCTAGACACATGGATCCGGGGCTGATTCATTTCACTCACGTCTTGCGAGCTCAGAACGCTCCCTTCGAATCCATTCACGAACAAACAGCGGACAATTTCGAACTTCTGTGCCGGCTGCTTCTGCCGCTGCCAGGAAGCGCACAGCATCAGCATCCACCAGCGTCACTTCACCGAGTTCGAGAGCAATGGGCGACGAGTGAATTTGCATTTGCATCCTCAGCTCCGCAAGACTCTCCGCGTCGATACGCCCACTCACTCGTAGAAGGTGTGACTCCCGACTTTCTTCAAGTCTCAACATTTCTGGACCCGAACTCGCTCACTTACGACGATCGGTATAAGTGCAAATCGGACGCCATTCGCAAACGAATGACAGCATTGAGGATGGCGAGAGTTTCTAGTGGCGAGATCTCGGGAATTGTCGAGTTTTCGACAACGCCGCTGGACGGGAGGAATTGAAGTTGAGCTAGGCGGACCGAAACCGATGCTTGTTAATGTTTAGACTTTTAATTCGGGATTCAAGAGTTGAGCGGGGAATGCCGAGGCGGGCCGCTGCACCAAGGGGACCGGACACCCGTCCTCGGCTCTGGGTCAGTGCGTTCTCGATCATTTCCTTTTCCTGATCGGCAAGAGAGGCGAGAGCAACTCCACTTGGGGCAGGTCTAGGCGATGTCCGCGGCAGCCAGTTCTCATCCACAGCGAGCGTTGCTCCCTCGCACAGGATGACGGCTCGTTCGACCACATTTTGCAGTTCCCGTACATTTCCAGGCCAATGATAGGTCTGAAACAGCTCCAAGGTTTTCTTATCGATCCCGTTGATCGTTTTTCCCATTTTGCTTGCATAGCGCTGTGCAAGGTATGCGACGAGCAGGGGAATGTCTTCGACGCGCTCGCGCAGCGACGGCATGCGAATTGGGAACACGTTCAATCGGTAGAACAAGTCGCGCCGGAATGAGCCTGCGTCCACGGCGGCCTGCAGATCGTGATTCGTGGCGGCAATGACCCGTACGTCAATCGCTACCGCGTGGGTGCCACCTACTCGCTCTAATTCACGCTCTTGCAACACTCGCAGTAAAGCGATCTGGGTCTCAGCCGGGAGGTCACCCACTTCATCCAGGAAGATTGTCCCGCCGTCAGCAACTTCAAATCGGCCCAAGCGCCTTTGGGTAGCGCCTGTGAAGGCTCCTTTTTCGTGGCCGAAAAGTTCAGAAGCAATAAGAGAAGGTGGAATGGCAGCACAATTGACTGCGACAAACGCGTTCCGTGCGCGGTGCGAGCGTTTGTAGATTGCACGGGCTGCAAGTTCCTTTCCGGTTCCCGTTTCACCCGTGATCAGCACGGTGGAATCGGTCGGCGCAACCTTGCACAGAACAGCGAGAACTTGTTTGATGGCATCCGATGCTCCCACAATCTCTTCGAACATGGATGCCTGATCAATCTCTTCCTTGAGAGCCAAGTTCTCCTTGTGCAGCTGGTCTTTTAGCGTTTTGATTTCGTCAAATGCTTTCTTGAGCTCTTCCTCTGCACGCTTCCGATCGTCAATCTCGATACTGGATCCATACCACATCACGATGTTCCCTTGGTCATCCCACTGGGGAACGTTGCGATGCAGAAACCAGAGATATTGTCCGTCGGCACGGCGCACGCGGGTTTCGTACTGGAGCACTTCTCCGCTGGCACGGCAAGCACTCCACCTTGTCAACATTCCCTGTAAGTCTTCAGGATGAATGAAAGCGGTCCAGCCCCAGCCCTGCAGATCTTCTTCAGTGACGCCGACGTATTCAAGCCAGCGTTGATTGAAAAAACCGAGATTGCCGTCAGGGTCAGAACTGTGCAGAAACGCAGGAGTAGTGTCAATGACACGCCGCAGTAGATCGTCGGCGGGAGTTATTGGCTGAAGCTTACCTGTATCGCGTGTCGCCGTATCGGCCTCGTTTCAGGAGGACTCTTGGGAAGTAATTGTAGGACACGAGGGCCAGGGGTCAAGCGAAACCTATCGGTCACGGGTTTTTGGGAGGAGTTGAACCCAGTGCGTGGATCGTCGGCGAACAGGGAAAATATCCGGTTTCCGTCGCAAGATCAACCTTCACACTGCACTCCCGTCGCTTGATTCATGGATGCCGGGCGACCCGCGCAGCGGGAGTAAGGTCTGGGAG
>Ga0208190_1000428_pt1 | contig 17509 bp, 14 predicted proteins | sample June2015DPH_13_1_FD_184708 | JGI IMG/M metagenome (GOLD analysis project Ga0208190, IMG submission 184708) | Peatland microbial communities from SPRUCE experiment site at the Marcell Experimental Forest, Minnesota, USA - June2015DPH_13_10... | ecosystem: Environmental > Terrestrial > Soil >... | reverse complement strand
CCGAATTTAGGCTTGAACAGATAATCCAGAATCTGGGTGCGGTACGGTTCCGGATAATCCTTCAGCAGACATGAGGTCGCGCCGCCGCCGCTGACCGCGCCTACGCCGTCAAAATTGCGTCCGGTGTCCGTGCCGCTGATGGTGACGGTCACCCCCAAAGCTCCGCTGCAGAGACCCAGGGCGAAGATACACGAAACAAGGCAAAACAGCTCACTTCCTAAAATTTTATTGAAAAATTTCATAATTCCTCCCTTTTTTCCACGATTGCCGCTAATTAACTCTCATAACCTTTGTAACTGAAGAACTGAATTGATTTGCACACTTGAGCAGATACGCCTCTCCACCAATGCGCTTCAGGGCAAACGCCGTGGTAGCCCGTCCATTCGCCGTGCCTTTAAACACCAGTGCGCCATCAACGCCGAACAATGAAACGTCGTAGTGGCCGGCAAAAGGTATCGTGACGAACAACGTTTTATTCATAATCCGGGCGCTGATCGGGCTGCCGATTTGCACAAGAGGTGCATTGGGGTATTTTACCGCGATTTTTGCGATGGAGCTGATCACGATGAGCGACACGCTGTGTTGGGGCGCAGCGAAAGATGCTGCATAGGACCCGCTACTGGGAAGCGTATCAAAAATGACCGAATCCGAAAGTTGCGCCGCGTTGGAAAGCTGCTGCCACTGGGCTACCGTGGGTATATTAGGCCCTCCCATGGCGATCCAGAGACGGTAGGAATTACTATGTGCGCTGTCGACAATGAAGTGTTGCACTTCACAAGGTCCGGAAAACGGGATATTGTTTACCGTAAGCGACACGTTGTTATTTCCGAAATGGTCGTAGACCATTACCTGGATGGCGCCGGTGTCGCTTCGGAGGGTTGCAAAGCCATTTGCGCCGCTGAACGATCCCCCGGTGCAGGAAAGCTGGATGTCGGTCATTTGGTGAAGCAGTTTAAACGCGTTGAATACCGGTTTGGCAACGTCCCACGAAACGGGAATAGCCGAATCGCCGCGAAGGGTCAGTCCATAGTTATCGTCGCCCTGTTGGTAGGCATTTACCGCTCCACCAATCCATGCGTCGCTTTCCTCGTAAATGTCCGACATGCACCAGTAACCGTACATGAAAGGCGCCGGATAGCTTGGCCCATTTGAAGAGAGCAGATGAATCGTTTGTACGACGAAGCTGGCGGTACTTTCATCGTTTCGGTATTTTAAAGGAGTCGCACATGGACCCCATTCATCGTTGATGATCAGGCCGGTGAAATGATGATTGACGCATGTATCGACTACCGATTCATGATAGAGATTTTCGGCTGCGGGATTTGAAGTCCCGCTTGAATCCCCCGGATCGTCCGCGTAACGATGGTAGGAAAGGAAATCGCATTTTGCGCCGACGAGGCCGGATGAGGCATTCTTCCCGGTAAGCACATGCGTGAGAAACGCGCCTAACCAGGAGGGGTTGGTTGCCGAAGACGCGGGGCCGCCCACCTTGCACAGGGAATCGGCCTGCCGTACTCCTTCCGATGCGTAATCATACAAATTGAAATATCCCTGTTGTCCTCCGGTGAAAAAGGTTCCCAGGTCAGGCTCGTTATACACTTCGAAATACCATTGACGCACCGAATCAGGGGTATAGCGATTTTCCAAATGCGTAACGATGCTGTCGCAAAGATTCTGCCAGTTAGGCAGACTCTTAGGCATGGTAACGTTTCCGGGCGCTCCGTTATACCACAAGCAGGTGGCGGTCCCTGTCGCCATTGCAACCGGGGTAAAACTGAACTCCACGATGGGACGAATGCCGATTGCCTTGGCGGCATCATAGACGGAATCGAATTTTGTCCAGTTATAGGTCGGGATGCCGTTCGGCTCGGAATAAAGCGCTATGTCGCTGTTGAGAATGCCGTGTCCGCGGAAATATTTGAACCCGCACTCGTTTGCCCCGCGCGTCAGGGCATTCTGCATATTTCGCCCGTAAGCCGAGTGGAGCATGTCATGCATATGGTCCGTGGCAATGAGCTGTTCATAAAAGCGGTCCCACGCGCCCATCTCTTTGCTCGCATCAACCGTAATGGTGTAGGTCGCGGCCTTGGCAAAAACGGCAAGCCCGAAGAGGCTGCACGCTGCGGCGATAACGACAATGCCGATGGAGTCGAAAACTTTTCTTGACGTCATGAATTTCCTCTCGGGAAAGATTGTTAGAAATCGAATTCAGTTTTCGCCGTCCACCACCAATCGCCGGGGCGCAGCAAGACATCGGTATGATCCTGGATGGTAGCGGAAAGAGAGTTGGAAAGTGGAATCAGATGGTCGCGCGCTACCTGCACCACCGCAAAAAAATGTTTTCCGAGGGATCGCTTAGCGTAGACCGACCATTTCCATTTTGAAAGTGTTGATACGCCTGGAGGAAGACTGGTCAATGGCAAGGGTGCATCGTTCTCAAAGGGCGCGCTATAGCTGTTCGGGTAGGGGTTGCTGAAATATTCCACTTCCACGGCAAGCACGTCCAACAACTTGAATGCGGGGAAATCAAAGCCGCCCATGATCGGGATCCTTTGCGATAAATTAGTGTAGTAGGCTGGGGTGCTGTCGAGTACGGGATAATTTTTCAGCCCGAGTATGGCCGCTTCCGTATATAGTTTTAAATCTTCTGTGCCGAAAATATCCGCGGGGATATAACATTTCGGATCAAAGGACGCTCGCGCCATCACCTTGGTTCCCGCAAACGTGTAGTACCTCGTAGCGCCGCCAGGAGTGGTATACTGATCTTGAAGCTGCGTCGGTGTCGTCAGTAAATTATTTGCCGGAAATAACCGATCGAAGTCGATCCCCGCGCCGAAATCCAGGGACTTGATCGGCCTTACATCCGCAACATACGACAGCGAAAAGTCCTCCAGGGGAAAATTCTGTATTTCACTGGTAAAGAGCAGGTCGCCGTGGAATATATCGCCGACCCCGGTTCCTATACGCAGACCCAGCAGATTAGCATAGGGCCGGTCGAAAACGTTGATGATGAACTGAGGATAAGGAAATGTCCGAAACAAATATTCGCCGAGGTTCCGCGCATCGGAGTTGTACTTATAGGGAAAAAAACCGAGTTCAACCTGCCAAGCTACCGCGGGCGGATCGCCTAAGGTTAATACCCCCTCACCCCTTTTGATGTTATAGTTAAGCTGAGGCGTCTCCGTTGTACGATAGGTCTCGACAAAGCCCGGGTCGAGATTGAATGAAAATTGCATCTGCCCTTCACCCTGGACCAGCACGCGAAAGCAGCTGCTGATTGAATCGTCGACCATCAATCCGATGTATCCCGTCTGAACCCAGTCATGTGAAGTCGGTCCATTGACATCAACGCCCTTCACTACCTGGCCCGCTTCCCACGATGCGTAGCCGGATACGGCAAGACCGGTTCCCGGTATTTTTTCCTCGGTTCCGGATACGGGAAGACTCGTTCCCGGTATTGTTACATCGCAATAAGTTGACCTGCCGATGAAAAGAGCTACAGGTATCAGGAGTAATAGAATTTTTTTCATCACGGATTATCCTCCAATATTCGACTGCGAACGAAGTATCAGCAGGCTGTCGTTAGTGCTGCCGGCAGCGACGTCGGAGGCGGAATCAGGGGAGGATACACCCGGTGCGTTCATCAAGACGTACATCAAGATAAACGAACCACTTGTGTTAACTTGATAAATGGTATTAATTGTCTTGCCGGTTTCTGACACGATAGGAACGGGCGTACCGCTGTTTGATACACTGTCGGCTTTAATTATTTGTATACTCATAGTATGAGGAGTCACCAGGGTATCTATAGAATAAACACCGCTATCCAGAGTCACGCTGTCGCGCTGAATAACGAGTGAATTGCCTGCAAAAATATAAGCCCATGTATAGGTATCCGCCCCTTGATCAGTCCCTAACCAGGTCCCCTGCAGAACGGTTGAGTCACCCAGATTGACTACCGGGCCGGTCGGACTACTTTTTTTGGAGCAGGAAGACATACCAGAAACGAGAAGGAATGACAGTGCAACTGCGCCCATCCTTAGACAAGACTTCATGGAACCGCCTCCTTTTGTTTATATGTTTAAAAGAATGAATCCGGTAATTGCTCACCAAATTGAGAATAGTAACGACATCTTCGACATATATTCGGCAAATCCACTACCCACTGCATTGGCCCCCGCTCCATTCGCGGTGGAGAATATCCATTATTTAACTGAATTGCGGCTAATGCGCCAATAAAATATAAACTACTTACGGTGACCTAACAAAGCCAATTAAAATATAAATTAAATAAATTATATATTGTGGTATAAAATTGGGCCATTAAAGCATATCCGCGATCATTTTTTTAATCCATTGTGAATGATCCCTAGATGTCGTCTAACCCGCCTTTAAGCTTAAATTTTGAAGAATTTTTCATAATTTTCGTGTTGGATTTCAGCCGACTATAACTCATTTATTCCATGCAAGATATAAGATAAGTTGAAAGAAAATTGTCGAAATAACGGCCTTTTGTTGGATTTATACCTATACTAGGATTTAACTGACATCCCCGTCACGCGGTCAAACTGTTGCGGAGTAGCGGTGAAATGATTGGTTATGAAAAACGAACCAGAATACCCCGCCCTCTTGGAAGGGGTATTGCACTTTAAAAAAGGGACTTATATTCTTAACTTCCTTGATTTCATAACTTATTGATTTTAAATTAGTAGTGTTTTGGTGATTTTGAGGTTGAATTGGATGATTTCTTAATAAATGCAGATTTAGGGAGTTAAGAATATAAGTCCCTTAAAAAAGGCTCTGTACCCTGATTAGATGCGTTGTTCCGGCCACGCTGGATTTCCGCAAATCGATGACGTTTCCGCTGATTATCGACTCCTGCACGCATTTTCCCGAAAGGTCGAACACCTCTATTTTCATTATTTTAGAGACCATCTCGGGTGGAATCACGATTCTGGCGCCCACCGCTTTAAAAGAACCGGTTTTCATTGAAAACGGCGTGGAGTTCAGTACCCCGTGTGTTCCGATTCCGGCGATTTGTGGCGCGCTTACCAGAACGACAAAATCGATGGCCGAACTGCCCAGGGTAACCGTCGCCCCCGGAGCATAGCTATTGGTATAAAGTTGATATTGAATACGATTCAGGTTATTGTCTCTCCACCACCCTCCGATATTTGTATTGGTAAATTTTGCGGCGGTAATCCAGGAGGGTACTGCCGTCTGTTGTGTGAACAGTATATAGACATTCGCATTTTTCCCGACATTGGCATTAATAGTAAACGACAGGTTGGTCGTTGAAGCGGGATCGCTCTGCCGCTTGGTGGCTATCCATCGCGCATTTGCCAGCACGGCGGGGATGGAATCGAAGGTATTGTCCGCATTGCCGTCGCATTGATAATAAACCGGCCACTGCGCCTGCACCGGCATGTTTATGAAATAAGCTGAATCATTGGGATTACTCGATGAAAGATTGGAGATCCATGCCGAAGTGTCGGCAGGAGCGCTCGGGCCCGTGCCCGTATAGTACAAGATTGCCGTGTCGGCATTGCCGGCGCCGTCGGTGGCAATGACGATATTTCTTCCCTTCGCAAGGACGGTGTTGAACAGGAAAACATTATTGATGACGCTTCCCCCTGAAGGATGCGTGTAAGCCCCGTCGGTCTTTGTTCCCATGCTGATCCCATTTACATACAGCGTAATGGCGGGACGGTTGGCGTAGACTTTGACGTCTCTCACCGAGGTCCGCAGGTACCAGTGCTTGCCGTTGATATACACCAGCGGAACATCGGGTACTGCCTTTGCCTGCCAGAGGTAGTAACAATCCTTGGGGAACCCCGCGTAGGTCTCGAGTCCCTTGCTGTTCATTCCCTTGTACTTAGTATCGCAGATATCAAACTGAAGCCAGTGCGAATGAAGGGGCACAAAGGTGGGATTGGTGTTGAAAATATACTGGAATTGAAACTCATTCACCAGGCTCTGATACTCCTCGGGTTCCAGGGTACCAACCGTAAATGTCAATGATGTGTAGCTCTGGTGCGTCGTTATGACGCCTCCGGCGCCGCTTTCGGTTACCCAATGGTAGCCACTGGGGAAACTTTGAATGGTTCCGCCGTACCAGCCCGTATAGGTATGCCAGAAGACGTAGTTCACGGTGGTAGGATCGGCACCGTCACTTTCAAACGAAACCGGCTTAACGGTGTCGAGAGATTTTATGTCGGCGGCCCAGCGATTAATATTAATGAGATCGGAGATCTCATTGCCGGAGCCCCACCATAAAATGGAAGGATGGTTGAAATTCTGCAATACCATTTCGAAAACGTTACTGTCCCGGGCGGCGCTTCCGATATCGGTTGATGATCCCCAATCGCCCGTTTCCGTCGAAAGGCCGATGCCGCGTTCATCGGCAATATTGTAGGTAAATGCCGGATGAGGATAGTGAACAAGCCGGACATAATTCATTCCGAGTCGCTGTATTGCATCAAACTGCGAACTGACCGTAGCGCTGTCAACGGCATTTCCCTCGTATTCATTCTCCGAATGCAAATCGGTTCCCCGCAAAAGGTTCTGTACCCCATTAATCGTGAAAGAATTAGTCGTAAGCGAGTAATAACGAAATCCGATACGTTGCGCAACCATATCCGTTAAAACGCCGTTCACCCATAACTCCGTATAGATCGTATAAAAACGGGGGTTATTAAAACTCCATAACGCGGGGTTTGATACCGTGCCCGTCGTCACGATCGAATTTGTGGAATTTGCGCTAACCGTAACCGTGTCGGTAATAGTCAGCACGATGTTCCCGCTGCTGTTACAAATGATATTGTTGACTGCGTAGGACTTGCCGACGGCATCGTAATTCCTCAGCATGGTCTTAATCGATACCTGGGCGCTTGCGGCGCTGACGTTTCTTTGTGAAATATAAACGCCTGGAGAGGCGAAGTCGGTCGGGTCGATGACATACTTGTTCGTGGTAAGCGTCCATACTTTGCGGTGGATCCCTCCGAAATGCATCCATCCGGCCTGCTGTGCGGGCAGGCCGGGATTGCTGTTGTTGTCCACTTCTACGGCAAGGACATTGTCACCATCGACCCTGTTCGCCGTTGCATCATAAATAAATGCCGTGTACCCGCCCTTATGCTGTCCAAGCCATGTCCCGTTGAGATAAACATCCGAAACCGCCATCGATCCTTCAAAGAAAAGATAAAACCTTTTTCCGCCGCTGGTATCATTGGGGGTGCCGGTAAAGTGGGTACGGTACCAGCAATTGGTATAAAATGTTTTATCCGCATGGGTATTCCACGTGTGGGGTATGGAAACCGTGGTCCAGGCGGCATCATTGTACCCGATTGCCTGTGCACCGGTTAACGTGTTGCTGGCAATAAACTTCCAGACGTTGCCGCTCAGATCGGTTTTTACCCTGTCGGTTGCAGGCACGGTATACGTTGCGGCATAAAGCGCCAATGGAGCTGTCAGGGCTGTCAACAGCACAGCTACGACATAATTGAAAAGATCCCGGTGTATCATAAAATCCTCCGGATGGGTATTTTGTGCAGTGAACCCCTCTATAGCATTAAGTTACTATCTGCCAGGAATTTTACCAAAAAAAAGGCAGGAAAAACATCAGCACCTCGGATTATTTCATCTCGAAGGCGACTTCGATATCTACCCCACCCAGGTACCTACTATAATGTCGTTTGGACTGTCGGGGAACCTGGGCTGACCAACTTTACAATATAAAATTCCGTGTGGCGGACCCCGAGCTGCTAAGAACGTACAACCCTTTCAAAGCGGAATTGCAATCACGAAATGGATCTTGCCGATATCCAATCTCAGTTAAGAAAGACATCGGGAAACTCAAAAAAGCGGTAGTATAAGTGAATGGACATTGTGGGCGCTTGCATGGAGTCTTGTAAAGTCGATCTATTTTCAAAAAGTGCGGTAAGATAGTATATTATCACACCTTACGATCTCTCGCCCGGGTGGTGGAATTGGTAGACACTAGGGACTTAAAATCCGCTACTCCCCCAAAAAACCGCTTAAATTCGTTCAAAAACGCAACCTCACACTTAAAAAGAGGGGTATTGCAGGGTATGGTTGGGCATTTTTGGGCACTGGCAATATTGACTTTAGAATAATCATCTCAGATTTTTTACCCATCACTGCTTCTCTTACTTTAACGCACCCCGCCTGCAAGGCTAGTCTTCAGGGATCGCCGGAAAAATCCCTGAAGCGACAGGGAGCGGGTGTTTGTATGTCTCCAAAAAACGGCGCTCATTCCACATCTTTTAAGGCATTGATAAACTCATTGGAGAATACTTTTATAGCCCAACTTGGTAATTGCGACTATAATGCCGCAGAACAAACCAAATCTTAATGCGAACCCGGTAAATAGGCCCCTTAATTGGTCGGAGCCAGGAACATAAGGCGCCACGCAGAGAAAAAACAATACCGCTAAAAGTGATAAAATCACTGAAAAAGGGATTTGAAGAAGAGGGAGAAATATATCTCCGATATTATTGAAAAATATTTTCGGGAAAAAACATAAGAGCAAGAATGATAAGTACGCTGATAATGAAATAATACTTGACCATAATAAAACGATGGTCATTTCTTGCTTTGCATAACCAAGATGCATGGATTCAATGAAATTTCTAATTCCCAAATCGTAAAATGCCACGGCGCTAAAACCGGCAAAAACGCCATATAAAATTATAAGCAGAAAATCAGTGCTGAGAATCCATTTAAGAAATGATATCCAATTAACAAGATATGGCTTTCGATTTGCCAAAAGCGCTAAAAAGATAACCGGACAAATTGTGATAATACCCCAGATAAAAGCATGAAATCCATGTGGCTCGTTTCCACTTCCTCCCATGTGATATGGCCATCCCTTCAATTTACATAATATATTCCAGAAAAGACCTCCGATAATTGATGCTGATACTGCACATATTATAAAAAGCGACGGGGTTGATTGTTGATTAAAGAACCACTTAAAAAAGCCATAAGCAAAAGCGCCAATTCCTATTAATGAAGAAATAAAGCCAAAAAATCTGAAAGTGAATTCCATTTTGTAGCCCCCTTTGGATGATCCAATACAACAGCCGCCTGATACTTCCCAATCAACAGTCAATTAAGTGATCTTAGGTTTCTTGACTGAACGCGGAGGAAAGGGTAAAAACTCTACCGGGCGCCACAAACCACCCGGAACCCGAAGTTGGGTTCCCCGACATACGGGGGGGCGTTGCCCCGGAACGCGGCGCACAGGTAGTCGTCGTTGTCGAACCACGAGCCCCCACGCCACACGCGGTAACTGCCGCTTGTCGTCCCCGTCGGGTTGGTCTGGCTGCTATCGCTGTAACTCCCATACCAGTCATTGCACCACTCCCACAGGGTCCCGCTCATGTCATACAATCCAAAGGCATTCGGCTTCTTCGTTGCCACTTGATGGGTGCCGTATGGTGTATCATCATAATACCACACCGCATTGCTGTCTATCGCCAGAGTATCCGCTGTCGTTGTCGGCGGATAATTCCTCCCCCAGTAATAGTCGGTCGTCGTCCCGGCGCGATTCGCATACTCATACTCCGCCTCGGTCGGCAACCGGTAGCCGTTCTTGGTATAATCAATAGCAACCGAAGTCAAAGTATCAACTTTATATATCCCTCCAGAACCTTCATATATCCCAGTATAGGTATAGACCGTATCCAATCCCGCCAGCTTGCTCAGCTTATTGCAGAACCATACCGCTTCGTACCAGTTAACCTGGTCAACCGGCCAGGTGCTGCCGGAATCGAAATAAGACGGATTAACGCCCATTACCGCCGCATATTGCTCCTGCGTTATGAGCGTCTTCGACATGGTGAATGCCCCGAGCGTCACGCTATGCACCGGAATTGCATCAATAGCTGAATTCGTATCGCCCATCTGGAACGTACCGGCAGGGATGTTGATCATGGTTGGGAATATCGTAGGATTGGGCTTTGACCCCACCGGGCTTTTACTGCACCCCCCAATAAACACCGCCGTGACCATAAGCATGCATGGAAAAAGTCCCTTTTTCATAAAGCAAGCCCGCTTTTCATTATCGACCCTTTTTTTAGTAACTCATAAAATAATAAACGCCTGCGTCCATTTTAAAATGAATACACACTACAACCATGAAGACGTTTATTCAGGGATACTACCTGCCGCTATACCTTGAAGATTTGAAAATGAAGGGAGCCCCGGCGGGGCGGATGGGATGCGCGGCGTTCTGGCCCGTCGCATGGGGCGTCCGGGACAAGCCACGTCGAGCGCCAACTGTCAAATATTAAGAAAATCATTCCCATCGTGATAATTCTGTATCAACCATTAATGAGCCGCTGCCACGATCAACCTCTTCCTCAAGAATGATGCTCTGTACTTGAGATCTTTATTATTACTTGAATCGATAAATTTCGAAAGGGTATTCATTGCTTCTGGTGAACCAATTCTAGCTAAACTAGTCAAGGTTTCGTTAATCAACGACGAATCTTTTTCGAAGCATAATGCAGATAATTCTCTCATTGTCATCGAATCAGGAATAAAACCTAAAGCCGATATCGAATTGATAACAACAGAGTGAGCATTTTCGTCATCCTTGAATTGCTCAACAAGTTCTCTCAACTCGGGCGTGAATTGACTATATTTAAGGACACCAGCGCTCATGGCAGCAGCCTCTAAAACAATGTAAGTCGAAGTTGCATCTTTAAAAGCAGATTCTATTAACTTTTGGGTTTTTGGGTATTTTAGAAGGCATAATGTCATTAATGACCAATCTCGTTTTAAAGGTGTTTCCCAGGGATTATTGTAGATTTGTAAAAGTTCGGGAATTGCACTTTTGCCAATTACCACGATTGAATTTGAAACATCCTGATTTGTCCCATCCACAAAACCGTCGTCCCATATAGCGGCCAGAGGAAAGATGGCGGGCACACCATACAACGACATTGCAATAATCGCTTGCTTTCTTACATTTCTGTCCGGAGATGTAAGCTGTGGGATGATTACTGAAAGTTCCTTATTTCGATTTATCTCAATTTGGCTATTATTGAACTCTGCCGTCAGGATTGTTCCGAAAAGTGCTATTACTACCGTGGACATGAAAAGCGAAAGCGCCTTTAAGTGCTCCAAAAGTGTGCCTTTGTTTTCTGGTTTATGGGTGATTATAGGTGATGTGTCCATTTAATCTCCCCTTCCGATAGGTTTACTTTGAATGTAAAATATAGACGGGAATATCCCATTTCTCGTTGAAACTGGCAAAATATGCTATGGCCTATAATTTAAGATGCGCAACTATATGAGTCAAGTTAATTTCACCATCGTGCTATGAGGGAGCCCCCCCGCCGGGGCGGTTCACCTGCCTGCGTCAGGCAGGCCGGGGCGGGCGGAGTCACGGTCGAGGGATCACGCTTCAATTCCTGGGCCTTGAATGAATTTGACCCGAATCACGGCGAAAACTATTTATGATCAATGTCGCCGAAGAAAGAGACTGAAAAATGAAGCCCTCCCGAACCAGGAAAAAAGAACTCCCGACTCTTTCGGAGGCGCGTAGAATCACGCCGGAAGCATCGTTTCACGAAGTTTTAGAACTGATAAAGTCGGCGCGCCTGCGCGCTTACGGTATCGTCAATTCAGAGCTTGTCGATTTATACTGGCAGGTAGGAGGCTATATTTCGGGAAAGCTCGAAAAGGCCGATTGGGGAGAAGGCGTGGTCGCGGAGCTGTCCCGATTTATTCAACGACATTACCCGAATCTGCGGGGCTTTACCCGCGCCAACCTTTTCAGAATGCGGCAATTTTTCGAAACCTACCGGAACAACCGAAAAGTCGCGCCACTGGTGCGACAATTGCCCTGGACGCACCACCTGTTGATTCTTGGCCGGTGCAAAAGGCCCGAAGAGCGCGAATTCTATATGCGCCTGGCGGTAAGGGAGCGATGGTCGAAGAGGCAACTTGACCGGCAATTCAAGGCATGCCTTTTTGAAAGAGCGGTCCTTTCCCCGCCGAAAGTCGCGCCGCTGGTGCGACAATTGCATTCCGACGCCGGAGAGGTGTTCAAGGATTCCTACATCGTTGAATTCCTCCAATTACCCGAAGAACATTCCGAAGCCGATCTGCATAAGGGATTGGTGAATAAATTGAAGGAATTTCTCACCGAACTTGGCCGTGATTTCTGCTTTGTCGGGTCGGAATACCCCCTGCAAGTCGGTCGCCGGGATTTCGCGCTTGATCTTCTTTTCTTCCACCGGGGCTTGAATTGCCTTGTCGCCTTTGAACTCAAGGTTGATGAATTCCAGCCCGAGCACCTCGGAAAGCTGGAATTTTATCTCGAAGCCCTTGACCGTGACGTCCGCAAGCCGCATGAAAACCCATCCATCGGCGTGCTGCTCTGCGCGACCAGGGACCATGAAGTCGTGGAATACGCCCTGAGCCGTGCGCTATCGCCTTCGCTCGTCGCCGAATATCGTACACAACTGCCGGATAAGAATATTCTTCAGGCAAAGCTGCATGAATTTTATGCATTATCCGAAGGACCGGCGAAGACGAACCGGAAAAAACTTCTGGGGAAAATGGGCAAGCCTGGCCAACATTGAACACGCGCCGGGAAGCACGGAGTCAAAAAAAGCCGCCTGCCTGCGTCAGGCAGGCCGGGGCGGGCGTGGTCACGGTCGAGAGATCAAGCGGGAGGGTCGATCAGGAATCCGTGCTTTAAGGCGGTCGTTTAGCGGGGAAGGAAGGAACAGGGCCGGGGAGATCGATGCTTCCCGGCCATTATTTACTAATGCAGGTTTTGCGCTAAAGCTTGAAGGATCTTGTTTTGAGAAAGGGAAAAGACGCTTTAACGGGCTTCACCTTTTTGTTTTGTCACTTCTGAAGAAGGACTTCTATGACCATGAAACCTCATAAAAAATGGGGGCATTATGATTAATTTCAAAAAAGTATATGGTGTTCTGTTGTTAATTGTGATAATTGGATGCACTTCGCAAGTTGATTTACTAAGATTCGGACAGGTAGTAAATTGGAATATATGGAGAGTAGGAAATAAAAGTGTTAAACCTAACCTTCAGGGAATTAACCTTTCGCGAGCCTATCTTAAGGGAGCCAACCTTCAGAGAGCCGACCTTAAGAGAGCCAACCTTTCGAGAGCTGACCTTTCGGAAGCTGACCTCAGAGGAGCCGACCTTAAGGGAGCCAACCTTTCGGGAGTCGACCTGCGAGGAGCCTGGCTAGATAGCGCCAATCTTGAGGAAACCGACCTTTCGGGAGCCATCCTTGAGTCGAGGGCCTCGCTTGAGGGAGCCGACCTTAAGGGAGCCAACCTTTCGGGAGTCAACCTCAAAGGAGCCAACCTTGCGAGAGCCAACCTTCATAAAGCCAACCTCGATGGCGCCTTACTATGGGGAGCCAATCTTCAGGGAGCGGCTGCGGTTATTAATAATTCTGTCAGCATAACCTGGATTGGGGGAATTGCCCAAGAGACAACCTACGTTTACGTTGGGGAAGCTCATTTTCAAGTTGCCCAACTTGATAGCGCCAACCTTAAGGAAGCTAATCTTCCGGGGGGTATTTTTTTGGGAGCCACTCTTCGGGGAGCCACTCTTGAGGGAGCAGACCTCACGCGAGCCAACCTTCGGGGAACCAACCTTCGGGGAGCCTCCCTTGGGGGAGCCAACCTTTCGGAAGCCGACCTTGGGATAGCCAACCTTGATAGCGCCAACCTTTTAAGGACCAACCTTGATAGTGCCGACCTTTGGCATGCCACCCTTTGGAGAGCCGACCTTTGGGGAGCCAACCTTCGGAGAGCCTACCTTGTGGAAGCCCACCTTGAGGGAGCCAACCTTGATAGCGCCAACCTGGAGGGAACTATCTTTGAGGGAGCCGACCTTCGGGGAGCCAACCTTGAAAGTGCAGACCTCAGCGAAGTTAAAACATTTTACAAGACAAAACTTGATCCAAGCATTCTTTCTGAAATAAAAGCCAAATGGCCTGAAAAACTTGCAACTTTCTGGGACGATACAAAAAAAGATTGGGTTATCGATACTACTCTTCTTGAGCAGATCAAGAAACCCGATTGGCACGGTTGGCCGGAGAAAAAAGATCAAGGGAAATGACTTCTATAGCCTTAAAGAATACGTTCAAAATGCGCAGAAAGCAGAAAACGGTAAGAGAACCGACAGAATGGAAGGACCGGGCCGGAATGCGGGCTTTAAGGCGGTTGTTTAGCGGGGAAGGAACAGGGCGTGGGGGGATTCCTTTCGACCGTATAATTGGTTGTGACTCCTTTAAGTCTTTATGGACATATAATGATTTTGCCTGAATTTGAGAAAATATCACAAAAATAGCCTTCAATGTTATATATTCAATAGGATAATAGGAATAAATAGTGGATAATCTGCAAAAATAAGGAGTAGATGAATATGCTTATTGAATTTGAAGTTGGGAACTACTTGTCTTTTAAGAAGCCTGTACGGTTTAGCATGATTGCAGCAAATCCTATAAAGGAGTTTATGGATGAGAACACCTTCGAGGAAGGGCGGTTACGACTCCTTAAAAGCGCAGTCATTTATGGGGCAAACGCAAGTGGTAAGTCAAACTTTTTATTTGCTATGCGTCGAATGAGGTTTTTAGTCATAAATTCATTAACAGATTTGCAAGGAATAGGGGGAGTAAGACCGTTCGCACTCGATGCAGCCACCGAAAATGCTCCAAGTCATTTCGAGATTTGCTTTCTCCTGAACAATCAGCGATATAGATATGGATTTGAGGCTGACAGTAAGTCTATTACAAAGGAATGGCTTTTTTCGGCGTCGAAGCAAAAAGAGGATACCCTTTTTATTCGTGAAGGAGATGCCATTGATGTTGGTGATGACTTCAGCGAAGGCAATAATTTGGAGGAAAAGACCCGTGACAATGCCTTGTTCCTCTCCGTGGTGGCCCAGTTCAATGGGCCGATTGCCCGCAGCATTATGGGATGGTTCAATAGTTTCTTTATCATATCTGGTTTTGATGATGCAGCATTTGAAGGTGTTTCAAACCAGATATTACTCAATGAGGTAACACACCCATTGCTGGTAGATATTATTAAGCAGGCTGATATGGGAATTATGGACCTGATTGCAAGCGAGGTTCCGACAGATGCAAAACCGATTCTATCTGGACAAAAGGATATATCTGCTTCTAAAACACTAAGGGTTGCGACTGTACACAAAAAATTCAGGGATGGTAACGAGGACGGTATTGCTAGACTTGATTTTTTTGTGGAGTCCGAGGGAACAAAGAAGTTCTACCGGATCATAGGGCCGATATTGGCTTGTCTAAACACAAATAGTGTAATATGCATAGATGAACTGGACGCAAAACTACATCACCTGCTTACGAAAGCAGTCGTCAAATTATTCAATTCGACTGTCACGAACAAAAGAAATTCACAATTAATATTTTCAACACATGACACAAATCTTCTGAATTATGGCAATCTTCGTCGGGATCAGATATGGTTTACTGAAAAAGATCAACAGGGTGCAACCGATCTATATTCTTTGGCGGAAGTGAAAGTCAGGAACGATGAAGCCCTCGAGAAAAATTACATTCGGGGCAAATATGGGGCCATCCCCTATATTGGTGACTTTGAGTCTCTCTTTAAGACGAAGGCAAGCAATGGCTCGCCCAATTAAATTTACTGACCAAAACAAAGAATGGTATTTCCGGCGCAACCATTGTCGTGAACGGTTATTTGAAACACGCGAGGAACGGCAACGGATATTGATCGTATGCGAAGGCACTGAGACTGAACCGAATTACTTTAAATCGATCAGAAGCGAATTGCCACCTAATGTCGTGGATGTGGAAATTACAGGTACAGGGAACAATACGAAAAGCTTGCTTGAAAGATCCATTAACATCAAAGAAAAGCTTGAAACCAACAATCATCCATTTGATCAAGTATGGATTGTATTCGACTTTGACAGTTTTCCAGCACATAACTTTGATAATACTATCAAAAGTGCTATTGCAAGAGGGGTGAAATGCGCTTGGTCGAATGAGGCTTTTGAAATTTGGTACATCTTACACTTTGAATATCGAAATACAGGAATGAGACGAACTGAATATAAAGAAAAGCTCACAGTATTGCTTGGTGAGGATTACCTCAAAAACGATCAGAACATGTATTATAAACTCAAACAAAATGGAGACCAAAACAAAGCAGCAAGCTGGGCGAAAATGCTTCTTAAAGACTTTACCGAAAGAAAAGTTTCCCATTCACAATCTAACCCTTGCACAACAGTTTTTCTTCTTGTCCAAGAGTTGAATCGTTTTAAAGTAATAAGCGACGACTAAATCATATCCATAAAATCCATGTCACACCGTCTACAATATTGAATCTGAAAATGCCTTTATACCAAGATGAGCCTGATTATATTATTACACTATGCCCCCTCCCTCAATAATCCCCACACTCGTTCAGCGGTTCGCCGATAACCACGACTCCTACATTGCCTCCACGTATAATGAAGCGACGCTTCGGCAGGACTACCTGAACCCTTTCCTTGAGGCGCTTGGATGGGATGTAAGAAACAAGCAAGGATACTCGGAAGCCTTTAAGGAAGTCATTATTGAAGAGCGGGTGAAGGTCGGAGAAGCGAACAAAGCGCCCGATTATTCATGCCGTATCGGCGGCAGGCGGATATTTTTCGTCGAAGCGAAAAAACCGTCCGTGAATATCAGGGACGATGCAAAGGCGGCTTACCAGCTTCGGCGCTATCGCCTTCGCTCGTCGCCGAATATCGTACACAACTGCCGGATAAGAATATTCTTCAGGCAAAGCTGCATGAATTTTATGCATTATCCGAAGGACCGGCGAAGACGAACCGGAAAAAACTTCCGGGGAAAATGGGCAAGCCTGGCCAACATTGAACACGCGCCGGGCGGCTTCAAAAAAAACTTTCCTCGATTCTTGAACGATAATTATATTGATAGCGAACAGGTAAAAGAAAAACGGAAAGGGATTTTTATAGAAGGCAAAAATACTGAATAAAAAATTGCGTTAACGCGCAGTATCGTTTCTACCGAAAACCGCGAATTTTCAAGTACCGAAGCGAGGCTGACGGGAACGCGCCCAAATGGGCGCGGCTTCTTGTCTTATGCTTCGGTAAGGGGCTTCGCGGTCCCTCGGTAGAGGCATGAACTTGGAGTTCGCGCCTTTTTTGTTTAAGATACCGGAATAACTTTTTGATGTATGGATGACAAATTTACTCACACACCATTAATAAGGAGGCAGGGAATGAATAGGATTCTTGCAGTTACGGCTATAGGTTTTCTTTTTGTCGGATGCGCGCAAAATGTCTATCTAAAAAAATCGCCTTCAGAATTGGTGCTCACTAGCATTAAAAGCAACAATCAGAAAAAAGTAAGCTATTCTTTTGAATCCCAAATACCTGATACTTTTAAAGTCGGTAATTTTACTTTTGATGTAAATGCAACCTAT
>Ga0208190_1000418_pt1 | contig 17640 bp, 15 predicted proteins | sample June2015DPH_13_1_FD_184708 | JGI IMG/M metagenome (GOLD analysis project Ga0208190, IMG submission 184708) | Peatland microbial communities from SPRUCE experiment site at the Marcell Experimental Forest, Minnesota, USA - June2015DPH_13_10... | ecosystem: Environmental > Terrestrial > Soil >... | reverse complement strand
GAAGCCCGAAGCCCGAAGCCCGAAGCCCGAAGCCGCCCTACGCCCGCGCACCCCGATACCACTCAACCGTCCCCCGCAACCCATCTTCAAAATTCACTTTGGGTTTGTAGCCGAGATGTTCTTCCGCCGAGGAAATGTCAGCCAAGGAATGTTTGATGTCGCCGCCGCGTTCCGCCGCATAGAGGGGAGAACCAGAATAAGACGTGAGCCTCTGTAACAGCCGAAATGTCTCGTTCAGCGTGATCCGCCGTCCTGTGGCCACGTTGAATACCTTGCCCGCTACCTGCGCCGCAGGAGCCTTGCAGGCCAGCAGGTTGGCCTCTACCGCGTTGTCGATGAAAGTGAAATCCCGGCTCTGCTCGCCGTCTCCAAAGATAGTGGGTTGCTGCCCGTTCAGCATCTGCGTGATGAACTTCGCCAGCACACCCGAGTAAGGCGACGACGGATCCTGCCGCGGACCAAAAATATTGAAGTAGCGCAGCGCCACCGTCTCCAATCCGTAGCAGCGGTAGAACGAGATCATGTAACGCTCGCTGGCCAGCTTGGCCACGGCGTAGGGCGAAATCGGGTCCGGTGTCATGCCCTCGTGTTTGGGCAGCGTTGGCGTATCGCCATAGGCGGAGGACGATGCCGCGTAGATTACCCGTTTCACCTTCGCATCGCGCGCCGCTACCAGCACGTTCACGGTGCCATCCACATTTGCCCGGTTGCTGCCGATCGGATCCAGCACAGACTTTGGCACCGACGGAATCGCGGCCTGGTGCAAAACGTAGTCCACCCCGGCACACGCCAGCTTCATCGCGTCGAGGTCGAGGATGTCGGCCTCACGAAAATCAATCTGCCCCAAAATCTGCGTAAGGTTTTCCCGCTTGCCCGTTGAAAAGTTGTCCACCCCTCGCACTTGCTCGCCGCGCTGCAACAGCTCTCGCGCCAGAGACGATCCAATAAAGCCGCCAATGCCGGTGATGAGGTAATGCGCCATAGTGCTTTCATCATAGCAATCTGAAGAAGAGTTTGGGCATGCGAGGCAGACGCTGGTAGTGGTGCGGTTTGTCCTTCACATGACTTTGTCATCCTGAGCGTAGCCGTTTTTCAGGCGCAGCGAAGGATCTCCCGCTTAACCGGCCTAATGCGCAAGCCAAACTGCACCACTACCCAGATGCTTGGGAAAAACAGAGGTCACCGAAATCCGAGAACCGGAAACTGAGAACCGGAAACTGAAACCGGTTACTGGCTCTTGCGCAGAATCCGAAGAAACTCTTCCCGGGACAGGATCTGACGATCCTCGAAGAAGTCCGCAATTCCCTGCAGGGCAGCCTGCGGGTTTGTGATCGGAGCGCCCGCGGCGGCTGGTGGAGGCGTGGAATCGCGCGGCGGCACTCCGCCGCCCAGGATCACCGAGGGCCGCGAGAGTGATCGCAGCAGTTCGCGCAACCGCTCCCGATTTTCGTCCGACATGGTGGTGAAGAAGATTCCCATGCCAAGATTAGGGTAGGCCACGCGCACTTCCCCTCTGGTCTCGACCTGGAAACCGTTTACATCGATCTTTAAGGAGAGCATGGAGCCGATGCGGTGAGTGGCTGCCGCCTCCACGTAGCATCCGTGCAGACTGATGTCGGTGAACGTCGCCCACGTTGCCTCGCCGGTGTCAATGTCGCGCAATTGGGCGCTGCCCTGGCAGCGGTATCGAGGGCTTCTGCGCTTTTCCGCGCTCGCTCGGTTTTCCGGAGGCGAGCTGCCGTCGAGAGCGCGTGCGGGCGCCGTGCCCGCAGCCTGGGGCGATCCTGACTGCTTCAAGGCGGAGAGATAGGACGCGCCGTCGCTGGTTTCATCAAACAACATAGCTGTGAACTCGACTCTCAGCCGCGAGCGCGCCAGCGTTCTTCCTATGAGTGCGCTGAGAGTCTCTCTTCTTATTACCAGTCTACGGAGCTTTCCCCGGATACTCGCAGCAGAGGTGGGTTTGACCTACAACGAAGGGCTTCGGTGGGTCCCCGAACGGGAGAAGTTCAGGATTGGGACGCGGCTCCGCCGAACTCGGCTGCGGACTCCCGTATCTTCTTCCACACCTCATCCCGCCCGGCTCCCGTTTTCGCCGAAAAGGCAATCACCGGCGCCGTCGGATAGGCCTCGGCCAGGCTTTTCAGCGCGTTGCGCAGTTGATTGTTCGAGAGCCGGTCACTCTTGGTTGCAATTAGAAGAAACTCACGGCCCGAGGTATTCAGAAAGTCCAGGAGTTGGCGGTCGCTCGCTTGCGGAGGCACGTTCACGTCCACCAGCGCCACACATAACGCCAGCGTGGGACGGTCATTGAGGTAGGGTTCGATGAACTTGGGCCACTCCTGCGAAATTTCCCGCGAGAGCTTCGCGTAGCCGTAACCCGGCAGGTCGGCGAAGATGACTTCAGGCTGCGGCCTTCCCGGCCAGCGTACTTCGAAGAAGTTAATGCTGCGCGTGCGTCCCGGCGTCGAACTGGTGCGGGCGACCTTGTCGCCGATCAGGGTGTTGATCACGCTGGATTTGCCCACATTCGACCTTCCCAGGAAGGCGACCTCCGGCAAGCTCGGAGCAGGGAAGTGATCGGCACCCGTCGCCGACGCCATAAATCGTGCCATTACCCTCATGCGCTAGTGTGCTATGCGGCAGCGGAGATTGGCAAGCGGTGACGGCTCCCGTCAGGCTGGGCAAACTCTTCCGGCGTCATCTTGAGCACAGCCGTTCTTCAGGCGGAGCGAAGGATCGCGCATCCACTGAACGCCGCCAATTCAGCTCTTGCGAAACTGCTTGCTCAGCGTGAGCGCCTGATGCTGATACGACGATCCTATATTCGTGCCGTAGATCTTGTCGGGACGCGACAGCAGCGGCATATAGTTCAGCCGGCCCACCAGCTGCCCATGCTCGATCAGGAACGGAACCTCATGAGCTCGAACCTCAAGCACGGCGCGGGTGCCCTTGATGTCGCTCGAACCATAGCCGAACCCAGGATCGAAGAATCCCGCGTAGTGAATCCGGAACTCGCCGTCGGATGGATCGAAGGGAACCATTTCCGCCGCGAACTCCGGAGGAACCCGCACCCTTTCCCTGGATGCAAGAATGTAAAAATCATCGGGCTCGAGGATCAGGCTTTTGCTCGCATTCTGATGACGAACCTCCCAGAACTCCTCCGTCGCATAATGATCAATCCGGTCCAGTTCGATTGCCGGAGCATACCTCTTCGCCCGGTAAGCAATGACCTCGCCCGCTTCCGCGCCCTCCAGATTCACCGTAATCCTCAAACCCCGGTGAAGGCGCGCTTTAGCCGGGCTATCTTCCTCGTCCATATAGACCAGTGGTTCTTCCTGATCCAGCCCTTTGATCGTGCGGTCCCCGGCGCGTGGACTGCCTTGTACAAACCGCAACTGACTTAGCCTCATCCCGGCGCGCAGGGCGATCGTAAATGTCCGGGAAACGACTTCGGCGTATAGCTTGCCCTTGTATCCAGCGGGCACGGCGTCGAACTCGGTGCCATAGTCGGTGATCAGGCGCGTGAAAATGTCGAGGCGGCCGGTCGTGCTCTTGGGATTGGCCTTTCCGGAAATATTTTCCGGCAAGCTCAGCTCCTCGAGGAGAGGGATGATGTAAACGCAATCTCTCTCCAAAACGGGTGCGCCGGTCAAATCGATCCGCGCCATCCGGAGGTCCTTGATTTTCGCTTCGACCGTGCTATTCGGGCCCGGCAAAAAACTAGCACGCACGCGATGTGCCATGTCGCCCAGCCGCAGGTCGAGACTAGCCGGCTGGATGTGTTCAGGATTGACCGCGGGCATGGCGCTGATGTGCCCACGAGCGATGAGGTTGCTGATTTCCTGCGAAGGCAGTATTCCCGTTGTCCGGGTTTGAGCTTCTCCGACTGGTGGCTCCGGCCCGTTCTCAAAAGCAATCTGACTCTGGTTCGACGTGGACATCTTCTAAGGTTCCCCGTGTCTGAACAAAAAGCTTACGAAACCCCGATAGTGCTTCGGCTGGTTTCTTGCAGCAGGCTGGTGAACAACGTTAAGCAAGAGCATTACGCACCGGCGAGACCGTGTCAAGTGATCCGCGAGGGCTGCCAGCGGCAAGTTGCAAGATTCGGCACAGTTGACAGGCAACCTCGAGGGACGAATAATGTCCGCAAATCTGTCCCCCCGAGGTTGCGATCGAGCTTCCCGTTCGCTCTGAAGCCGGACCGTAACCCAGTTCCCAAGTCTCGGCGAGAAAAGGATTTTTGCCACTGCGAAATATGGGTCCCGGGCAAAGTGCTCTCGCGCTGGCGTAAAGCCGGGAAGGAGTCCCAGTGGAGAAACTTAGCATATTGAAACCCGCAGTCGTCCTATTAGCGGTAAGTGCGGCGCTGGCGATCACGGCCTCCGCGCAGACTTTTACGACTCTCGCAAACTTCGATTCTGCGGGTGCGAGCCCGTGGTCTGTCGTCCAAGGCTTCAACGGGAACTTCTATGGGACAACCCAGGGAGGTGGAGCGAGTGGCTATGGCGCGGTTTTCGAAGTGCCCCCACAGGGAGAGCTGAGCGAGCTTTACAGCTTCTGCTCTCAACCCGATTGTGCTGACGGCGAATATCCCTGGGGACTGGTTCAAGCTACCGACGGAAATTTCTATGGGACAACCGCGGGCACCAGCTCCGGTCCATATGGCACTGTATTCAAGTTGACTCCACGCGGCGAACTGACCACGCTCTATATCTTTTGTTCGCAGACGAACTGTGCTGACGGCCAAAATCCGTGGGCAGGGTTGATCCAAGCCAGCAACGGAAATTTCTACGGAACAACTATCGTTGGCGGCGCCAACCGCATTGCAGGCATCTGCCCTGACTCGGGCTGTGGCACACTCTTCGAAATCACTCCCGCAGGCAAGCTGACCACCCTTTACAACTTCTGTTCCCAGCCGAACTGCCTCGACGGCGCATACCCGATCTCGAACCTGGTCCAAGCCCGTAACGGAGACTTCTATGGCGTAGCTTCCGAGCGGGGGGCCGCTTACGGAGGCACCGTCTTCGAGATCACGCCGGCAGGCAAACTGACCACCCTCTACAGCTTTTGCGTTCAAATCAGCTCCTGCCCTGACGGACAAGATCCGAACGGGCTGGTACAGGCCAGCAATGGAAATTTTTACGGGACAACGTACTTTGGCGGAGGTGGTTACAATAACGGAACGTTCTTCGAAATCACCCCAACTGGGAAGTTTTCCACGCTCTATACCTTCTGCCCTGACGGCGCATGCAGTAACGGCGCGAACCCGAACCCGGGGCTGGTGCAAGGAACCAACGGGAAATTCTACGGAACTACCTACTGCGGCGGGCTCAGCAATGGCTGCAACGAGTTCAGTTTTGGTCCAGGCACGCTCTTCGAGATCAGTGCAACCGGGAAGCTGACCACGATCCACAGCTTTTGCTCGCAAACAAACTGCGACGACGGTCAGGGACCAATCGTGGGCCCCGTGCAAGCCACCAACGGTAAGTTCTATGGCACGACCACCTTTGGAGGGGTGGACGGTGACGGCACGTTCTTCAGCTTGGCGCTGGGCGTTAAGCCCTTCGTTGAAACCCTACCCACAGCTGCCAAGGTTGGGGCGAAAGTAATTGTCTTGGGAAACAATCTTGCGGTTACTGAAAGTGTCAGCTTTAACGGCGCGGCGGCAATCTTCACCGTCGTCTCGGATACCGAAATCACGGCAATCGTGCCCGGCGGCGCGACCAGCGGTCCGATCGAAGTGACCACGCCCAGTCGGGTGCTCAAGAGCAATATTGTGTTCCGAGTGACGAAGTAGAGTGAGGATCCACAACTCTTCGATCGCACGCACTTCTACAGAGGTGTCTCTGGCAACTGGGTACTGACAACTGCTTTACTGGTGCGCCGCCGGACTGTCTCCTGTGCCGGAAGTCAGAGGCGCAATCGGCTGCGCAGTTTCTTCCTCGCGGATCGAGGGCAGGGGCGACTCCAGCGCAATCTGCAGCACCTGGTCCATGGTATCCACGAAGTGCAGCTTCATAGCGGTGCGCAGATTTTCAGGAACTTCTGCCAGGTCTTTTTCATTGTCCCGCGGCAGGATTACCTCAAAGAGCCCGGCGCGATGGGCCGCCAGCAGCTTTTCCTTGAGTCCGCCGATCGGCAATACCTTGCCGCGTAGCGTGATTTCGCCGGTCATGGCCAGATCGCGCCGCACCGGAATCTTGCTCAGTGCGCTCGCGATCGCAGTCGCAATCGTAATGCCCGCCGACGGCCCGTCTTTCGGAATTGCGCCTTCCGGCACGTGTACGTGCAGATCGAGCGTGCGGTAGAAGTCGCGAGATAGGCCGAGACGATGCGCTCGCGAGCGGACGTAGGATAGCGCGGCCTGCGCCGATTCCTGCATCACGTCGCCGAGCTTGCCGGTCAGCGTCAGCTTGCCCTTGCCGTCAACCACTGTGGCCTCGGTGCTCAGGATGGAGCCGCCAACTTCGGTCCAGGCCAAGCCCGTGACCAATCCTACTTCGGACTTTTCATGAGCCAAAGTATCGCGGAACTTGATGACGCCCAGGAAGTCGGTAACATTCTCGCCGGTCACCGCGACGGTATAGTTTTCGCCCTCTTTAACCACCTTGCGCGCGACCTTGCGGCAGACGTTGCCGATTTCGCGCTCCAGATTGCGCACCCCAGCTTCGCGCGTGTAGGCGCGGATCAGTGTGGTGATGGCGTCATCGGTGAACTTCACGTTCTTTTCCGACAAGCCCGCCTGCAGCATCTGCTTCTTCACCAGGAACTGCTTGGCGATCTCCAGCTTCTCCTGCTCGGTGTAGCCGTGCAACCGCAATACTTCCATGCGATCCTGCAGCGCCGGAGGAATGGTGTGCATCACGTTCGCAGTGGCGACAAAGAAAACTTGCGAGAGGTCGTATTCCACGTCGAGGTAGTGATCGACGAACATGAAGTTCTGTTCGGGATCGAGCACTTCGAGCAGCGCCGCCGAGGGATCGCCGCGGAAGTCCATCGACATTTTGTCCACTTCGTCCAGCATGAAGACCGGGTTCTTGGTGCCGGCCTTCTTCATCATTTGAATAATCTGGCCCGGTAACGCGCCGATGTAGGTGCGCCGGTGGCCGCGAATCTCGGCCTCATCGCGCACTCCGCCCAGCGACATGCGAACAAACTTGCGCCCTGTCGCCTTGGCGATCGACATGCCCAGCGAAGTCTTGCCCACGCCCGGAGGTCCAACAAAGCACAGAATCGATCCCTTGGGATTCTTCACCAACTGCCGCACCGCGAGGAATTCGAGGATGCGTTCCTTGATCTTCTCCAGGCCGTAATGATCTTCGTTAAGAACTTTTTCCGCGCGCGAGATGTTGCGAATTTCCTTGGAGCGCTTCTTCCACGGAACCGCCAGCAGCCAATCGAGATAGTTGCGCGACACCGTTGATTCCGCCGACATGGGCGGCATCGCTTCCAGCTTCTTCAGTTCCTGCAGCGCCTTGTCTTTCACTTCCTTAGGCATGCCCGCGGATTCGACCTTCTTCTTCAGTTCGTCGAACTCGCTCTTCTCGCCCCGTCCCAATTCCTTCTGAATCGCCTTGATCTTCTCGTTGAGGTAGTACTCTTTCTGCGCCTTTTCCATCTGCCGCTTCACGCGCGATTGGATGGTGCGGTCCACGTTCAGTTTTTCGATCTCGACGTCGAGCACGTCAGCGATGCGGTTCAAGCGCTCCGAAGGATCGAAGATTTCCAGCAGTTCCTGCTTCTCTTCGATGGAAAGCTGCAGGTTGGCGGCGATGATGTCGGTGAGCTTGGCCGGATCTTCCATCCGTACGGCCGAGATCATGGTTTCGTAATTCAGCGCCTGGCAAAGCTTTACATACTGCTCAAACAGCGTGGTCACGCGCTGCATGCCCGCTTCAATCTGGGCGTTCATTTCGGTGGGATAGCGAGCGACACGAACGTTAGCCTGCATGTAACCGTCCGCGTCGGTAGCCTGGAGCAGTCGGCCGCGCTCAATGCCTTCCACCAGCACCTTGATGTTGCCATCGGGCAGCTTGAGGCTCTGCACGATGTTGACGATGGTGCCGACCTGGTAAATCTCATTGGACTTGGGCTCGTCGATGGAGGCATCGTGCTGCGTGGCCAGAAAGATTTTCTTGTCCGCAGCCAGCGCCTCTTCGAGGGCCCGCACGCTGGACTCTCGGCCCACGACGAACGGCGTCATCATGTAAGGAAAGATGACCACGTCCCGAATGGGCATCATGGGCAGCTTCTTGCTCTCGAATTTTTCCTTGGATGTGGTCACTCAATCTCCCTGGATTACGTGCTGAATGACAATCGCCGTGCGCCTCTTGTCATCCTGAGCCAAGCGTCTTTTGCTTGGCGAAGGACCTGCGCGAGCCGCGCGATTACAACCGCGCGTTTGGCTCGCTTCCTTACCAGTTTACTACTTTTTCACTACCCAGCCTTCTCCAAAGTCACGGAAGCATTGCGCTTCTCCACCATCTCCCGCGTAACCTCAAACTCCTTTAGTTTCTTCTGGCTGGGCAGGTGGAACATCAGGTCGAGCATGAGTTCTTCCAGAATCATGCGCAGTCCCCGAGCTCCCACCTTCCTCGCCATAGCCTGGCGGGCGATGGCGCGCAGAGCTTCATCGCTGAACTTCAGACGCACATTCTCGAACTCAAACAGGCGTTGGTACTGCTTCACGATGGCATTCTTGGGCCGGGTGAGGATCTCGATCAGCGCAAATTCGTCAAGATCTTCCAGCATGCCCACCACCGGCAGCCGTCCCACGAATTCGGGAATCAGACCAAACTTGATCAAGTCTTCCGGCTGGATTTCGCTCAGCAGTTCGAAATTACGCTTGCGCGAGACGACGAGATCTTCCTTGTCCGCCTCTTCGCCGCCGCGGAAGCCCAGCGACTTTTTCCCCACCCGCCGTCCAATAATCTTCTCCAGACCCACGAACGCTCCTCCGCAGATGAACAGAATGTTTGTGGTGTCGACCGGAGTGAATTCCTGATGGGGATGTTTTCGTCCGCCCTGCGGCGGCACGTTGGCAATGGTTCCTTCCAGAATCTTCAGCAGCGCCTGCTGCACGCCTTCCCCGGAAACATCGCGAGTAATCGACGGATTCTCGTCCTTACGCCCGATCTTATCGATTTCGTCGATGTAAATGATGCCGGTCTGAGCGCGGCTTACATCGCCCTCGGCCGCCTGCAGCAGTTTGAGGATGATGTTCTCCACGTCCTCGCCCACATACCCGGCTTCGGTGAGCGTAGTCGCATCGACGATGGCGAACGGCACGTCCAGCATGCGGGCTAGCGTCTGCGCCAGCAGCGTTTTCCCCGTGCCCGTCGGACCGATGAGCATAATGTTCGACTTGCTCAGTTCGATGCCATCGTTCGTCTTCTGACGGTTCATGAAGATCCGCTTGTAGTGGTTGTAGACCGCCACCGCGAGCTTCTTCTTGGTCTGCTCCTGCCCGATGACGTACTCGTCGAGGAAGGTCTTCACCTCCTGCGGCTTGGGCAGTTGGTTGGGCGCCGCGGTTTGGGGAGTGGCCGTGCGGTCGTCTTCCAGGATCGAGTTGCACACCGCCACGCACTCATCGCAAATATAGGCGCGGGGATAATCGCTGGGCGACGATATGAGTTTGGCTACGGCATCCTGCGACTTGTGGCAGAACGAACAGCGCAGAATCTCGTCGGAGCCTGACTTGTTTTTCACTCGGCTCTACTCCTTTAAACTGCTTGCGATATAAACCAGACCTCTGCCCCTTACTCCTGATCTTACGCTTTCTCCCGCCGTCGCTGCGGATGCACAGTTCAGGCGCGAAGGCAGATCATACCGCTTTTCCGGTCTTGTAGATGATATCGTCTATGATTCCATACTCCTTCGCCTGCTGCGCGTTCATAATGAAGTCCCGCTCCACGTCCTTTTCCACCTTATCCAGCTTCTGACCGCTGTGCTTGGAGAGTAACTGATTAGTAATCTCCCGCATGCGCAGAATCTCGCGCGCATGGATGTCAATGTCCGTAGCCTGCCCTGACAACCCTCCCATCGAAGGCTGATGAATCAGGATTCGGGAATTCGGCAGTGCCAGCCGCTTCTTCGGCGCGCCCGCTGCCAACAGCAGTGCCGCCATCGACGCAGCCTGCCCTACGCACAGCGTCATCACGTCATTCTTCACATACTGCATGGTGTCATAAATCGCCATGCCGGCCGTGATCGACCCGCCCGGAGAGTTCACGTAAAGTTGAATGTCTTTCTCGGGATCTTCCTGGGCTAGAAACAGCATTTGCGCAATCACCAGGTTGGCGATGTTGTCGTCAATCGGCGTGCCTATGAAAATAATGTTATCGCGGAGCAGCCGGGAATAAATGTCGTAGGCGCGTTCGCCCCGCCCGGTTTGCTCAATCACCATCGGTACCAGCATCATCTGCGGATCATTGCTTTTCATCTTCTACCTGACCTATCCCCGGGGGGAGTGGCTCAGTCCGATTGTCATTCCGAGCAAGCGTCTTTTGCGCCGCGAGGAATCTGGGCGAGCCGCGCGAAGCGTCGCGTTCTTTGCGACGCAGCAATCGCGCGTTTGGCTCGCTTCCTTATCAAACTGGGCCATTACCGTCACCGGACCTGCCACACTCCGCCCCGAACTAACGCCTTCGCTGCTCGGGGAGGGTCGAAAGTGGTCCGCGTCCTTATCTATATTTATCGATATGACTACGCGGACTGGTGATAAAGAAACTCGAGGGTCTTTTCGCTGCGGATTCTCATCCGGATTCTATCGAGGCCCCCATCCTCTGTCAAACGTGCTTGCACCGCTTCGGACGTCTGTTTTGACTGCCGAGCCATTGCTTCAATCTCCCGCTTCATTTCCTCGTCGCTGACCGAGATCTTCTCCAGTTCCGCGATGCGCTCCAGCAGCAACGAAGACTTCACATCGTGCACCGCCTGCTCCCGCTGCCCGGCCCGTAGCCGGGGCAAATCCATCTTCTTCAAATCCTCCATCTTCATGCCCTGCGCCGCCAAAGCCCTCAGTCCTCGCTCCAGGCGCAGGTCGATCTGCCGGTCCACCAAAGACTCCGGCACCTCGAAATCATTGCGCTTCACCAGTTCCGCAACCAGCTTGTCTTTCGCCGCATGCTCCGCCGTGTGCCGCTTCTCCGCTTCCATGTTCTCGCGGATCTGCTTGCGAACTTGCTCCAGGCTGGTGAACTCGCCCAACTCCTTGGCAAAATCATCGTTCAGCTCAGGCAGATTCTTCTGCTTGATGCCGTTTACTTTTACCGTGTAGATAAATGTCTTGCCCGCCAGCCGCTTGTCGGAGATGTCTTCGGCATAGCTCACGTCAAACGTCCGCTCGTCGCCGGTCGACGCCCCGGTCAGGTTCTGGCTAAACTCCGGCACCGTGTTCTTCCCGCCAATCTCGATCAGCACATCGTCCATGTGTACGGGATTCGCCTTGGCCTCCGCGACATCCTGGCCGTCTTTAGGCTTGCCATCCATGGATGCCTGAGCGTAGTCGCCCTCGGCCAGCGGACGCCCTTCCACCGTAGTGTAGGTTGCATGCTGCTCCCGTACGTTGGTGAGCGCCTGCTCAACTTCCTCGTCGGTGACGGCAATCTCCGGCTTGTCGGCGCGCAGGTCTTTGTACCCCTCCACCTGAATCTCCGGCAGCACCTCAAAGCTGGCCTTGAAGGTCAGCGGCTCGCCGTCCTTCATCTGCAGGTCGGTGACCCGCGGCTGCGACACCGGAATCAGCCCCTGTTTCTCAGCTTCCCGGCGAAAGTGCTTCGGCACCAGGGCTTCGATCACATCGTTCTTCAGCCCATCGCCAAAACGCTGCCGGATGATGGAAGCCGGCACGTGTCCCGCCCGAAACCCTGGCAGCCGCGCACTCTTCTGATAGCGCTGGATCTGCAGCTCGGTCTCGCGGGTAACTTCCGCCGCCGGAATCTCAACCGAGATCTCCCGCTTGATGTCCTTATTAGTACTGTCCGTCTTTGCCGCGTCGCTGGTTTCTGTGGGACTCACTTTTTGCCTTTCACGATCCCCGCTGTCTCCGGAGGCTCCGTCGAGCAAACAGAACCCGGCCAGATTCATACGGCGTTAACTTGAGTGTAAAGACGGGAGGGGAGCACCGTCAAACGGAGTTGGGATAATGGCGGCCATCCCTATGGGAACAAGGATGAAAATAGCTGGCAAGCAAGCTCGCTCATGTGATATTTCTCTGTGTCCCGGCAAGGTTGCAAGGAGGAAATCGCCTATGCCGCACCGAAGCGCACTGGTTCTCATCGTCACGCTGGCGCTGTTGCCGCCCACGACTTTGCCAGCGCAGCAGACGGCGTCCGCGGCGCAGTCCGCGCCAGGAGCCATCGCGAAGGCTGACCGCGAAAAAGCCCTGGGCATCCTTGACGGAGTCTCGAAGGGAATTCGGGAGCTTTACTACGATCCGAAGATGAACGGATTGGACTGGAACGCCGTACTGGCGAACGCACGAGTCAAGATTGCAGCGTCCAATTCTCTGAACGAGGCGCTCACGCAGATTGCCGTAGCCGTGGATGCTCTGCATGACTCGCATACCGTATTTGAGCCCCCCGCCCGGCCCTATCGCCTGGATTTTGGCTTCGAACATCAGATGATTTGGAGTTTGTGCTTCGTCACGCGCGTGCGGCCGGGGTCCGACGCGGAGGCGAAGGGGCTCAAGCCCGGCACCCAAATCCTCACGATTAATGGAACTGCTCCCACCCGGCGCAACTTTCGCAGCATCGAGTATCTGGATTATGTTCTGAATCCCCAGCCGGAAATGCACCTGGAGGTGCAGTACCCTTCGGGGGAGAAGCAGAAGTTGGCGATCGAGGCGAAAACCACCTTGTCGCCGGACATAGGTTACCAGCCGGGAGCGAGCGTCCGCTACGATCTCTACCGCCGCAACCAGAACGTAAGACGCCGAATGCGAATGCAATGGGCAGAGGTCGGCGATGTGGTCATTCTTAAGTTTCCGTGGTTCTTCTACGATGCCGATGACTTCTTTGCCCTCAGGCACAAAATCCGCAACGCCAAAGCTCTGATCGTGGACTTGCGAGGTAACTCCGGTGGGGCCGATGAGACGCTCAAGTATTTCCTCGGGATGTTCTTCGATCATGACGTGAAACTGGGTGACAAGGTGGAGCGCAAGAAGACCACTTCGGAAGTCGTCAAGAGCGAACGCTCCATCTACTTTCCCGGAAGAGTGATCGTTCTGGTCGATAGCCAATCGGCGTCGGCGTCGGAGATTTTCGCGCGGGTGATGCAACTGGAAAAGCGTGGCACCGTAATTGGGGACCGCAGCTCCGGAAGCGTAATGGAAGCGACCGGCTACTACTTCGCTAGTTCCGGCGTGGACTACGGCGTGGAAGTTACCATCGCCAACCTGATCATGACCGATGGCAAAAGTCTCGAACACACCGGCGTGAACCCTGACGAGGTGGCGTTCCCGCAACCGTTAGACCTTGAGTCTGGGCGCGATCCCGTCCTGTCACGTGCCGCGCAGGAGTTCGGCGTCACGATCTCGCCCGAGGCTGCCGGAAAACTCTTCCCCTACGAGTGGCCCAAGGACTGAGCCTGCGGGGGCTGGCCCATCCTTGCGCCACCACGGCCGAGGCTGCCCCATCCGTCGCGGTTTTCGACGGATGGGCACCACCAATGCACGCACAACGAGCTTTCTGTGGTGATATTGATAAATCAAGATTTGCCTTGATTTCCCGCTCGAGTCCGCTAGAATAGAGGTCGGAGGCCCGTGCGATGCCAGCCACGACCAAGAAGTTCACACCCGAGATCGACGCCAAGCTCTACAAAGAGTTCGTCGCTGTCGCCAAGCGCAACGGCCAATCGCAGCGGCACGTGCTGGAAGAAGCACTGAAGTTCTACCTTAAGAACGTGGTCCCGTCGCAGCACCTGGTCCGCCCCGGGGTGATGAACGCCTTCGAGCAGTCGGTCGCCGTGAACCGTGACTTGCTTGAGCGTCTCGCCAAGTAGCAATTGTCATCCTGAGGAGCGCGTTCTTTGCGCGAACGAAGGACCTGGGCGAGCCGCGCAACGCGTCGCGTTCTTTGCGACGCGACACTCGCGCGTTTTGCTCGCTTCCTTATATGCTTGCACCACTACCGAAATGTCGGACTACCTGACGGTCGCGGAAGTCTATCAGATGCAGCATCGACTCATCGAAATGTTCGGTGGGATGCATGGAGTCCGCGACAGAGGCGCCGTTGAGGCCGCAGTTTTTCGTCCGCAAACCGGCTATTACAACTCACTTGAAGAAGAGGCAGCTGCACTGATGGAGTCGCTCGGCAACAACCACGGCTTCCTCGACGGCAACAAGCGCATCGCCTTCACCGCCGCCGATGTCGTCCTCCGCCGCAACGGCTTCTACATCGAAGTCGAAGCCACGGCCGGATACGAGTTCATCTGCGGCTCCATGGAGCGCCACGAATTTCGTTTCGCTAAGATACTCCATTGGATCCGCCGGCACCTCAAGGCCCTCAATAGTGATCAATAACTAATAGTAAATACATGAACGATAACAATCCCCACTGGCTAACCGTCCTCAACCGCGAAGTCATCGCCTGCACGCTCTGCCCGCGCCTCGTCGCCTATCGCGAGCAGGTCGCCCGCGAGAAGCGCCGCGCCTACCTTGACCAAGAATACTGGGGCAAGCCCGTGCCCGGCTTCGGAGATCCCGAAGCGCGCGTCCTCGTCATGGGACTGGCTCCCGGCGCCCACGGCTCCAACCGCACTGGACGCCCCTTCACCGGCGACGCCTCCGGCAAGTTCATGTTCCCTGTGCTCTATGAAACCGGATTCGCCAGCCAGCCCAATGCCACCGATCGCAACGATGGACTCAAGCTAAGAGATCTCTACATCACTGCCGCGGTCCGCTGCGCCCCGCCGGACAATAAGCCCACACCGCAAGAACTCGCCGAGTGTTCCCACTTTCTCGACCGCGAGATGGCAGGATTAGAGAAGGTAAAGGTCGTGGTGGCGCTGGGCAAGATCGGCTTCGATGCCTATCTGAATTATCTGAAACGACGCGGCCTGCTCTTCAATCGGGGATCATACCCCTTCAAACACGCCGCCAGTTACCGGTTACCCAACGGTAAGGTGTTACTGGCCTCTTACCATCCTTCGAACCAGAACACACAGACCGGCAAGCTCACGCGAGAAATGTTTGTGAAGATATTTAAGCAGGCGGCAAGACTTGCCGATGAGTAATTTAGCGCCGCCGGGCGGATCGTTGCACCTTGCCCCATGCAATGGGGTCACAATTGAGAAACCGGGGTCACGAACCGGGGCGGCGCCGTTTTCCTGGTGTGGCGTGAGCGTCCCTTTCGCTCATGGCCTGCGAGCACAAGGCAAGCTCTTGCCCGCGGATGCGAAGACCTCAACGCAGCAATGACGAAACGTTCCCGCCGAAACACCAGAGCAGTTTGCGCTAATGTTCCAGTCGGAACATTTGTACCTGCAAAGGCATAAGCACGATTTTGTATGTATAATTCCTCCTAAATGAAACGAGCCACAGGAGTTAAGAAGGTCCGGAAGGCAACCCGCAAGAACAACCAGAACAAGAAGACGATCAGCTTGAGCGCCGTGGCCGAAGAGGAGCCGAAGCGGCGTTCTTTTTCGCTTCCGGAGAGGATGGAGTGGTATAAGCCGCTCAAGAAGGCGGTCACGCTGCGTCTGGACGCCGACGTGCTGGCCTGGTTCAAGAAATCGGGGAGCGGTTACCAGACACGGATCAATGGAGCGCTGCGGAAGTTGATGAAAGAAGAGATGAAGGAAGACAAGAAAGCACCTGGGGAGTGAGCCGGGGCCGCTCGGCCGCTGTCGGTCACTTCGACGGGATGTCACTCTTATCGGCCTCGACCCTCCTTCTCCGGAGGCGAGTCGGAGGAGGGTTAAGGCAAGCGCGAGCAATGTGCTGGTGAAGCTAGCGCACGGGGATGAGGTCTCACTATTCTCGGCCTCTTTGCCGGAATTGATCTGCCCGGGCTCCCGCTTACATTTCGTGTCTCACTCGGTTAGTCCGAACGTATAGAGCCTGCCTGAGGATGCGCCATTTGCTGAGGCGAGAGCGCCGGGGGCGAGAAAGCCATACTCGCCGGCTTTTAGATCGGAAAGCGCTGCTCTGTAGGTGCTACGGCCAATTTTTTCGAACTTCAAGCTGATCGCCTCTTTGTTTACTCCACCAGATGCGCCAGTTAGACCAACTTTAGCCTCGGTAAACTCCCGGCTTTCCTTTTTTGCGTCGAGGGGCACGAGTTGTTATTCTGTTGGCGCTGTTCCCTCTGGACATCGCAGCACGATCATGACCGGGTTTGTCAGCTGACTAGAACTCCTGCTCCCGTTGACTGTGCCTTGAACCTTTCCTTTCTTTATGCCGTATGTGAAAGCTGAACCCAAGAGCCCGGCGGTCTTGAAGTTCACGATTTCCACTGGAAGGGGCGTCAAGGAATCCTTCACAATCGCGTACGCCCCGATCTCATCGGGAAGCCCTTTATCTGGTTCGGCGGAGCCGGACCCTGCCGGCTTCGGTGCCGCTGCCGAGAGCGCCGCGTTGATCACTTGGTCGCTCACGCCTGCCGATTTAAGTGTGGTTAAGCCCTGGACCGAAGTGTCCAGGGAGACTCCGTTAGCGGCTATTGCATTGATCGCCATCTGGTCGTCGAAGCCAGCTTTCTTCATCTGGATCAAGTCATCAGAGGTGAGTGGTTTCTTGGCCTGACCGCTCGCGAGACTCGCTAAAAGGAACGCGATCAGAGCGGCAGCAAGCATATTTGCAAACCGGAACGACATTCGTTTGGAGGATTGCATCCCTGGATTCTCCTTGCGGGTTTTCATTAGTTAGGGGCGCTGCCCGTTGCATGACGCGGTTTCTAGACCGCTTGCGTTACCAACATTTGCGTTTCAATTCTCCTAGTGTCTCCTCCCCATCCCTCGAAGGCCGGATGGAAGTTGTTCGATCTTTCATGCCAGCTTGTCGCCGGACGCGGCATCCGCAGCCGGCGCCAACTGCGATGAAGGCCTAGTCTTCAATACGACGGTTCCCGCGATCTTGTCGTGCCAAGCCTGAGAGTCGCGATCAAAAATTGCCCAGAGGTATCCCAAGCCAAGGAACAGGCCACTAACGAATTTTCCTAGCGTTTCGCGCAGCAACATTCGGCCAGCTCCGGGCAGGCTGCCGTTCCGCTTGTCCGCGACCCGGAGACCCGAGAGCGATTTACCTGGGGTTTTGCCTTGAGAAAGAAAGAACAGCAGGAATACGGTGTATCCGGCGATGGCCAGAAAAAAGCTCCCAAATCCCATTGCGCCGCCGAGGTCGGAAGCCCCCGCACTTGAAATGCCGGCGCCGATTCCGCAGGAAACTAGTGCGATGCTTAGGAAAATCGCAAGGGCTATTGCCATGTCGAGGAAGTGCGCGAAGAGTCGCACACCTACGTTGGCCTTTGATCCTGCTAAGGGATCTGGAGAGTAAGCGTCACACACACGGCAGAAGAGAGAGGCGGTATCGGTTTCGTTTCGGCAGGTTGGGCAAAGCATGGGTAACTCCTTGATAAGAACGGTCGTCTCCGTAGAGAAGAATCTCTTGGAAGTTCTTTTCCTCCCCTCCGGGTT
>Ga0208190_1000413_pt1 | contig 17717 bp, 20 predicted proteins | sample June2015DPH_13_1_FD_184708 | JGI IMG/M metagenome (GOLD analysis project Ga0208190, IMG submission 184708) | Peatland microbial communities from SPRUCE experiment site at the Marcell Experimental Forest, Minnesota, USA - June2015DPH_13_10... | ecosystem: Environmental > Terrestrial > Soil >... | reverse complement strand
ATATCGGGATATGTTGCGGGACTTTACGTGGCCTCCGCAGCTATGGTGCTCTCCTTCGCTTTTTTCATTTCAGCCGCGTGGCTCCTCATCACTGGCATTCAAGAGAATCAGATTTAAACGACGGGGCACCCGGCGCGGAGAGTTTTTTGCTACTGCTCATTTCTGCGGCCACGGCGTCGCCGAACTTCTTTTGGATCTCCTTTTGGGACCGAAACTGGGACCGAAACTGGGGGACAGAAGCTGGGAGACAGAAACTGGGGACGGAAACTGGGGACAGACGGGACGTTCACCAATTTCCATTCGTCGAAAATTGGAAAACGTCCCATCTGTTCCGGTTTACTCCGGTTAGCCCGTCATGCAGTCCGAATCTGCCTTGTGCCGAAACCAGTGAAGTACAATTTGACTTCGTGCTTCAGAAGTCCGGTTACGAGGGCGCGGTTTCAAACGGGGTAACGACGGCGTAGAATTTGCGCCAATTCCACGGAGAGCGAAAAACAATGCGCCGGTACCATCACATCGGAATTCCCACTACCGAAGCGAAGCCTGGCGAGACCCACTTGAAACACCTGAAGGTCTTTGTCGTCAGCCACGAGAAAAGCGAATTTGGCGTGGAGTGGATGCGTTTCGAAGCGGACGCGGCGGTCCCGGATCTCGTCCGGCAAGTTCCGCACGTCGCGTTTGAAGTGGCTGATCTCGCCTCCGAGCTGGCTGGCCGCGAAATCCTGATTCCTCCCAACAGCCCATCCGCCGGCGTCCGCGTCGCGTTCATCGTCGAAAACGGCGCGCCCATCGAACTGCTCGAATTCACCGACCCCAACCATCCTGGGCGGGTGGCCCTCCTTTAGCGATATTGGGGTGCACGTTCCCACAACGGGGCAGCCACTGTGCTGGCAATGCCCGCAAGATCAAAAGCCCGGGCCACCCGCCTACTGTATTTTTGCCTCATCGGAGAAATCTGTGGCCATCGAGCTGGCCGGTGGCCGCGAGAACGAAGGCGCTTGCACCCGGCCCCTTGCGGACCGGGGATCGCCACACTAAATTGTTTGACACACCTTACATCGTGATCTTGAACACAATGCCAGAACCGTTAGAACCACCCCCCGAACAGGTCGTCCCATAAAGATTGCCGGAATTATCCAGCGTGACTCCGTTTGGAATAGAGCCGTCGGTGGCAGACCCGCCAAAGTTATACAAGGTGGTAAACACGCCGGTGGGCGATAGCTTGAACACCGTCCCCAAGCCGTAACTGCCACCGGACGGAGTCGCGCCGTACAAGTTGCCGGTTGCATCCAGCACTGGCCCCTCCTGAAGCTCCGTAGTACAGCCGGTATCGTTGTAGCCAAAAGATCCGTTGGTCCCGTTGAAGTTGAACAATGTCGTGAGCTTGCCTGCGGGCGTCAGCTTGAAGATCGTGCCGTTATGGCTTGGGCCACCGTCTCCAGTCATCCCGTAAAGATTGCCGTTTGCGCCTGCCGTCAGGAAACTGGGAAACGTCACATTGTGGAGGTCAACGAACGTTTGCAGCACGGTTGTCTGACCGGTCGGTGTCGTCTTATATATCGTGAAGGCAAGGTTCTGCCCAGCCCCGCCATTTTCCAACGTTGAGTAGAAGTTGCCCCTGGCATCGTTGGCCATGCCAAGCAGCGGGGCATTTTTCGGGAACGTATGCAGAGTGCTCACTGTTCCCGAAGGTGTGATCTCAATGAGACTGCAAATTGTTGGTTGTTCGGCGTGGGTAATGCAACTGGGCGCGTAAACATTGTCCTGTGCGTTCAATACAACGCCTGCAGGAAGACCGCCGGTCGCTGAAAGAACCTTGTAAGTGCCAGCCGGACTGACCTGAAACGTCTGTTTTAGAGTAGGGGGCAGATCGCCGAAGACATTTCCGTACAAGTTGCCCTGGCTGTCCAGGGTTAGGGGACTGACCGCCACTCCGATCTCGGACGGCGCCTGGATGGTATAGAGCGAGGTGAAGCTTCCTGCATCGTCGACCTCGTAGACGAGTCCCGACGAACCCGACGCCGTCCCGTAAAAGTTGCCCTGCCCATCGGAAATCAAGCCAGATGTGGGATGCACTCCCCCGGCTTGGGCGAACGTGTACAAGATGGTTTCGGTTTGTGCGGAGACTGAGCGGATCGAGGCGATGGCCAGGATCGCCAGCATACCCAGGTTCAGTGCCGACCGCATTGCGGTTTTGCGCTCAGTAGCAGCTTTGCATTTACCTTGAGAAGTGATAAGGAACCGGCGCATTGGTTTTTCTCCTGACGGCAGACAGGTTAAGACAAAAATCCTTCGAAGTTGTCGGCAGAATGTCACAGAATTGTAATTTCCTGGATTTTTCATTGGGGGCTGGGCGGGTGCCCACATCTCCCGTTCGTGAAGGATCCCCTAAATGAAAAGAAACTGGGGACAGACGAAAGAAACTGGGGACAGACGGAAAGAAACTGGGGACAAAAGAAACTGGGGTGTCTTGGTTCAGCCTGAAATGGAGAAGCGACGTTCTCCGCTAGTGAATATTCCGCCCTTCGGGCGGGGATTTTCAAGGCATGGGGGTCTTTCGATCCGATGGCGGTTGGGCGGCGCAAGAACGAGTCCTCACGCCCCCCGTTCATCGTCTCGATGAGCCCAACGGACTATCCCTCGGCATGGTTGCGTCCCCGCAGTGCCCGCTTCCGTTTCGCCCGGCAAGATCATTGTAGCTCCGTGCCGTTTGTTGTTTTCATCAAACTGGGTCACATCTTCGCTGGGAAGGTGCGGTCGTCATTCAACGTAGACCATGTTTTTTGGATTTGGCTTCAAGGTAGAGTCGATGGTGCACTGTTCCCCTACGCACCGAATCTCAGGAGCACAGAAGGCGTCCTTCGGAGCGTACTTAACGCGGATTTTGTAAGTTCCTGAGGGTACTTCACCAAAATCATACGCTCCTGAAATATCTGTCCTGACGCGCCGAACAACGTTTTTACCTGAGAGTAGATGCACTTCAATTCCCGGTACCACAGCTCCGCCGGGATCCCGAAACGTTCCTGACAGCTTTTGTGTCTTCGGCAGGTGAAACGGCTTGGACGTGGAACAATCTCTCGCATCTGCAAAAACGGTCATCATCAGTGTGGACGCGATCAGTGCCCCTTTGAGCATGGTCCATCTCATGCGATTTTCGCTCCTGTTCCGCCGTTTGGCTGTCCTTGATATTACCGAATCGCCCTCACCTCATTGGTGAAATTGCGATATCACTCAGCTACTTTGGGTCAAAATAGCTTTCCTCGGCCGTCCGACATCGCGGCGGCTGGCCGCTTCGCTCTTCATCGGCTTGCTGGAAAGAAACTGGGGACGGAAAGAAACTGGGGACAGACGGGACGCTCACCAGTTTCCATTCGTCGCCCTAGATCGCCACGAAGTTGAGTGAGTTGACCTGCTCGTGATTCACGATGATTGACCCAGCCACACTGATTTTTCTCCTAACTGAGTTCCTTTCGAGTCCTATCTGACTTTGCTTAATTTTGAGCCAGCGGCACGGGGACCGCAGATTGTTCTGTCACTGTTTCAAGTAACGAAGCGCGACACATCCTGATTTAAACGTCTTTGACTCAACAAGTTTTAATTGCAATTTCTCCTGCAGGCTAATACCTTCCATCAACCGTCTCCCTTCTCCAGCAATGATTGGCATAACGACAAAACGATACTCATCGATCAGGCCAAGCTCCGTGAGTTGTGAAGGAATATCTACACCGCCGACCAAAATATCTTTGCCTGGTTCTTGTTTCAATTTAAGGATTTCGTCGCGAAGGTTCGTACGAACAATCCTCGTATTTCCATCTGCAGCGCTGGCCAACGATCGTGAAAAAACAACCTTGTTGAGGGAATCAAATGCTTGAGCAAACTCTTTATCTTCTTTGGTCTCAGACTGGCTTTTTGCGATATCAGGCCAATAAGGAACCATCAATTGATAGGTTTTGCGCCCATAGACGAGCAGGCCAGCATCATCTCGCAAGAGGTGCGTGTAATGTTCGAGTAAGTCTTCAGCGGGATTGAATTTGGTGTGGTCGCAGCAGCCATCCAGGGTAATGTTGATTGTGTAGATTACGTTTCTCATTTGATTGTCCTCTTCTTATGCGCCAGCGCTTATACGCCCTTTGCCCAGTCCGGCTTAGCGGCCTTCCGTTCCGTCCGACCAGCGTTGCACAGGAATCACGAACTGCGTCAGGTGCTCCACGGGGTCGCTCATACCAACGACGGGGGAGCCCGGCAGATTCGCTCCCCAAATTGCGAGGTCGGTGTCTGAGTAGAAAAACATGAGGTGGGGAGGCCAGTGGGGGCTGCTGTCGCCGCCGTAACCTTGCTTCGACAGCATGTAGCACATCGCTCCGGATTCCATGGGCGGCACTTCTTTTTTAGCCATGGCAGCGGAGATGGACTCCGTCATCTGCGCTGGGCTACGGCCCGCCAGTCCCCACTCGGTTTCTTTGGTGATTCGTAGAAGGTAGGTATGCGCGGCTGCCGCATTCACACACATGGGGACCCGCACTTTCGGATCCCAGAAGTCAGCATCAGCCGCGGACGTCCATGAGCGTCCCACGATACACACAAAACCGTTCTTGCCCTTGACCGCCGTTTCGAAACCATGCCGTCCAAGAACCAGTACCTCTGCATCGCGTGAAATGGACTCTGGCGCCGCACTTCGTGCCAGGGCTATTTCCGCATCCCGATCCGTCATGAGGTATTGGTCGACCGGGGCCATCTTTGGATAAGGTCTCGTGGCATCCTGTGCCATCGCCCGCTTCGCCCCAACGACGTTCCCCGCACCGAGGTACGCCGTAGCGAGCACAACCAGCAGTGCGAAGCTTTTCATTGTGAATTCGCCAACCTTCTTTTTCCGCATTGTTCTCGCTCCTGAGAATGACTCTTAAGGCGAAATCCGCCTTCAGCGTGCAGTGTTCTGCCGCCGTCTCCGTTCATTTGTCTTTATCAGTGGCTTCTATTCGGTCGAATTTTGAGAAACGCCCGCACTTCAACCGGCGCCCGGCACGCGATCACGGCCTTTCGTCCCCACGCCAGCGCCTCTTCCATATCGGCCGCTTCCAGAATCCAAAAGCCGCCTACATGCTCCTTGGTCTCAAGGTACGGGCCGTCAGTGATGACCAATTCTCCACCGGGCTGCTTACGCAATGATTTCGCCTTGGCTGCCGGTTCCAGGCCGCCAGCAAAGAACCTGGCGCCGGCGGCATCCATCTCTTGGTTGAGCGCGCCGATATCGCGAATCATCCCTTCGCCTTCCAGAGCCGCGTCGTAGTTGTCGGGGTGGTGAATTGCTACCAAATACTGCGCCATGATTTCTCCATTCTCCTGTAACGGCTACATAGACGTCGCACGAGGCGTCGCGAAGTAGACAGAGTGCGCAGAGTTTTTTTGCTACTGCTTCATCTCAGCAGCCACGTCGTCGCCGAACTTCTCCTGGATATACTTTTGGGTCTCGGGATCGAAGTCGGTCATGTCAAACATCCGGCGAACTTCGACCATTTCGTTATCCTTTCCGGGGATGCGCGCGGCCCATTCCAGCGCCTCTTCGCGCGACTTCACCTGGATGATCCAGTAGCCGCCCACCACTTCCTTCGCTTCGGTAAACGGACCGTCGGTCACTTTCGATTTTCCGCCTTTGAAGGTGACGCGCGCACTCATCGTCGCGGGCGGAGTCAGCCCGTCGAGCGCCAGCAGCACCCCGGCTTTCCCTAGTTCCTCGTTGTACTTGCCCATTGCCTCCATGTCTTTGAGGTCGGGCGCCCAGCCGGGTTTTGCGTTTGTGTATTCTTTCGGAAACATGATCATCATGAAGCGCATGGTGTTCTCCTTGTGTAGTGAGTGATGTGCAATGAGTATCGAGTGTTGTGCGGACACCTTATCAGGGCCGCTGCTTTTCTGAATTCCTATCTTTGGCCCAGCGAACTTAACCTTTGCCGCTCAGTCTTTACATGCTCGGTGCCGGTGTTCCATCGGACCATTTGTCTACTCCTACCAGAAAGACGGACAGGGGTGGGAAGGATTTGAGTTGTGGGTAAGATTGCTCGGAAATGCACCAGTAATTAACGGCCATGACCGGAGAGTTTGCGAGATTTGCGCCCCAAGCTGCACCGTCTTTCGCTGTTTCGTAGAACATCACGTGGGGGAGGTTGTGGCCGCCGTTGTCGGTTAGATACGACCCCTTCGACATCATGTAGGAGAAAGTTCCCGGCTCGAGGGATGGTAATTCTTTTTTGTCGATCGCTGCTTTGATTGCGGCGATGACCTCGGGTTTGGAATGGCCCGCCAGGAGTAGTTCGGTGCGTTTGTAGGCGTATGGAAGGATGGAGCGGGCGGCTGGTGGGTTGAGGCAATCTGCGGCGCGAACTTTTGGATTCCAAAATTCAGGGTTATCGAACATGGCCAGCCAGGCACGTCCGACCCAGCAGACCCAGCCGTTTTTTCCTTCGACAGCGGTTTCGTAGCCGTGACGGGTTAGGACGATGACCGAGGCGTCGTGGGAAATGGCGTCTGGAGCGGCACTGCGGGCCAAGGTGACTTCGGCGTCGCGATCCATCAGATATTGTTCTACCGGGGCCATCGTTGGATAGGGTTGGTCGGGGTCTTGCGCAGCTGCGGGCAAGGACGCCGCCGCGATCAGCGCGGAGACCAGTACGAATGCGCTTACGAAAATGCTGGGTATTCGATTTCGGGTCATCGCTTTCCTCCATTTCCGGCGGGCCGGTTACCCGGCCTTCACCACATAGTCGAACAATCCCACAGGAATTCGACAAGTCGTCAAAGAAATTTTACCCGGCGATCCGCCCTGAGACCCTCGATGGTGTAGGAGAAACTAAGCAGCGGAGCTTTACAACTGTGGCTTGGTAGTGGTGCAGTTTGGCCTTTTCAACACTTTGTCATCCTGAGCGTAGCCGTTTTTCAGGCGTAGCGAAGGATCTCCCGCTCAACCGGCCTAACGCGTAAGCCAAACTGCACCACTACCCGTGGCCTTGGCGGCTCGCCCCAGGCTTGGGTAGAATGGAGAAATCCATGACCCCAAAGACTCTCCAGGAAGTTGAACGAGCGATCGGAGCTCTTACGCCGCAAGAGGTGCAGGAATTATACGTGTGGCTTGAGCAACACTTTCCGCAGCCGATGGACGCTCGCCTTCCATCCGATATTTCGGCGGGGAGTCTCGACACAGCGATTCAACGCGCTTTGGACGACGAAAAGAACGGTCGCCTTCGGCCGCTTTAGCGCTCCATGCAGCACCACGCCGCCACCGATTTCTGGCACCAATACCTTGCCCTCCCGCGCGAAATACGCGCCCGCGCCGACCAACGTTTTCACTGCTGAGAGCAGCCCCGCGGCATCCTTCCTTGCAATTCAAGAAGGTGGGAGAGCGCCGCGGACAGGAAATATGGTCCGCCCGGATCACGTTAAGCTATCGCGCCCTGGCGATCAAACGTGAGGACGGATATTTGCGGTTCTGGATTGGCGATCACAAAACCTATGACAGGCTGATTTCATAGAAATCCCCGCCAAAAGCTGCACCATTCGACAGGCTCTCCAGAAGCTTAACGCGTAAGTCGTTTCGCTTCTGTCGGTCCAGACGGTCCGAAGACCGTCCTTTGCTCGGGGCAGGCATTTTCGCAAAGAACGAGAGAAATGGGGCACCCGGCTTGGCCCGATAACATGCCTCGCAGAGATAATAGGTACAAGGCAGCGGGCAAGTAGGTTCAATTAATACCGAGGAGTAATAAAAGATAGTTGACGCTACATACAACGGCTGTATAATTGTGGCCCGTTGCGACCGGACCACGCCACTTCCCCCCGTCCGGGATGCACGGGGCCCCGTTATCAATCACCCCTGATGAGACAGGAGTAGCGAGCGAACAGAATCCCTACCCCGGCCCCACCTCGGGTATGAGGTTAAGGCATGAAAAACGTTTATAAAGCAACGCGGCCTGCCTGGGCGTCGCTCCACGGTCTTGAGCCATATGCGGTAGCCCTTGCTGGCGTGCTGATTGTCGCTCTGAGCCCTACCGGCCGAAAGGCCTACGATGAGGTCCTCGGCATTCCGCCGAGTACTGTTGCGACCCTGTCCCCGAGCAGCCCCACAGAAGGGACAGCGTTGGACGAGCATCAGCGAGAGATGCGGCGGGCTCATACCAGGGCTGACCTTGGATGGGAAGTTCTTTTGGTGCTCGTCCCGATTGGTTGCTGGTTCGGCTTCGTCTGGGCATATAGGCGCCTCACGGTCGACTGCTACCCTAGCGCCTTCGTCTACTGTTTTCACGTCCCCGAAAGATATAACGCTAGCCACTGTAGAAAAGTCGTAGGCTACCTTGAAGTCTCAGCCGAGCGTCGCGAAGGTGAAATTGTCGTGGAGGGAACATCGATGGACTGGGACGGAGGCTATCCCGTCCCAAATACCGATATGAGCTATAGGTCTACTCACACCTATGGCACTAAAAAGGATGGCGAAATCATCTGCAATATTCGATTTGAAATCGACAAAGAGGACCAAAGTAAGCGAGATTCTGAGCGTGGCTTGTTGCAATTCCAACTGATTCGCTCCACAGATCAGGGCAAACAAGTTGACCAGTACGCAGGGTCAATGAGATCGGCAAGATCGACCAGCAACGACCCAGAGATCGATAATGCAGTCCGGTGCAAGGGGTACGCTGAAAAGCTGAGCCGTCCTATAAATGGGGCGATCGAGGGGACCTTGGAAAACAAAGGCGCTCATCTCTTTAGTGAGCTGGACAGCTTGTTGCGCCGAGATACTCACGCGCCGAAACTATGGAAGCACACCGAGAAGGACAAGCTTAAGTTCGACCTCAAGAATAGGTTTGGACTTATCGTCCCGAGCCCCCAATCCGTTCTCCTGGACGGCCGAGTTGCAACTTTTATAGACGCCGCACTCAACAAAATGTTCATGCACCCAGGAACGAGTCAGGCCGCAATCGAGAATTTCAAGAAAACCGCCCGCCAGCTTGCGCGCCAGGACGAAGAGTTTCCCACCAAGAATTTTGAGGATGATATTAAACGCATGCTATCTGACAGGTTCGAAGGGGACAGACGCCATCCCGATCCCGTGCGGGAGGCGAAGGCAACGTATGAGCGGATAAGCAGTTATGCAGATGGCAATTCTCTGCTAGATGTCGAATGCGCAAACGGCCTTGTATCAGAACTCCTTCAGGCACGCCTTCCTAAATCTAGAATTCAACATTTCCCATTCGCACGGTACAGCGAAGGGCATGCACTGCCTGGCGGGGAGAAGGAATATGACACCGTGTTGCTTCTGAATGTCCTCCATCATGCGGATGATCCTGAACAGCTGTTCGATACGGCTTGGGAGAAGACAGCAAAAAGGATCATCATTATAGAGCCCGTGGTGGGAGTTCGCGAGGATCCACGGTGCCTAGAAGGCGAATCTGCTAAGTTTGCGAAGCTCGATCAGCCCCAACAAGTCGCCTACGCGGCCTTCGTCGACTGGTTTTACAGTCGCATACTCCATCACATTCCTGTTGGTTATAATTTCGCGACGCCCGAGAAATGGGAATCCATATTCAGAAAGAGAAATGTCGATTTTGTGACCAACGATTACATCTGCCAAGATATCGAGCTAGAGCCCATGCCCCACGCCCTGTTCGTATTAGACAAAAAACAGTCGGTGCCTCATGAGGTCCCCGAAGTCGCTGCCTGAGAAGGGAAAGGGCGGGCCGCCTCCTGTGGGACACTCAGCGGCTTGTGTTAGACTTCGCTCGAAGTGAGCATGCTATACACTGCTTCCGTAAACAAGGGAGTGTGGCGGAATTCTGATCTCAATATGCCCGACATCGATCTCTATACTCAAAGTCCAGAACTGTACGATACGCTGCAAGAGATGAGACCAGATTACGTCGACGCCCTAGACGTTTGTTCGGGTCTTGCCGCCAGGTACACGGCGAACGCCGACGTCCGGCTGCTGGATTTGTGCTGTGGGACCGGAGCGGCTACGTATGAATTCTCTAAGCGGCACCCGTTGGCTAGGGTCGAGCTAGTGGACATAAATGCGGATTTCCTTCGGGTGGCAAAATCAAAAGGAATCGCCACGCAGGAGCTATCCGTCGTGGACAGAGATGTTCGGCGATATCAGGCGCATAGGGATTTTAATGTGGTTTTCTCGATTTTCGCGTACCACCACATGCCGGATCCGGATAAGGGGGCTTACATCGGCACAATCGCCAATTCCCTAACGCCGAATGGATTTCTGGTCCTTGCGGAGATTTTTTTTCGGAGTAAAACAAGCGAGAAGGCTTATTACCACGAGTTGCTCGAAGCAATCAGCGACAACGATCACTGGGAGGAGCTCGAGTCGTTCCTGGAGCAGACCGCGAACAGCACCGACTTCGAGTTCAAGGTACCTAAGGGTGTCGCTGACGAGCAGTTCCGGGAGATGGGCTTTCATCTGGTAGAGGAGCAAAAAATTTGGCCGAAAACCCAAGATGAAGACGGAACCTACGTCCAGGTGTATCGGTATGATGCTTAAAGAGCCGGACCTAAGCCGCTCCGGAAACCGGGGGACAGGAAACCGGGGGACAGGAAACCGGGGGACAGGAAACCGGGGGACAAGGAAACCGGGGGACAAGGAAACCGGGGGACAGACGGAAGGAAACCGGGGGACAGACGGAACGTTCCCCGGTTTTCCGAAAATCGACAGCTACTCCGTTTTTTATTTCAACCGCCGAATCCGCTCTTGCAGGAATTGCCGCTCTGGTTCCTGTTGGGTCAGGGCCAGCGCCTTCTCATAAGATGCCCGAGCCTCAGCCGTCCTGCCGAGCCTGCGGTACATATCTGCACGGGCGGAATGCGCCAGGTAATAATTGGCCAATTCGCCTTGTTTTCCGGAAGAATCCCCCAACACTGCGTCGATATGCGCCAGACCGGCCTCTGGACCATCGCGCATGGCAATGGCCACTGCACGATTGAGCTGCACAACTGGCGAAGGCTGAATCCGTAGCAATTGGTCGTAAAGCGCAACAATCTGCCGCCAGTCGGTCGCGGCGACCGATTCCGCTTCCGCATGAACGGCCGCAATCGCAGCCTGCAGCGTGTACGAGCCGAAGCGGCGGGACTTCTGCTGTTGCTGCAAAGCTTTCTCCAGCAATGCCACTCCCTCGGCGATCTGCTCCCGGTTCCAGAGCGCGCGGTCTTGATTCTCCAGCAAAATCAGCTCTCCGGACGGAGAGGTTCTTGCGGCGCGGCGGGATTCCTGCAGCAACATCAGGGCAAGCAGGCCAATTACTTCCGGCTCTGGCCGGAGTTCCATCAGCAACCGGCCCAGTCGAATCGCCTCGCCGGTTAGCTCGGCGCGCGTCACCTCCGCTCCCGCCGCAGCCGAATAGCCCTCGTTAAAGACGAGATAGGTGACCTGAAGCACAGCGCCCAACCGCTCTGGCAATTCCTGCGGCGTCGGCACTTCGTAGGGAATCCGTTCCTCTCGAATCTTCGCTTTGGCGCGCACAATGCGCTGCGCCAGCGTACGCGGAGTGGTGAGGAAGGCCTTTGCAATCTCCTCGGTGGTCAGCCCGCACACCTCGCGCAAGGTGAGCGCAACGCGCGCTTCCGGCGCCAGCAATGGATGACAGCAGGTAAAAATCAGGCGCAGGCGGTCATCTTCAAGGAGGCTCTCTGGATTGGATCTTTCCGCCGGAGTCGATTGCGCTTCGATATATCGCACGAGCTCGTCTTGAGACGCATCAAATCTTGCCCGTCGACGCAGAGTATCAATGGCTTTGAATCGGGCCGTCGAAATCAACCATGGCCGCGGGTTATCGGGTACTCCACTGCTCGGCCACAGGCTCAGCGCAGCCGCAAAGGCTTCGTGCATCGCCTCCTCGGCGAGATCAAAATCACCGAGCAAGCGGATCAGAGTTGCCAGGATTCGTCCCGACTCCACGCGATAAAGGGAGTCGAGCACTTCGCGTATCTGCTCGGTGGCGCGCTCGGATACGGAACGCTCGGACATGACACGCTCGGACATGACGAAGACCTTAGCAAACCCGGCTACCCCGAATCAATTTGGCAAACGGCGGATCGAGGCAAAATGCCCGGGTTGTGACTCTGAAATCTGGACAACAGAACGCCTCTTCGCTGACTCAAAATCGGTTGACTCAAAATGGCCAATGCACTCATTTGACCGTCGTACAAACTCAACACTACCGCGTTGCCCTCGAGTCACGGGCAATCCGGAAGTTGAACCAAAGGCGAGAGGGTCAGAATTACGCTTGGGGGACTCGATGCATTTATGAGATGGGTTGTTAGGTCTTATCGCTCAACGGGGGCCGAAAGCCCGGTGAGAGCCCTGTTTTGCCGAAGCCTGAGCGAGGCGGAGGGGAAGCCGAAGCCAAACTACCCTCCTTCGGAAGGCAGACAATAGTCGCGGCTGCACAACGGTGTGTCAGCTCCTTCCAATGGCGATTCCTGTGTGGTCACCTTAGTGGATGTCAGCGATTCCACCTATAACAATCTGCCGGAAGTGATCTCTCTAGCTCAGCTTTGGATCCGGCACCGACGATATGGTGAAGGCTGAAAATTGTAGGTGGAGAAAGTATCATGAAATTTACACTGCCAACTTTGATCGTGCTGGTTGCGCTGAATCCTGCCAACCTGCGCTCACAAGTTACTCTAACCAGCCTGACCACCAATAATACATCCGCTTGTACGGCAGTCGGCGCGCCGGATGCCGGATGTTATGCGGCATTTGCCGGATTGAACGATCCTAACTTTACGCCCGAGACTTATGAGCCAAAACCGCTGAACGTCAGCAAAGTACCGATCAGCAGCCTGATGTATGCAAAGAGCAACACATTTCTATTCGCCCACTTTCAGCCTTGGTTCTTTCAGAACAACCCAGACAAAATCGCGACTGGCTATACCTCCGATAATGCGAGCACTGTGAGTGCGCAGATGACGGACATGATTTCGCGGGGATTCAAAGCGGTCGTCATCGACTGGTACGGTCAGAACGGCGGGGACGATGGCAATACCGGATTCGACGACAAGACCACCACGGCTATCAAATCGAATCTCGCTCCGAACTGCTCCGCGGCACAGAATTGCCCCTTTTATTTTGCTCTGATGGAGGACAAGGGTGCTCTGGCGCTGAATGGCTGTTCCACGTCGAGTAGCACCACGGCGGCGTGTATCACGGCGTTGGAAACCGACCTGACTTACATGAAAAGTAACTATTTCGGCTCCAATGCCTATGTGAAGCTGACAGCACCCCCGGGAAACAAAATATCGTCCGCTGGGCGGCCAGTAGTCTTTCTATTCTTGCTTCCGGCGTCGTCGTACAACCCCGCCACCACGGACTGGGATACGGTTTGGGCCACCGTCATCCCATGGGCTCAAACGAACGCGGATAACCCGCTATTTTGGATTGAGAGCCAATTCACGCCTTATGCCACTTATGGTTACCCAAACGCCGATGCCGTTGGTGCGTACGCCTGGATAAACTTCAACGGCACCATTACGGGTTACTACGGGAAATACTTTCCCGCCGACCTATATGGATTTGATGCGCTGACCGGCTTCTACTACACCTCGTTTGATGATGGCTACTACAAGACTCAATCCGTGACGGGTGTCGGCTACAAGGGTTTCGACGATTATGACAGCTGGGGAAAAGTGCCGAATTACAATCATCCGGTGATTGCCCAGAACTGCGGTCAGACCTTTGTCCAGTCGTTTACCTATGCTGGAAACTACTACAGTTCCACCACCCAACTTCCGTTCCTCGGAGTGGCGGTGTGGAACGACTACGATGAGGGCACCGAAATCGAGACCGGTATCGACAATTGCGTGAGCAGCTTTACCGAAACCCTTACGGGCAGCACTTTGGACTGGGATATTCTGTTCGACTGCTACAATGCCGAAAACTGCGGCAGCGAGAGCACAGTCTATAACTATGTTATCTACTACACGACGAATGGCACGGAACTATACGAAGCAGGAACGGTGGCCAGCGGGACCCACACTACGAATCTTTGCACACTGGATAAGAGCATACCGAGTGGAGCCACGATCTACATCCAGGCGCAAGGTCAGCCTTCTATCTTCAACCATCTAGTCTCCAATCCGCAAACCTACACCAACAGCTGTAGCTGAATTGGGTTTGTATCCGAGAGGGCGGCGAAGCAATTCGCCGCCCCACACCACGCATATGGGACAATTTGCAAGCCACGAAAACTCAAAGCCTTTAGGCTCGGGGGGTGGACACCGAAGACCTAAACTCTTCTATCTATCCACTCCGCCAGCCGGCACCCATCTTCTTCCAGCAGAAAAGTTCCCGCTCCGAAACATTCTCCAAAGATGCGATGCGACTCCTCATCGCGCGCGGCGCGCGAAATCCATTGCTTCCCCACTTGATACTGCGAAGCGGTGAACCATTTCTGCGGCAACACTTCCACCAGCCCCGCTTGCAGATAGAGAACGAAGAGTGCGAATGCCGGGTCGTCATTCGACATCGCCTTATAGCTGGTGGGCACGATCAACTCGTCCACCCCCGCCAGTGCCGCCGGCACCTCGATCTTGTGCAAGCCTGGACCGAGCGTGAGCGAGACCTCAAAGTCTGCGACCGGCGGGGTCTTCGTGTAGATGCGATCGGAGGATTGCTTGAACCATCCTGCAACCTCAGCCAGGTCGAACGCCTCGAGCTGATCTGGATCGAAACAGGCCAAACGAATGTTGCGTCCCTCTGGACACCAGATCCCAAGCCGCTGCGGCGACACCAGAAAGGGACGGCAGTACGTGTTCAATGCCAGCCGAGGCTTCTCCGGGTCCTGCTCCGGCGCCAGCGAAACCACATATCCAACCGGCCCCTGCTCGCCATGATGCGTCCAAACAAACCGCTGCCCGGCGGCGGAATCTAAGGCAGGAAAGGTCTCCCAATACCACGGGGCAGGACCAACGGTGCGCGCAAGTTGTTGCCGGATGCTGGTGAGATTTGGAGTGGGCATTCAAGAATTGAGTAATTGTGCGATTCAGTAATTGAGTAATTGAAACCCTTGGGCTGTTAAATTACAAAATTACTCAATTACCAAATTACTAAATCAGCTGGCGACGCCCGCGCCCTTCACATTGGCGCGGATAAACTTCACGATGTCATCCATTGCCGTGCCTGGCTGGAAGACCGCCGCCACGCCGCGTTTCTTCAAGGCATCGATATCCTGATCGGGGATAATGCCGCCCACCAGAACCAGAACGTCATCCATCTTGTTCTGCTTGAGCAGGTCCATCACACGAGGAACGATGGCATTATGCGCGCCGGACAGAATCGACAACCCGATCACCTGCACGTCTTCCTGCAACGCCGCGCTGACAATCATCTCCGGCGTCTGGCGCAGCCCGGTGTAAATCACTTCCATGCCGGCATCGCGCAATGCCCGCGCAATCACTTTGGCGCCACGGTCGTGTCCGTCGAGCCCCGGCTTGGCCACCAGCACGCGAATCTTGAGATCAGCCATCGCTGTTCATTTAACCACAGACCCCCTAGGGGAAGACAGGGACTTTGTTTGCTGTTCTCGGTGGTTAAAGCGTCTTCGTATCCAAACTCTGCCACAAATACCAGCAGGCGACGCTGCGATAAGGTTCCCAGCGCTTCGCGATCCTCTCCATCTGCTCCGGGGTGGGCAGCTTGATCTTTTTCTTGCGGCTTTTCTTGGCCGTTGCGGACTTCTTTGCGGCTTTTGCCCGCTGCACGTCGAGATAGTGTTTGTACATCGCCATACGAACGCCGAAATCGCCCGTGGGAAGCACGTTCTCACGCTTCAATGTGAACATGAGAAACATTTGCGCCGTCCACACCCCGATGCCTTTTACCTGGGTGAGATGCTCGATCACTTCCGCATCGGGCAACTCGGGCAGCCGGGCAAAATCCAGCATTCGGGCGGCTGTCTTGGTTGCAAGGTCCTTCAGATACGCCGACTTCTGCTTCGACAATCCCGCGCTGCGCATCTGTTCATCGGTCAGCTTGAGAATGCCCTCGGGCGTAAGCGGTTCGCCGGCAAGGGCGGCAAAGCGCTTGAAGATTGTCTCCGCGGCCTTGCCGTTCAGTTGCTGGTAGACGATGGCTTCGGCCAGGCTGTGGAACTCGGGGCGCCCAAACCGCATACGGCACGGTCCAATGCGCTCAATGATCGACCGCATGACGGGGTCTGACTTCTTGAGATGGTTCAGAGCTCTTCGCATGGCTTAATTTCGAATCCCTCCCGGCAGCGCCACATCTTTGCGCGACTGCCGCGCGCTAATCGCCGAAGGCTAGCGCTCAATCTAACTCCGACACAACTGAAATTGCTCGAACTTGTGCAACGCGGTCTCCACCTGCTGCTTGTGGGCGCGGGACGGGCCCCGGCCGATCCAGTTCCAGCGCTGCACCAGAAGTTCTTGCCGCGAGCGATCGGTTTTGAGGTCGAGGGCGGCAATGATCCGATCCCCGATCAGAACTGGGCAGCAAAAATAGCCAAACACCCGCTTATGCTTGGGAACGTAAGCTTCGAAGCGATACTCATAATCGAAGAAGAGCCGGAGCCGCTTGCGCTGGATGATCAGCGGGTCGAAGGGGGACAGGATATGAACCAGTTCCTGCGCTGGGCCGGGAATGGCGTCGAGGGTATCCGGACGGACCCAGTGCAGCGATTCGCCCGCTCCTTCCAGTTGCACAGGTATTAGCTCGTTTCGACGCACTCGCGATTCCACCAGACGCCGCATCGCTGGTTTGCGTGGAGCGTCCAGATGACAGATCGATTCCACACTCACGATACCCTGCGATTGCAGGGCACGATCAAGCAGGTAGTTCAGACTTTCTCTTTCAGTCGCTGCGCGTGGTAGACGCTCCCAGCCGAAATGGCGAGTCATGAGCTCATAAGTCTTCAGCATTCCAACCCGCTGACTAATCGTCACCAAGCCCTTGTAGAAGGCCAGTTCCAGAACGCGCTTGGAAGGCTTGCGGCTGGCCCATGCGTAGTCTTTTTCCACCGGCTCGTCCTCGATGTCGCGGATGGTGAGTGGGCCATGTCTGCGAATGCGCGACAGCATTCTGCGCAGGTCACCACCTGAAACCTTACCGAACCAGCCGTTGCGACGCCGCCAATCCTGATGCGCCTGGCGCATATCGTGCACATAAAACCGCAGGCTCTCCGTCGGCACGTACGATAGGGCGTGCGTCCAATACTCGAAAACGGTCTTGTCGATGCTGTGTGCCTGATGCAGGTGCTCGCGCCGATACGAAGGGATGCGCGTGTAGAGGATGTGGTGATGGCTGCGCTCGATGACATAGATGGTGTCGATCTGTAAGTAGCCCAGGTGCGCTACCGCTGCCGGCGTGGCCTTGGGGCCAGACCCGAAGGGTTCGGTTGTGTCCAGGCGCTGGGCATGCATCCAGATTCGGCGCGCCTGGACGGAGGTGAGTTGGATGGGTGGATTGTTCAATCGGAGTCTCTGGCGTTAAATATCTTTACCACAAAACCGGCCGCTAGGCGAACAAAAAACGAATCTGCCGTATCTCGCTGTCCCAGGGGGAACTCGGAACAGGCTTGCCGTCGCTTGATAAACCGATGCGGGCGAACTCACCGAACCGCTGCCAACAGCATTCCCGCCAGCCCTCCGCCCCATACCACCCAAGCCGGATTGATCTTCCACTTCCACAATACGGCCAGCGCCGTAGCGGCGATGACCCA
>Ga0208190_1000412_pt1 | contig 17747 bp, 13 predicted proteins | sample June2015DPH_13_1_FD_184708 | JGI IMG/M metagenome (GOLD analysis project Ga0208190, IMG submission 184708) | Peatland microbial communities from SPRUCE experiment site at the Marcell Experimental Forest, Minnesota, USA - June2015DPH_13_10... | ecosystem: Environmental > Terrestrial > Soil >... | reverse complement strand
GCTTTGCGAAATCGCACAGAATCGCGGCATCGCTGGTATCCATCGGCCTTTTGTCTGCTACGTTGTGCGGAGCCAGATTCTTGCGGGCACAATCAGTCGCCGGAGCAAATCCATCGCAGACCGACAGCGCCTTGATCGCAGACTTTCGCCGGGTGGAGGTGGCTTCGGTCTCCGATGCTCTGGAGCAGTTGACCGGCAAGCGGATGTACATGAGTCACCGCATGCATCCGATCTTGACTACAAAGTTTGCCGGCTTTGCGCGTACGGTACTGCTTAAGAAGGACGAAGGCAACAGCGATCCCACTGCGCTGAACGGAATGTTGGCGGCCATTGACGAGGGCTCGGTGGATTCCGTTTACGTGATGGAAGTCGAGGACGGCGAGGACATCGCGGGAATGGGCGGATTGATGGGCACGGCCATGGCTGCGCGGGGCTACGCCGGAGCAGTAATCGATGGAGGAGTGCGCGATGTGGCCTATCTGCGCAAGATTGGGTTTCCGGTGTATGCGACCGGCATTGTGCCCTCGACTTCGGTGCATCATTATCGATTCGGAGGATCCCAGATTCCAGTGAAGTGCGACGGGGTGACGGTGAATGCCGGCGACATCGTCGCGGCGGACAGCGATGGCGTGGTGGTTGTGCCCAGGGCAAAGGCTCTGGAAGTTCTAACTCTCGCCCAACAAATGGACTTCAAAGAGCATTCGATGTATGCCGTGATTGAACAGACGAAGTCGATTGTGGAGGCGGTGAAGAAGTTTGGAAGGCTATAGCGGACAAAAGACTTCGCATTGCCCTGATGGATCGTCGATCTCGAGGGACCAAATTGGAAGGAGAACGAATATGAACTTGACTTTTACACGAAGAGCGTTTGCGGCGCGGTTCGCTTCCGTGCTTTCCGCGTTGGGAGTTACCGCCGTGGTTTTGCCTAATCGTGCATTGGCGCGGAGTGCCGCCGCCCAAGATACCGGCGAAATCCGCAAGTTGAATAGCGAGGGCAAACCGGGCAGCGAGAAAGACGTCATCATGCCCGTGATTGTTCACCGGGGGTTGATTTATGTCGCGGGGCAGGGCGCCCACGATACGCGCGACTCCAAGGAATGGACGATTGAATCGCACACCAGCATGGTCATGGATAAGATCAAGAAGCATGTGGAAATTGGCGGAGGAACCATGGACAGCATTCTTACGTTGAATGTTTTCCTGGTGAAGATCGAACACTGGGACGGAATGCATAAAGTGTTCTCGACATATTTTCCCCATGGCGGCCCGGCGCGAACAACCGTTGCGGTGGCTGCGCTGCCGGGAGATTCGCTGGTGGAAATCAATTGCATTGCCGCGGTCGCGGGCAAGTGAGCGGCAAGGGAGCTTCATTCATGCGCCTTAACTCAAGGTGGCTAGCCATGAACTGGTTCATGCTGCAACCCGGCGAAGAGCAGAGCGTTACCGGACAACTTTCGCGTCTTCTGCGCGAACACACGGCATAAACAAGGAAAACCTGGCGATGAACAGTGCGAGAACGAGCCACGTCCGCTGGTTTCTGGTGTTCTGGCTGTTCATTCTCAGCGCGGTTTCTTATCTCGACCGCGTTAACATCTCGATTGCTGGCGGATCCATCGCCGAGGCCTATCATCTCAGCGATGTACAACTGGGCCAGGTGTTCAGCGCCATGCTGGTCGGGTACGCACTTTTCCAGACCGTTGGGGGAAGGCTGGCCGATCGCTTCGGACCGCGCCGTGTGCTGGCCGCGGGCGTCGTGTGGTGGGGAATCTTCACCGCCCTGACCGCCATGGTCCCCGCGAATATTGCAGCCGCGCTGCTCATCTTCGTGGCGGTCCGTTTTCTTCTCGGCGCCGGGGAGGCCGTGATCTACCCGTCCGCCAATCAATTCGTCGCACGCTGGATTCCGACTACGGAACGCGGTATTGCCAATGGCTGGATCTTCGCCGGCGTGGGCGCGGGAGCCGGCCTTACGCCTTTGATCGTGACTTACATTATGGTTCACTACGGCTGGAGATCGTCGTTTTGGGTTTGCTCCATCATCGGATTCGCCGTTGGTGTGGTGTGGTTTTTTATCGCACGCGACACACCCGCTGAGCATCCCGGCGTTGCCGCCTCAGAGTTGGCGTTGATTCGTTCTGGGCTCACGCAACCGGAGTCAAAGAATGATCTGAAAACGCTCGTGCCCTGGAGCCGCGTAATACAAAGCAAGGACGTCCTGGCCGTCACCCTCAGCTATTTCTGCTATGGCTACGTGGCATGGATCTTCTTCAGCTGGTTCTATCGCTATCTCGCCAAGGTGCGGGGCCTGGATTTGAAGGCCAGCGCGTTCTACACCATGTTGCCATTTCTCGCCATGTTAGTTTGCTGCCTTTTGGGAGGGACCATCAACGACCGGCTCACCAAGCAGCTTGGACCGCGCGTCGGGCGCTGTGGCCTTGCGGCATTTGCGATTTCGGTGGCGGGAATATTCATCGCTCTCGGATCCCAGGTTCAGAGCGCGCGGCTGGCCAGCGTTGTGCTCGCGGGTGGAGCAGGTGCCCTGTATTTGTCTCAGAGTTCTTTCTGGTCCGTGACGGCCGACATAGCCGGCGCGTCTGCGGGCTCGGTATCGGGCTTCATGAATATGGGAAACCAGATTGGAGCGGCACTGACCGCTTCTCTCACCCCCTGGATCGCCGCGCGGTTCGGTTGGACGACCTCATTTCTAGTGGCGGCTGGGCTCTGCCTGGTGGGCGCATTGAGCTGGCTCGTGGTGGATCCATTGCGACAACTCGGAGTTTCTCCCGCCGATGCTGGCACGGTGCAGATTCAAAGTTCGAAATATATGTCTGATCCCCAGCTAAGAATAAGGACCTGATCAGTTTGCTTACGCTCTGCGCGACGCCACCAACGGCCTCCAACGCGCCTTCAACTCGGTCACGATTACTTCAGTGATTACGCCCGCCTGAGCCTGGATATAGCGCCAATCGCTATAATAAAAGAAGCTTATTTTGCGGGGAATGTCGCAAAGTGAAAGGCCGAATCGAAGGCTGCCCAGGGTCATCAAAGAGACATGACGAGAGCCCACCAACATCCTTTGGAGAAGATCCTCGAGAGTCGAATTGCCATCATCGATGGAGCGATGGGCACGACCATCCGCACCTACGGCATGACGGAAGCGGATATCCGAGGGGAGCGTTTCAAAGGCTCGACGAAAAGCCTGCTGAACAACGGTGACCTCTTCTCGCTGACCAAGCCGGAAATGATCGGCGATATCCATCGCCGATTTCTCGAAGCGGGAGCGGATATCATCGAGACGAATACCTTCGGCGCAACCAGCATCACCCAGAGCGAATTCTTTGTGGAAGATCCGCGGGAGCGCGGCGGCCGGAAAGATCCTGCGTTCTATCAGAAGATTGTCGAAGATCCGTTTCTGGGCAGCCTGGCTTGGGATATCAATGAGCAATCGGCGCGGCAGTGCCGCGAATGGGCCGATCGTGTCGGGAGCGCAACCTCGCGTCAGCGGTTTGTGGCGGGGGCGATCGGGCCGCTGACCGTGTCTCTTTCGAACTCGCCCGATGCCGATGATCCGGGCTTTCGGGTGGTCACCTTCGATCAGGTCAAAGCGGCTTACACCCAGCAGGTGCGTGCACTCATCGCCGGCGGCGCAGACTTACTGCTGGTCGAGACAATCTTCGACTCGCTGAACGCCAAGGCAGCGCTGGTCGCCATCCGTGAGGTGTTCGACGAGGACCACAAGAAGTTGCCGGTGATGATTTCGGCGGCAGTAGGACGTGGCGGCGAGACCATGATATCGGCGCAGACGACTGAGGCGTTCTGGAACGCGGTGCGGCATGTGAAGCCTCTGTCGGTGGGACTCAACTGCTCTCTCGGTCCCGATCTGATGTATCCGTTCCTGGAGGAACTCTCGGAGAAGGCGGATGTGGCGATCTCGTGCTACCCGAACGCCGGATTGCCGAATCCGCTGTCGGAGACGGGTTTCGATCTGGGGCCGCAAGACATGGCCCGTTATTTAGGCGACTTCGCACGGGGAGGACTGATTAACATTGCCGGCGGTTGCTGCGGCAACACGCCCGAGCACATCGCAGCTATTGCGAGAGCGCTCGAAGGCCAGCCTCCGCGAAAGTACGGGACTCAGCCTCCCGCCGAATCCTATGCCCTCCAAAGCGAGAGCAAAGCGTGAGCGTTCCCTCTAGCACAACCATGCCCGAGGCCACGGAGACGAAGCCACTTCGTCTCTCGGGATCACAGCCATTCACCCAGCAGCCCGGCGTCTACATCATGATCGGTGAGCGGACCAACGTCGCCGGTTCGCCCAAATTCGCGAAGCTGATCAAAGAAGGCAAGTATGAGCAAGCGGTAAGCGTAGCCCGGCAGCAAGTCGAGAACGGAGCGAATGTCCTCGACATCTGCATGGATGAGGGCATGATCGACGGCGTCACGGCAATGACCCGTTTTCTGCAGTTGCTGGGGAGCGAGCCCGAAGTCGCCAAGGTGCCTTTCATGGTCGACTCCTCGAAATGGGAGGTCATCGAGGCGGGGCTGAAATGTTTGCAGGGCAAGGGCATCGTCAATTCGATCTCGCTGAAGGAAGGCGAAGCCAAGTTCCGCCAGAATGCCGCCAAAGTCCTGAAATATGGTGCGGCTGTGGTGGTGATGGCCTTCGACGAGCAGGGCCAGGCCGCGACGTACGAGGACAAGATCCGGGTCTGCGAACGGGCCTACAGAATACTCGTTGACGAGGTCGATTTTCCGCCCGAGGACATCATTTTCGACCCAAATATCCTTACCGTTGCTACTGGCATGGAGGAGCACAACAACTACGCGGTTGACTTCATTCGCGCTACGCGCTGGATCAAGGCCAACCTGCCGCACGCCAAGGTGAGCGGTGGCGTCTCCAACATCTCGTTCAGCTTTCGAGGGAATAACAAGGTGCGCGAGGCCATGCACTCCGCATTTCTTTATCACGCTATCGGGGCGGGCATGGACATGGGCATCGTGAATGCCGGAATGCTTGAGGTCTACGAGGAAATCGAGCCTGAGCTTAGGGAGTTAGTGGAGGACGTGCTGCTTAACCGCCGTCCCGACGCGACCGAGCGGCTGGTGGATTATGGCGAAAAGCTGAAGGGAGTCGGCAAGGCGGTCAATGAAAAGAAGTCCGAAGAATGGCGCAACGGCACGGTCGAGGAGCGTCTTTCCCACGCGCTGGTGAAGGGAATCGACACATATATCGAAGTCGATGCCGAGGAGGCACGCGTCAAACTTGGCCGGCCTCTCTTGGTAATCGAAGGGCCGCTGATGGCCGGCATGAGTGTGGTTGGTGATCTGTTCGGCGCCGGGAAGATGTTCTTGCCCCAGGTAGTCAAGTCCGCCCGCGTGATGAAGAAGGCGGTGGCGCACCTAACGCCGTTCATGGAGGCCGAGAAAGTTGCCATGGCTGCGTCTGGCCAAGTGGTCAAGGCGCAGGGAAAAATCGTACTCGCGACGGTCAAGGGTGACGTTCACGATATTGGCAAGAACATTGTTGGCGTCGTGCTTGCCTGCAATAACTATGAGGTGATCGACATGGGGGTGATGGTCCCCTGCGAAAAGATCCTCGAGCGGGCCAAGACGGAAAAGGCGGACATGATCGGCCTCAGCGGGCTGATCACGCCGTCTCTCGATGAAATGGTGCATGTGGCCCGCGAGATGGAGCGTCAGGGCTTCAGATTGCCGCTGCTCATCGGCGGAGCGACGACGAGCCGGGCGCATACGGCCGTCAAGATTGCTCCGCATTACAGCGAACCGGTGGTCCACGTGCTCGATGCCAGCCGGGCGGTGCCGGTGACGACCAGCCTTCTCAGCGATGAAGGCAAGTCGGCGTTCGTGACACAACATCGCGCCGACTACGAGGCGCTTCGCAAGGCCCACTCCGCACCGCGCCAAGCCGTCATCTCGATCGAGGCCGCTCGCGCGAGGCGGACTCCGATTCAATGGCGTTCCGAAGACCTGCCCAAGCCCGCGTTTACCGGTGTACGCGTCCTGGATAATTTTCCGCTGTCGACGCTGCGTGACTTCATCGACTGGACGCCGTTCTTTCACACCTGGGGTTTGAAGGGCGTTTATCCCCGCATTCTCGAGCATGAGGGACAAGGTGCACAGGCGCGCCAGCTCTTTGCCGAAGCCAACGCCCTCCTGGATACCATCATCGAGAAGAACCTGATCACGGCGCGCGGCGTATATGGATTGTTTCCCGCCGGCGCCGTAGGCGACGATGTCGAACTGTATACCGATGACGCACGCGAAAAGGTGCTCGAACGATTTCACTTCCTCCGTCAACAATCGAATAAAGAAGGCGGCGAGCCGTGCCGGTCTCTGGCTGACTTCATCGCGCCCAGGGAAACTGGTCTGCCCGATCACATCGGTGCTTTCGCAGTGACCAGCGGGATCGGCTTGAAGGAGCTATGCGATCGGTTCCGGTCGCAGAACGACGACTACAACGCGATCATGGCGGAGGCCATTGCCGACCGCCTGGCGGAAGCTTTTGCCGAATGCCTGCACAAACGAGTGCGTCATGAATGGGGTTACGGTTGTGAAGAGGGCCTGAGCAACGCGGATCTCATCCAGGAGAAGTACCGGGGAATCAGGCCGGCTGCGGGTTATCCGGCGTGTCCGGATCATACGGAGAAGGGTCCGCTTTGGCGTCTGCTCGATGTGCAGGCGAACACCGGAATGCTGATCACCGAGTCGTTTGCGATGTGGCCCGGTTCAAGCGTGAGTGGACTCTACTTCGCCCACCCGGAATCACGATATTTCAGCCTGGGCAAGATCGATCGTGATCAAGTCGCCGACTATAGTAAACGCAAGGGGATGAGCGTGGCAGAGATCGAGCGATGGCTCGGGCAAAACCTGAACTACGATCCCGCGGAATAGCATCGACTAGCGTCCCATCAATCTGTTCCGCTGACATTAAATGAAGCATTGCGCTCCGGCGATTTCGGGGTAGAATACGCCGAGCAAGTCACGCCCGCTCGGAGGTAATCCTCATGCATCGCCCCCTACACGTTTTCTTGCTATTCGTTTCCAAGCGCTCCCTGGCAATTACCATCACTCTAGTTGTTCTCGTGGCCAGCGCCGTGGCTGGCAGTAACGAACAGGTGATCTATCGCTTCCAGGGCGGCAGCGACGGATACAATCCCAGCGGCGACTTGCTTGCCGACAAAGCGGGGAATTTTTACGGTACAACGGTCGAGGGAGGAACGGGTGGATCCTGCGGTTATGACCAAAATGGTTGCGGGACCGTTTTCGAGGTGAGCCCTCCGGCTCAGCCGGGGGATCCTTGGGTCGAGACTGTGCTTTACCGTTTCACAGGCGATAGCGATGGATATTGGCCGACCGCGGCCCTGGTTGCGGACAAGAACGGCAACCTGTATAGCACGACGTATGGAGGCGGTACTCGCGACCACGGCACGATCTTCGAGTTGAAGCGACCCTCGTCGCCCGGTGCGCCATGGATTCATCGCGTGTTGTACAACTTCCAGGGCGTTCCCAGCGGTAGTGGCGACGGTGACGGATCCGAGCCAGGCGGGATGGTGTTTGATGCGGCAGGCAATCTCTATGGCACAACCAACGGCGGCGGGTTCTGCACCGAATTCGAGGGGCTGAGCAATTGCTATGGGTCCGTCTTCGAGTTGGCAGCACCTAGCACTGCAGGCGGCGCGTGGACCGAGTCCGTCGCTTACAGATTTAGCACGTCCGGGAACAGCTTCAGCAACCCGCATGGTGGCGTCATCTTCGATAAGAACGGGAACCTCTATGGGACGACCTATGTGGGCGGAGCGTTTGCCGGCGGCGTTTTTGAGCTGATGCCGCCCAGTGCGCCAGGGAGCGCCTGGACGGAGACGACGCTTGACAACTTCAACAGTATCGATGGCGGTGGGCCAAACGGCTCTCTTGTCTTCGACGGTGCCGGCAATCTCTACGGCACCACTCTCATAGGGGGTGCGGCCAATGCGGGCACGGTCTTCGAGTTAAGTCCTCCGGCCTCACCGGGAGGCGCCTGGACCGAGACCGTGCTTTATAGCTTCCAATCGAGCGGGGATGGCAACTCACCGCTGGCCAATGTGATTTTCGACAGGTCGGGAAATCTGTTCAGTACAGACTGGATGGGCGGAGAGTTCAATCGCGGGACGGTTTTTCAATTGACTCCTCCGTCGAATGGCGGGGAGTGGACGGAGACTACGCTGCATAACTTCGGCAGTGGCAACGATGGTCAGGAGCCTAATGGTGGCGTGATTTGGGGCCGCGACGGCGCCCTGTACGGTACCACTACGCAAGGTGGCTCGGCGGTTAGTGAACAATGCAAGCTGGATGGTTATGCCTGGAGCTGCGGTGTTGTTTTTCGGATTGAACCCTAGACCAACAGCCCTGCTGCAATCGTAGACATCGTGAAGGCGAGCGCGCCCGAGCAATTTCTTCGAAAAACGACTCGCTCTAAGTATTGGGCGGCGTCTGCGGGACGCGTGTTCCCCTTTTTCGCGGATGATACTTGACCCAGTCAATTCTGGCTAGTACTGAAAGTCCGAATGTATCGGACCAGATCGCGAATCTGTGGTTCCGTCAGTCCTGTGTGCAAGAAAGCATGGGGGTAGGACTTGTGGCCCTTTCCCTCGGCAGTGGCGGCGTAGAGGTCGTCATCGCTCATCTGCTTCACTTGCTTCGAGCGCAAATCTGGCACCGTCATCTTGGTGGCCGCAGTCGTGTGCCCACTGCCATCAGCCGCGTGACAGCGAGCGCACTTCTCCGAATACAAGCCATTTTGAGCGGTGGCTACTCCGGAGAGCAACGTGCCGAAAGCCACAAGGACAATGATCTTGACCATACTCACCAAGTTCCCCTGCCATTGTGGTTGGCTCACATTGGAGTCGCCCGATTATAGTCCCGGTAGTAGAAGGAAACAAACTGCACAGAAGCCGAGCATCATGACGGTGACGACGTCGCCGCTGCATCTTGAGGAGAACCGCTTGGAACGTGGCCCGTCGGCATTGTCCCGACCTCGGTCACAGCTAATGGCGTCCCGACAATTTCCCTTGTAGCACGCTTGGGCCACGTCTCCCCAGATCGTGCCATTGCCATTGCGCGCTCACGGCCTGAGGATGTTGGTGCCTGGTGATCGGCACTCTTGGTAAAGGGCTATTTCGCAGCGTGACCACCGGGCGCGGATTGAAAGACACGAAATGCTGGAGCTGAATCCAAGAATCGAGCATGCGGGGCCTCAGGCGGGTCTCGCGACCCAGCAACTTCGCCGGTTGCAGGTGGCGCTCGTTCTGCTGCTGGTTGCTCTCGCCGTTGTCCTGGTGAAGGACCGCGAATTCTGGTTCGGGTCGGACGAAGCGATGGAATCAGACGCTGCTAGCTCGGAAAGCGTTTCACGCGCGTACCCTGAGGCTGCGCCAGCCAGCGCCGGCCAACTACCCTCGGCAAAGGCCGCGACCGCAAAGAATCACCTTGCTCCGAAGACTTCCGCCGCATCCGCCACAGATCCGTCGCACGGCGAAGCTCCTAAGCCGGACTCTGTGGCTCCAGACTCTGTGAACCCAGACTCGCCGGTGGTCGCGACCACTCGGGCCGTCCTTCCTCCGATGGATGTCGAAGTGGTTGCAGGCGACACGCACCGCATCGTTCGTCCCGGAAGCAACGTGGCGAGAGTGCAGATCCCCGGCGATTCAAACCGCATCTCGGAAGACACCACGTCATTGCTGAGCTTGCCAACGAACGCGTCCGATCGCGAGCGTGTTTCCTCCGCGAGCATTACAGCACCGCAGCAGACTGTCGATGCGACGTATCCCTTGCTCGGACAGCACACAAGGGTTCAGGGTTCGGTGGTATTGCAGGCTGTGGTCGGCGCCGACGGCACCATCGAAGACCTGCGAGTGATCAGCGGCCCCTCCGTCCTGACGACAGCGGCGCAGCAAGCAGTGCGCCAGTGGCGCTTCAAGCCCTACCTCCAGAACGGACAGCCGGTCGAGACCAAAGCCAGAATCACCGTCAACTTCTCGATTCGAATCTCCGACAACCCACCTAAAACGAGCTAACTTACCAATCGAAGTTTGTCCAAGCTCCTTAGGCGTCGGCGCACCCGCGCCGTAAAATGGCAGCGTTCCGCGATCGGCCTCAAAAATGGAAAATCAGGTCGCTCGCCACCGTAACCTGATTATGCTCCCGACCGTTGTCGTAAGCCTTCCGATCCCAGGCACGCTCGAAACGCACTTCCGGACGCAACTGCACGGTTGAGCCGATCCAATGGCACCACATGATCGTGTTCTCTGAATATCTGGTGGCGTAGCCCGTACGCTGACCTTTTATGTCGTCGAGAAAATCGCTGCGAAACGACAGGAAGTTATGCACTGAGAGTTCCTTCTGCAGGAAGTTGACTACGGCGTATTCGGGAGCGGTGCAACGCTGTTCTCCGACCGGGCAGTACGCGGCGTTTGCACCGGTTTCCGGCTGAATATCGCCTCCCAGAGCGGGCACATCGCGCTCATACATGTACCAGGACTCAGTTGCCATGTGAACTGTCTTCGAAAACCTGTGGTACCAGGTGGTGTCATACTGCTGCAGATTGTTGTAGGCATACTTGCCGTTGTTGATCCCGTTGGCGCAGAGGTAGAAATTGTCATTTACCGATTTGGTCGTATAGCTGAGGCAGGCCGTGCCGGAAGGCTCCGCATCCGGCGTCCACGGGGCAACGTCGTGGCCGACGGTAATCCCGAGTTGCACCAGCCACTGGTCGCTCAGCTTGACCGACGCGATTAAGCCGGTGTCGGTAAACGGGTCAATCGCGTAAAGCAGGGAATGGCTGAAGATGTAGTTGTTCGGCGCCAGTTGGGCCTCGATGCCAGGCACGGAGATGAAGCGGCCCAGCCGCAGATTCATGCCCTGCGCAACCTGAGGAATGTAGACATCGACATATTCAAGAGTTGGATCGAAGCCGTATTGACGATGATCGTTCAGCAACTGGCCGCTCAGGTAGCCCTTGCCGGTGGTATAGCGATAATCGGTGCCGAAGAGGGCGGTGAGGTGGTAGCCCCAGTCGATGTGATCGCGTTGCACGGAATCAGGCAACTGCTCGGCGTAGAGGACGAACTGATTCAGCTCAACGCGATTCGAGTAGACGTCGTTCGCTTCGGGAGCATTGCTGTGGGTGGAGTTGCTAAAGTTCAGCGTCGGATCAAGCCATCCGTAAATCTTGGTACGGCTGCGGGCCTGGTTGATGGCGGTCATCAGCGGATAGCTGTTGGTATCCGGCTCGCCAATTACCGGTGAACCGCCATATGACCAATCTGAGTTGGGAAATGGCGGCGAATCGAGCGGCGATGGAAGGCCGCGGCGAGCCGGGGCCGGAGAGGAAGCCGGTGTCCCCCACCAGTCCTGGTGGTAAAAATCCGCCCAGCGGACAAAGAAGCCTTTCGCCTCGGGGATGCTCGGCTTCGGAGCGTCGGGTATCGGAGAGGCTCCTGCGTCCGCCTGTTGTGCTCGAGATTGAGCACACAATAAGAGCACGAAGCATACGAGCAGGAAGAAGAACGTGTTGAAAACGGCGTCAGTTATTCTTTGGCCGAATAGAAATGGCATGCCACCTAAGTCTACAAGCTCTGCGATTCTTGCTTGCTGGCGTCGGAGTGGTAAACGGGAGATGAAGGCTGACTAAGCGTGTCGCCTTGGCAGGGTCATTCCGATTTGTGGTGCTTCGTGGACAGCAGGAATTGAAGCCCGAAATAACCCAGGAAATAGGACTGATTGCTGCGGGCGGGTTCAAGGCTGCGTCCGGCCATAACGAGAAGAATAACCGAAGGGCGAATCTTGTAGCGGCCGCCGAAGTCTATCGTGGGCTGGCTTTCGGAAGGACGGAACGTTCCTTGGGCATAGAGTTCTATGTCCCCTTCGAGTTTTGGAGTGAAATCGTGGCCGACGACCAGGCCGGTGAGCCAGCCGTCCGGTCCCTTGTGGACAAACTCGTAGCCAATTTCGTAGTCCACATCGACAGGGCCAAGTTTCCTGGAGAATTCGACGGGCAGCAGGAACGTATCGCTAGCCGGCGTGATGCCACGGCGGACGGCGTCGTCGGGATTGTTAAGGAAAAGCTGGGGGAAAACCGAGATGTTAAGGCCGGATTCTCCCGCGTCGTAAAAACGCCATTTCACGCCCGGATTGGACTGACCTGCACCAAACTCGGTCGGGGCCGAAGGATTGTGGACGCGCAACCATGCATTTTCATAGGTTAGTTGAATGCGCTCGCCAACGCCGAAATTGATATCGAGGTCGGGAGTGTGGGAGACGGATTGGTTGCTATACAAGAAGGGCATGTAGCCGACATTGATTTCCCAATTGAGGTGGCCGGGCGTGCCAGGATCGTTCGTGTAATAAGGCGGACCACCCTGGGCGAACGCGAAGGAAGCAGTAGCGAAGAAGCTTAGGCACAAAACGAGGAGCCGAGACATAGGCTAAGCCAGGAGTTCTCCCGGGTTGGAAATGGCTTCGGCGAGGTCGTTGAGGAACATGGCGGCGCGGGCTCCATCGGCGGCGCGGTGATCGCAGGACAGAGTCAGCGTCATCATCGGCCGGACGGCGGGTTTGCCATCTACGGCAACGACCCGGTCGGCAATGCTGCCCACCGCAAGGATTGCGGCCTGCGGCGGGGTGATGATCGCGCTGAACTGGTCTACGTGATACATGCCGAGGTTGCTGATGGTGAACGTGGCGTCGGCAATGTCGGCGGGGCGGAGTTTTCCGGCGCGAGCGCGCTCGGCCACGTCGCGACGCCGTGTGGCAATTTCCGCCAGGCTCGCGGTGTGTGCGTTGGGGATTACGGCCGCGACTACACCATCGCTCACTGCAATGGCCACACCCATGTTCACGTGGTCGTGAAGCCGAATGCCTTCCGCGGTCCAACTCGAATTCAATCGAGGATGCTTGAGCAGAACGCGCGCCGCCAGCGCGACCAGCAGATCGGTGTGCGTGATGCGGATGTTGTGCGTGCGCTCGATCTCGGCCACCAGCTTTTCCCGATATTCGTTCAGTGCGCTGGCATCGATTTCACACGTCACGAAGAAGTGAGGAACGGTGGTCCAGCTTTGCGCGGTGCGCTCAGCCATCAAGCGGCCAAGAGTGCTGGGGACTTCGATGCTACCTGATTGCTTCGCAGCAGTTGCGGCGGACGCAACAGGAGCGGCCGCAGCCTGAACGTCGGACGCAAGAATCTCGCCGCCCGGACCAGAACCACGCACATTGGCGATCTCCACGCCCAACTCTTTCGCGAGACGCCGCGCCTTCGGGGAAATCCTCGCGCCTTGAACGGCAGAAGGCTCGGCCTTGGCGGCAGCAACCGGCGCAGCATGCGATTCCGTCTTTCCTCGAGCCGCAGGAGCGGTTGCCGCAGATTCACTTTCCGTGGGAGGCTTTTCGCCGGGGGCCACAATCCATGCGATGGTCTGCCCTACGGGAATGTCGGCGCCAGCCTGCGCCGTGATTCCGGCGAGGATGCCGTCGGCGGGCGCTTCCACTTCGAGTACGGCTTTATCGGTTTCTACTTCGAGGAGCGGTTCGCCTTTCGTGACGCGATCGCCTTCCTGCTTCCGCCAAGCAATCAGCTTGCCGGTTTCCTGCGCCATCTCGAGGGCGGGCATAACAACGCTGAAGGCCATAGGCTTTTATGGGGGGAAGGGCCTCTGTTATGGCCTTCAGCCCGAAACTCCTACCCGCTCAGTTTTCGCGCTCGCTTCGATCATATCCAGCACGTGCTCGGTGGGCGGAGCTTCAGTCTCCCGAACAGTGGGCAGCGGCCCGTTCACGGTGACATAGTGCGATCCCGCCACCAGAAGTTCTTCGGCCGGGAAGCGGGTGATCACTTCGTGTCCGGTCGGGGTGACGACAATTTCTTCCTCAATGCGAGCCGCGCTCCAGCCGTCGGTCGAGGGCCAGAAGGTTTCGAGGGCAAACACCATGCCTGGCTCGATGGTGACCGGATGTTCGAACGAAACAAGGCGGCTGATGACCGGCTTCTCCCAGATGGCGAGGCCGATGCCGTGGCCGTATTGCAGCGCGAACGCATCTTCTTCATTCTTGAAACCAAAATCCTGTGCCTTCGGCCAGACCGCTGCGATTTCCGCAGTGGTGCGGCCCGGACGCACCAGCTCAATGGCGGCGTCGAGATATTCGCGGCAACGCTTGTAGGCATCGACCATGGCGCGCGAAGCGTAGCCCACGGTGAAGCAGCGGTAGTAGCAGGTGCGGTAGCCCATGTAGGAATGCAGAATGTCGTAGTAGACGGGATCGCCGGGGCGCAGCACGCGGTCGGAAAACACGTGCGGATGCGGATTGCAGCGCTCGCCCGAAATTGCATTCACCGCTTCGACATATTCAGAACCCAGATCGTAAAGAACCTTGCTGACCAAGCCCACCGCTTCGTTCTCGCGCAGTCCAGGTTTCATGGCGCGATACAACTCGTCGTAGGCGGCGTCGACCATCATCGCGGAAGTGTTGAGCAGAGAGATTTCGTCCTGCGTCTTGATGACGCGGGCTTCCGACATAAGCGCCTGGCCGTCGATTACCGTGATGCCTTCGCGTTGCAGCGCGAAGAGAACCGGCAGTTCGATGATGTCGATGCCGACCGGTTCTTTGTGCAGGCCGCGCATTTCGAGTTCGATGCGAATTTTCTTGGCGACATCTTCGGCGCGCCCCATCTCTGGCGTCATGGCGCCGCGCAGCATGGAAATCCCAGAGTGCGAGCGGCCATCGAGCCACGGGCAATTTAATTGATGATGCTTGGCGGCGGAGCCGAAATCCCACAGGATGGGCTCATCATTCTGCGGCAGCAGTGTGAAGCGGTTGGCTTTGTCCTGCGCCCAGGTGCCGATGTGCGTAGAGGTGAGGTAACGCACATTGTTCATGTCGAAACAAAGCAGCGCGCCCATCTCGGATTTCGCGAGCAGGGCTTTCGCTTTCGCCAGACGCTCGCGGCGCAAGCGATCGAAGTCGATGCGCTGCTCCCAATCGACTGCCATGGTTCCATGAGTCTTTAATCCCATAACAAACCTCCTGCTCCATTTTCAGTACGTCATCCCGAAACCCGGCGCAGTTCAGCCGGGTGAGGGATCTCATCCGGACGCGGCCCCTGCACGCGAGATCCTTCGCTTCGCCTGAAAAAGCGGCTACGCTCAGGATGACGCCTTTACTAGGACGGCCTGCACATCGACCTTGCCACATCAAATACCGTTTGCTCCGTCGGCACCGTCACGTCTTCGAGCGGCGGAGAAAAGGGAATGGGGACGTGCATAGCGCCCATTCGCTTCACCGGTGCGTCCAGATCGTAGAATGCGCCTTCGGCGATCACGGCCGCAAGCTCCGCAGTGACTCCATAACGTCCGTAACCCTCATCCAGCACAATCACCCGCGAGGTCTTTTTCGCCGAGTCGATCAGCGTTTTTTCATCCAGCGGCCACGTGGTTCGCGGATCGACGACCTCGGCGCTGATTCCTTCTTTCTCCAGCAGAATCGCCGCCCCCAACGCGACTTGCACCATGCTGCTGGTGGCGACCAGCGTGATGTCGTCACCGGCGCGCTTCACATCGGCCACCCCCAATGGGATGGTGTAATCCTCTTCCGGAACCGGCCCCTTGAGCTTGTACATCATCTTGTCTTCAAAAAAGATCACCGGGTTCTCGTCGCGGATGGCCGTCTTCAACAGGCCTTTCGCGTCGTAAGGCGTCGAGGGCAAAACCACTTTCAACCCCGGCACATGGCTGAACCAGGCGTGCAGCGACTGCGAATGCTGCGCCGCCGAGCGTCGCGTCGCGCCCAGGGTCGTGCGCATCACCATCGGCACTCTCCAGTGCCCGCCCGACATGTAATGCACTTTCGCCGCCTGGTTGACCATTTGATCCATGGTGAGCGTGATGAAGTCGCCGAACATGATGTCGACAACGGGACGCATTCCCGTCATGGCCGCGCCCACGGCTACGCCCGTGAATCCAGCTTCAGAGATCGGAGTATCGACCACACGCTTGGCGCCGAACTCTTCGACTAATCCAGAGAGAACCTTGAAAGGCGTACCGGCCTCGGCGACATCTTCGCCGAAGATGCAGACGTGGGAGTCACGGCGCATTTCCTCGGCCAGGGCTTCGCGCACCGCTTGCGCAAATGTGATTTCGCGTTCAGGCATAGACGTGCTTCTCCACTTCGTCCACACCAGGATAAGGCGCGGCAATGGCGAACTTCACAGCTGCTTCCATCAGGGCACGAACTTCAGAAGTAATTCCGTCGAGAGCTGCGGCGTCAGCATAGCCTTGCTCAAGCAACCATTTCGATAAAACCTTGATGGGATCGCGGTCGGTCCTCCAGTGCTGCTCTTCCTGCTTGGACCGGTAGTATTCGCGATTGATGTCGCCGACGTGATGCCCGCTGTAACGGTAAGTATCGCACTGCAGGAATGCCGGTCCGGCTCCGGAGCGCGCCCGCTTCACCAGCCGCGTTGCAATTTCATTCACAGCGCGCACATCCTGCCCGTCGACGCTCGCAGCTTCCAGCCCGAAGGCGGTGGCGCGGCCGAGAATGCTGCCGGCGGTGGTTTCCGTGTAGTGCGTGTACTCGTTGTAGAGATTGTTTTCACAGACGTAGATCACGGGCAGCTTCCACAACTGCGCCAGGTTCATCGCTTCGTAGAGCGATCCCTGGCCGAGCGCGCCTTCTCCGAAAAAGCAGACCGCGACGCGATCCGTGCCCAGGGCCCGGGCGGAGAACGCCGCGCCGGTGGCGATGCCGACGCTGCCGCCGACGATGGCGTTGGCGCCGAGGTTGCCGGTCGCCGGATCGGCGATGTGCATCGATCCGCCCTTGCCGCGGCAATAGCCCGCTTCTTTTCCCAACAATTCGGCGAACATACGATCTGGCGACGCACCCTTCGCCAGGCAGTGTCCGTGACCGCGGTGTGTGCTGGTGATGTAATCGTCGATACGCAGGGCCTCGCAGACGCCCACAGCCACGGCTTCTTCACCGCTATACAGGTGGGCAAGTCCCGGCATCAGCGCCCGGGTATAGACCTCATTTACCTGCTCTTCGAACAGGCGGATGCTGACCATCTGGCGGTAGGCGTGAAGCCACTTCTCTTTTTCGGTGGCGGCTGCGCTGCTAGTTTCGGGGTTGGAAGTGGCAGTGGTCATTTCTTCTTCGCTCCCGCGGTGACCGGCGTCGTCACGCCCGACATAGCGGCCAGTACATCGAACATGCAGGCGAAATCGTATTTCGTCCAGCCCATGCCGCGCGCTGCGGTCAGAATCTCATTGCTTACAGCTGTCGAAGGCAGGGGCACGTCGAGCTGACGTCCTAAATCCATCGCAAGGACCATATCCTTCTGCATCATGTTGACGTCGAACCACGCCTCTTCCGGTTGCTGCAGCACGAAGGGTCCGCGGTACTGAATCATGGGCGATGCGATCGCGCTGTGGGTGAGGACATCCACCGCAGTTTCGCGCGCGATGCCGCTCTTCTCCGCCAGCAAAACTCCTTCAGAAAACGCCAGCATCTGCACTGCGAGACTGAGATTCACCGCGATCTTCATGGCCAGGGCCAGACCATTGTCGCCAACATGCGTAACTTTCGGTCCAATGTCGAGCAGCAACGGCTTAATCTTCTCGAAGGTCTCGCGCCTGCCGCCCACCATCACCGATAGCTTACCTTCCTGCAATGTGATCACGCTGCCGGAGACCGGCGAG